>Garnier_p2__coassemble_911_pt1 | contig 75687 bp, 49 predicted proteins | sample Garnier_p2__metabat2_high_PE_037 | metagenome-assembled genome bin Garnier_p2 | reverse complement strand
GCATCTGCTTTGCAAGCAGAGGGTCTACGGTTCGATCCCGTATACCTCCACCATACTTCAAGACCTTAACTGGTCTTTTTTTTTATATCTTCATGTTGTATCTAGTTGCTAGCAACAAATCCCTATCCTATCTACATTCCACCAATTCTCACATCCTCTATCTTCAATCCTAGGCAACATATTCGTTACAAGCAGCTGCAGCTACATGTAAACATTCGCAATTACAAAATTTTTGTCTCAAGATACATACATCAATGTCAGTAAAAATGATAGAATAGACCACGCTCATATAGCAGTTAATACCTTTATATAGGGCGTTTTCATATTGTTTTGGCAAAAGTTGACTTAACATGCCACTCATTAAATCGGACAATTTTATCTAACAAGTTGTACTATATTATCATTCAACTCTTTAGAGCGTCTTAGCTACATTGATTTGTAGCCTCTTTTATGTGTTTCGATTTAATGTTTAGCATGCCCAATAGTTAGCCAACCTCATCTAGAAAACACCATTTGGTGCAAAATTACATAGATTGAGTGGGTTTTATCGGTTAACCTGCAAGTTGTGTTAAATTGCCAATGTTATCCGAGCTGCTAGATTTATGATAGGCTCTTAGTATATTGGCCACTTGCCTTATTACTTAAAGGACTAGCAAGATTTAGCTGCTAAAACCATCTATATGTGGCATGCATATGCCAAGCTAATTCATAGCAAAGGGACATGTACTATTATTAATATAGGCTAGTCTTAGACTCATGTAGTGCAAACAAGTGTAACAATGCACGTCACTTATCAAGTCAGGTGCACTAAGCTGTGACTTGATGGTATTGAAGATCAGGGTTTATTAAATGCGATTCAAAGTCGGAATGTTAGCAATGGCACTAGCTGGTGTTTTATCTACCTCAGGTGCTCAAGCAGAAGATCTCTTAGATATCTACAACGAGGCTTATCAAAAAGATCCTGTTGTTCTTCAAGCTAAGGCTGAAAGAGACCGTGCCGTAGCGGCTATTGATGAAGCTACAGCAGCGCTACTACCACAACTGTCAGCTACTGGTAGCTATACTTACAAGCGTACCGATCCTGCTGGTAACAATAGCCAGTCATATAACACTAGCACTACTTCAGGTTCTATCGATTTATCTCAGGCTATCTGGCGTCACAGCTCATGGGTAAACCGTGATATCTCCACTAAGAATGCTGCTCGTCAGGAGCTTATTTACGCCAATGCCCAGCAGCAATTAATCTTACGTGTCTCCACTGCTTACTTCTCAGTATTAAACGCTGTGGATACCGTTAAGTTTGCTAAGGCCAATCAGGCTGCTTTAAAGCGTCAGCTTGATGAGGCTACCCGTCGTTTCCATGTAGGTCTGATTGCAGAGACCGACCAGCTTGAAGCACAGGCTGCTTATGATCAGGCTACTGCAGAAGTTATTTCTGCTGAGAACGTACTCATTAACTCCTACGAAGAGATTCGTAAGTTAATTGGTCGCCAGGTAACTAACTTAAATGAGCTCGACGCAACTCGCTTTAGCCCAATGCCAGTTACCAAGACTATTAATCAAATCATCGCAGAGGCTGAGAAGAACAACCTAGGTCTCCAAGCTAGCATCGTAAGCCGTGATATTGCAAAGGATACCGTTAAGCTTGCTATGACCGGTCACGAGCCTACTTTAGATCTTAAGGGCTCTGTTGGCATTGTAGACAATGACTACTCAATTGAAGGCGCTGGCTTTACCGAGGGTAAGACCAATAACGCTCAGGTAGGTGTTGCTCTTAATATCCCTATCTTCTCTGGTGGCGCAGTTTCCTCACAGGTTTCACAAGCTGAGCACAGCTATGTTGCAGCATCTGAGGCATTAGAACTAGCTCACCGTACTATGATTTCTGATGCTAACAATAACTACAACAACGTACAGGCTGCTATTTCTTCTGTACGTGCCTACATGCAGACTGAAAAGTCAGCTCAGAGTGCTTTAGATGCAACTCAGGCAGGTTATGATGTTGGTACCCGTACTATTTCTGACGTGTTAACCGCTACTCAGAAGCTCTACTCTGCAAAGAAGAGCTTATCTGCTGCTCGTTTTAACTTCATCATGTCACGTTTACAGCTCTTATATACTCAGGGCGATCTGACCATGAGCGACCTGCAGCAGGTTAACACTGGCCTTAAGAGAGCCAAGTAATTTTATAAAAAGATCAGCACGATCTTGTTTATCTGTGAGGCAATTGCATGAGCCCAAGCTTGCTCATGCATCTTTGAATCAAAGATCTTAGCCTCAAAAAAAGGGGAGCCCCTGTTCACAGGAGCTCCCCTTTTTTATCGCCTGAATATATCAGCGCCCGCACAGCAGGCGCATGTTAATACTGCGCCACCATAGCCAAGCTAGCGTTCGCTAGCTTAACTTAGGTTGGCAAGCCTGCTTTGCTAAAGTTTAGGCTTGGCTTTGAATCTTCTTAACGATATTGCTTGTTGAGCAATTGTCGACGAAGTTTAACACCTTAACCTTGCCGCCATTTTCAAGCACTTCTTTGTGACCTGCAATCTGCTCAACCTTGTAATCACCACCCTTTACTAAGATATCAGGCAGCACACGAGCAATCAGACGTTGTGGAGTGTCCTCGGTAAATGGAACTACAAAGTCGACACAGCCTAAGGCTGCAAGCACGTCCATACGATTCTCTAAAGGCACGATCGGACGGGTTGGGCCCTTAAGACGCTGTACAGACTCATCAGAGTTAACTGCCACAATGAGAGCATCACCAAGAGCGCGAGCCTTTTGCAGATAATCTACATGACCACGGTGCAGAATATCAAAGCAGCCATTAGTCATGACTACACGCTTACCTTTCTGCTTTAAGTGAGCTACTTGCTCAACTAACTCATCTTCAGTAACTACACCTGAATGCATGCAGCTACCGTACCGAGATACGACTTCATCTTGCAGCTCAGATGGGGTAACAGTTGAGGTACCTAACTTACCAACCACAATACCACCAGCGTAGTTAGCAACAGCACAAGCAGTTGGCAAATCACAGCCACTAGCAAGGCAGGCTGCTAAAGTAGCAATTACGGTATCGCCTGCACCAGTTACGTCGAACACTTCACGAGCATATGTTGGAATGTGCAGAGCACTCTTGCCTGGCACAATTAAAGACATGCCATCTTCACTACGGGTAACTAAGATTGCGTCTAAACCTACATCCTTGATGAGCTTTAATGCCTTACGCTCTAAATCCTCATCATCCTTAACCTTACCCACTACTGCCTCAAATTCAGACATGTTCGGGGTTAACAGATGAGCACCTGCATAACGGCTAAAGTCAGTACCCTTAGGATCAACGAGTACGCGAATGTTACGAGAGCGGCACTCCTTAATCATGGACTGAACAGAGCTTAATGCGCCCTTACCGTAATCAGAGCAAATAACGACATTGGTGTCACGTAAAGACTGACGCAGAGTCTGCATCAAGTGGCCCTGGTCTACGCTTTCGTAGCCCTTTTCAAAGTCAACGCGTAAGAGTTGCTGATGACGGCTTAAAATACGCAGCTTGGTGATAGTAGGAAGATTTTCTTCTTCTAAAAAGCGTGGCTCAATATTCTTTTGCTTGAGCAGATCCTTTAAGACTCCGCCCTGCTCATCTTTGCCTACGATACCGATAATGTCACAGTTGATACCTAACGCAGCTAAGTTCAAAGCTACGTTGGCAGCACCACCTGCACGATTCTCATAACGTTCTACATTGACTACTGGCACTGGAGCCTCAGGAGATATACGGCTAGATGAGCCATACCAATAGCGATCGAGCATTACATCGCCAATAACGGTAACTCTTCCACCAAAGTCAGGTACCTTGTTAATCTCCATGGATCCCCCTGTTAAGAGTAGTCAAAATATCTTTTGCTGAGTGATTGAGCACATCTATAGTCACTACAAGCACTGCTTGCGATTAACTATAACAGCGCAATGATATCAGAATTTGCCAATTATCCTGTATAGCTTTGTGTTTTTAAGTATCTTGGCTTAAGATTATGTTCGTACTTAGACACTCATAGCCCATACAAAACCACACTCTTATTCTTTTAGCTTGTAAGCATCATGTAACCTTCACTACCACTATCTAAGTGCAGCACGGCAGAAGCTATTTATAGCGCCTAACTGATGATAGCTACTATGTCTAACAAGAGTGAATAAGGTGACTTAACTTCCTTAAGTTTCGAAGGTAACCTCTTGAGAGTTTTGTATGCTATCGCTTGGGATTAATGAGTGTGTGCCACTAAACAGGCAGTACCTATCATAGGCCTTATGGATACCTTATGTTAAGCAATACCGAAAAATACAAAGATCTCGCCTTGCGTCCTCTATCACGCGCGGTAATCGTAGCAGCCATGGGTATCATCTTTGGCTTTGACATCGCCTCGGTATTCTTAAATCAAGGCTTCCTATCGAGCCTGTATTTATTAGTTGAAAGTCAAAGCGATATAATCATTGGCAGCTATATATTAGGCCTGCTTTTTGGCACTTTCGTCGCTGGCTACATTACTTACGGCTCTGGTAGAAAGCTTAGCATCATAGTTTCCTCAACCGTAGGATCACTTGCCATCCTCGCCTCTTTTGTAGCTCCAAATTTATCTACCCTGCTTTGTGCTGAATGGGTTATTGGCTTTTGTTTTGGTCTGTACCTAACCTCAGCCTCTTTGTACATCAATGAGATTATGCTGCCGAGAAACCGCGCCTTATCGTTGATGTTAGTACCGTTCTTTGTCGTCTTTGGCAGCATCATTGCAGCCATTTCCTATCAAGGTATTCCGGGCAAGCCGCTTATTTCTTTTGTAATTCTCTTCCTTATCAACATTCTGCTCATTACCTTAGCGGTCTTTAAACTGCCTGAGTCTCCTCGTTACTTAGCCGTAGCAGGTTCTTCTGATGCAGCTTTATCAGTCTTATTTAACTTACGCCAAGAGATGAGCTTTGCAGCCCGTGAGCTTGCAGAGATCAATGAGTGCTGCCGTGGTGAAACCCGTGGTATTGAGTTCTTCTTACAAAATACTAACTACCGCCGCCTCCTAGCATTCTTATGCTTTACTGCCTTCATGTTCAATTTAAGCGGCGTAACTATCATCCCATACGTACTTATTAACAAGCTCTCGCCTACTTTGTTATGCACCGATAACTCACAGTGCTTTTACACCTTTGAAAGCTATGTCATCTACACAGCCATCATTGCCGCGTTTATTAGCGTACTCTTGTTCTTATTCTCCTCAGAAAGATTACGCCGTCGCTCTTTAGTACTCACTGGTGGTGTAATTTCAGCTATCTTCTTACTCATTGGCTCTTTAGCTACCTTACTTGACGATAGTGCCCTCAAAAACTGGATTATGAGCATCTCATTTACTGGCTATATCATTTTCAGCTTTGGAGCCTACGCTATCTTCATCTTTGTAATTAGCGTTGAGCTAATGCCTATTCGTGCTCGAGAGTTTGGCTATGCTGCTGTCTTAGTTTCAAACAGCACCGGCATTCTCTTTTGTATTCAAACCTATGAGCCAGCTCTGCACCGCTTTGGCTTTACCGGACTACTGTTCATGTGCATAGCCTCAACGCTGCTAGCACTTTATCTTATCTACTGCTTATTACCTAGCTCAGGTAAACAAAAGCTCGAGATGATCGAAAACCGCATCATGTCAGCGCCATCATTTAGCCGCATTGTTAGTTACCATGACGAACGCTAGCGCAAGCTAATCTAAAGCAGCTAATCTAAGCCAATATGAGTTAAGCAAATCTAAAGCTTAGCTAAGCTAATATGAGTTCAGCTAATCTTCAAAGCTCGCTCCATCCGAGCTTTGAAGATCCTCATATCACCTTTTGCCATTTCTTAAGTGTCAATCGCATCAACGCGCATCAAAATGAGAATCATTAGTAAGAGTTAGCTAACCATGTAGCTAGAGTCTTATAATGCTCCACATCGTCCACATATATTCAAGATTTTTTGTGTGTTGCAGCTATGATGGTCTATATTACTTTGCTATGACTCGTTCGATGTTTATCTGCACTAGCTTCACACAAGAGATTTTTAGGACTTGTTCTCATGAAAAGGCTATTACAAGTATTTACTATCGGAGCAGCTTTAATGTTTCCATCTTTCAACGCAATTGCCAGCGATGATCTTCTTTCAGGTTTTTCATTTGACCAATCACCAGCTGACCTAAAGCAGAACAAGGCTAACGCTATCATTGAAAAGGGTGCAGCAATTGTTATTGACGTGCGTACTCCTGAAGAATTTGCACAAGGACATGTTGTAGGCGCATACAACATCCCATTAGATGGCCTGCTTGATGATGAGAAGCTGCCATTACTTAAAGAGAATGACACCCCAGTACTGCTCTACTGCCGCTCTGGTCGTCGCTCTGGTCTTGCCATGTACCACATGTCAAACGCTGGCTATAAGAAAGTCTTCAACATGGGTGGTGTAATTACTTGGGAATATGGCCTTACCTCTGAGCCAACTCAAAAGAGCTTTGAGCAAGCTATCAAGGACATCAAGCCATTAGACTAGTCTCAAGCTAGCTTTGATGCTTATCTAAAAGCTAAAAAAGCCGCTCTGGTCATACCACAGCGGCTTTTTTAGTGCCCAATCAAATGGCTAGGCTACAAACTCAATGCCCAAACGCTACGCATTTGCTAGCGATCTTAGAGCGCTACGCTATTGCTAGTAGTATGTTTCATAAATACGGTACTCGAGATTAAACATCTAACTCATCGAGTTTGTATCTCCATCTAGAAACCATTGGAGCCTCATTTATTAAATCAATATATGCCATTATGCGAGAAGATAACTCTTCTTTACTTTTAACACGCATACCACAAAGGAGGACTTGTGATAGTTTTCCAATCCACCCTTCAATCAAGTTTAGCCATGAACCGTGTTTTGGAGTGAAAACAAACTCAAATCTGTTAGGAACACTTTCTAAGTATGCCATGGTTTCTTTAGAGGAGTGTGCCCTATGGTTATCTAAAACAATCTTTATAAGCTTTCCCTTTGGATACATGCTATCAAGAAGTTTAAGATGCTCTATGAACTCAAAGCTTCTATGACGCTCACGAACAAGTGCTGTTATCTTGCCTGATACAAGGTCAATGCTTACAAGAAGCGAGAGTGTTTCATGTCGCTTGTACTCATCATCTCTTGAGGTAAAGCCATGATTTAAATTGGGATTTCTATCTTCATGTATATTGGACAGTGCCTGCATAGCAGTCTTATCATCAAAGGATACATAGAAGCATTCATCAGTTAAGCCTTGCTCAATTGAAAAACTAAATTCCTTGTAGAGCATGAGAACGTTCTTCATTTTTTCTTCGAACATCTCATCCGTTCTTGCAAGATAGTACTTAATCTTGTGCGGCTTTATGTCACTCTTGTTGAGAATTCTCCAGATAGTCGATTTTGATGCATTACTCAGCTCTGGATAGTTATTTTCCATACAGTGTTTTCTGACATGCTGCTTAAGCAAATCAATTGTCCACAGTTCATGAGGATAACCATATGCTGTTGGCTTGTTGCAAGCTAAGCCTATAACATAGCACTTCGCCTCATCCGAGATTGAAACCGGTCTTCCGGAACGCTCTAGATCGCTCCAGCATGATGAAAGCCCGTGCTTTAAGTACTTGTTTATGACAGTATGTACAGTTTTACAAGTTACATGTACTTCATTAGCTATGTCTTTTGGAGATTTGCCAGAATTGGCTAATGAGAGGATTGTGGCATTCCTAAAGGCTGTGTGTGTCTGGTTTCTTTCTCTCAGAACTTTAGCAACATCATCTGCTTCATCGTTACTAAGACGAACAATTTTGGTTACTGGGCGTGACATAAAATAGGAACTCCTACCAGGATGTTCCTCTAATATATCACTTATACAGTGTTTAATGCTAAATTAGTGTATATACTTATGAAACACCATGCTAGGCTACAAACTAAATGCCCAAACGCTACGCATTTGCTAGCGATCTTAGAGCGCTACGCATTTGCTAGCGCTTTTTGACGTTGGATAGCAGCAGACGCTCCTTGTCGACTACCTTGTTACTGTCATCATTTAAAGGCGGCAGTATCACAGAGGCAATCAGTCCATGTGGTGTAGCATTCTTAAAGCTCAGCTTGGCGTTGATTGAGTCAGCGCTTGCCTTAACGATGGCAAGACCTAAGCCTGTACCAACCTGCTCTGATCGATCACCATGCACACGATAGAAAGGCTCTAAGATATGCTCCATTTGCTCTGGTGGAATACCAGGGCCGTCATCTTGCACAATGAGCTCTAATCTACCGTCACTTAAGCTTTTAGCCATCATATCGATACGACCACCTTCAGGGGTGTACTTGATAGCATTAGACAAGAGGTTGGACATAATGCGAGTCAAACGCATTCTATCTGTCACAATCTTATAGTGCGCATCGCCCTCAACTCCTAAGTCAATGAACTTACGATCGGCTAGCACTTCTTGCTCATCAATTAACTTTAAGTACAGCTCAAAGACATCGATAGTCTCATGCACTAAGGTGTTCTTATTTTGTTCACGCGCTAATGTGAGCAAGGCTGTCATGAGCTCACGCTCACGTGAGATACCCTCTTTTAAACGCTCCACTTTTGCTCTAGCACTTGGTGAGAGATCTTCTTTTTCCAAAGACTCTGCTTGCAGTGATAAAGCAGTCAGCGGAGTACGCATCTCATGGGCCGCATCAGCAATAAAGCGACGTTTTGACTGAATACCCTCATCAACCTTACTAAAGAGCTTATTTAACGCCAAAATAAAACCATCAAGCTCAGATGGCACAAAGCCTTTGTGGTTATCTGGAATGATTGGACTTAAATCATCCTCGCTACGGCGATAGAGCAGTCGTGCAATCTTATTGAGCGTAATAAACATCATCTTTACTGAGATGATGAGCAGCGGAATGAAGACTAAGTTAATGCCCAAGAACTGATAGATAGAGTTCATCAGGGCCTGTTTTGTAATGGTATCAATCGAACTTAATGGACGAGCTACCACAAAGCGCTGACCAGAGGAGTTCGTTGAAATGAAGGCACGCACGCGCTGATCTGCAACTAACAGAGTATAGAAGCCGTCATTAGCACCTGATGGGATATAAAGTGCATCACCAGGACGGCCAAATAAAGGCGCGATGATAATGTCATACTTAAAACGATGTAAGTCTGAAATCGATGGTAAGAACTCATCATCCTGACCACGAGCACCCATGCCATCATTACGTGGTCTTACATTTTTACCATCGGCTGCGGCACCATCTTTATAGTATTGCTCACGAATATATGGTCTACCGCTAGTTGAGTACTCAATAGTAATCTGACGGCCATTACTCATCATGCGCAGCACTCGCTCATGATTGCGTCTTGGTGCTTCCCAACGACGTGGAATTATCATGCGATAGTTAATGGCAACAGATGCAATCTGCGAGAGTTCTTCGTCCACGAACTCTTGAGTAGTGTCATACACCCTCATATAGGACATAACGCCCATACAAGCAGTAGTAATCAAACCTACAATGGCGAAGATAACTGTGATTCTAAACTGCAGCGAACGAGTAAAGCCAAGACGACGTCTACGGCGGCGGCGTGCTCTTTCACTTGCCTTACTATTCTCCTTGGAACTCTCTTTGCCGCTACTTACCCCATCTGCAACACTAGAGTTTGTACTTGCTACCTCTTGAGCTTGCTTGGCATCTGCATCTGCATCCGCTTTTGCATTCGCGTGAGCATTGGTAGCTGCAGTTGCGTTTGCGTTTGCATTTGTAGCTGCAGTTGCGTTTGCATTCAGGTCTGTTTTTGCATCTGCATTGGAAGCAGCCTCTGCATTCGAGTCTATATTAGTAGCTGCAACTGCAGCTGACTGTGTGTCTACATCAGCTTTTGCATCAGTGCTTGCGTGTACGTGTGACGAAGCCTCCTCTGCTTTGGCCGCAGAGACTTCACTTGGGGTGTTTTCCAAAGAAGTTGGTTTCTTTTCGTCAGACTGATGCATGCAAAACAACCAATGTGGCGTCTAACTGCCTTGCCTTGTGGCTGGCAGCTATACAAAAGAGGGGAGTTATCAAAGTTGCAAGAGAGTTAAAGCTGCAGCTTTAATGATGTGGTGTGAACTATTTGGCGTCTTTCTTCTCTGGATCAACCCAAGACTCAACCTTGTTCATCTTCCAGCCTACACCGCGAATGTTCTTGATGTACTGGGCACCGATCTTACGACGCAGAGTGTAGATAATGTACTCAAGAGCGTTAGAGTCAATATCTTCATCCCAACCGTAGATACGGCTTTCGATCATGTCACGAGAGAGTACAGTACCTGCACGGGACATTAAAGCCTCACATAATGAGAACTCACGGCCAGTGAGAACCTCAACGCGCTCAGTACCATCGGCATTACGAATACGCATCTCATAGTTAAGCGGATTTAGAGTCAGGTCACCGTAAGTAATAGAGCCGTCAGCAGAGGCACTTTCACGACGACGAGTTGCGGCACGAATACGAGCCAGTAGCTCTGACATAGCAAAAGGCTTAACTAAATAATCGTCTGCGCCCTTGTCTAAACCTAACACACGGTCAGCCACATCATCACGTGCAGTTAAGATGATTACTGGAGTCTTAAGATTATTTTTACGCCAGTACTCTAACACCTGAATGCCATCAACCTTTGGCAGACCTAAATCTAAAAGGCAGCAGTCAAAGTCATCAGCAAAAGGTGCCTCAAGAGCATCCTGTCCATTACGCATCCAGTCAACGGCATAAGCATCAGATGCTAAGTTATCCGCAACTGAACGACCGATCATCTCATCGTCTTCTACTAATAAAATGCGCATTGTCCTTTCCTTTTTGCTGACATTAATGATCGCATAAAGCGAAACTAAGGCTATTGTATGTTGCCATCCTTAGCTGATTCTTAGATATGCTACTCGACCTCATGAAACTCATGCCCATGTAAGATCCCATCCTATGGCCTATTTCAAGAGCATGATCTCATGCTCTGCAAAGGCCTACATGAGAGCGTAGTGCTGACTAGTTAGCACGGCTTTGCTAGTGCGTGCAGTGCTGACTAGTTAGCATGGCTTTGCTAGTTAGCGTAGTGCTCTTTGTGAGAGTGTCTAGCTTGCTGCGTAATCTAAGATTGGCTTGATGAGACTGGCAAAGTCATGAGTGAAGGCATGATCTTCACCCTTGATGATGTCGATATGACAGTCTTTATAAAGCTCGAGGGCAAAAGAATAATCCAAGACCTCGTCTTGATCACCAATGATGACATAAGTTTTCTTGGGCTCTACTTTAACTGAGGCATCTAAGCTTTTGAGCACATCAATCATCTCACTTTTTAGCTCAAAGTTACGATTGGTGCTGCTATTAAACTGCGGGCCAATCAGAGCCTTAAAGTAATTTTGAGGATGAACACATGGGTTTAAGAGTACTGCCTTGCAACCATGTCTTTGAGCCATGAGTGTACTAAAGAAGCCACCCATGGAGCTACCAATTAAACAGACCTCATCACTTTTGTACTCTTCAAACACGCGATCAAAGTAGCCGCACAGATAGTTATAAGCCTCCTCAGGAGGATCAGGGTAATCAGGGCTATGCATATCAAAGCTTGCGCCTAAATTATGCTCTTTTAAATAATCTTTGAGCATGGTGGCCTTTACAGCATTTGGACCTGAAAGAAAACCATGAATATAAAATAAATGAGTCATGCCGCATCCTGCTTGTCACTAGCTTAGTACTAATAAACACATACTACTCTTATATCTTGCATATCTAAAGGGCAGCACAAAAGCGTTGCATGTTGGTGCGCACGGCTCTTTTAGATAACAGCTAGCTGTACAGCTCTTTTAGATAACATCTAGCTATCTGGATCTTTGAGATAGCTGCTATCTATCTGAATCTTTTGGATAACATCTAACTATCTGGATCTTTTAGATAACAGCTAGCTATCAAGCTTTACAAAGATACGAATTGCTTAAAAAGATATCTCAAGGGCCGGCATTATTGAGAGGATGGATGCCCAAATTGATGGTGCATGGCATGCATAACCAAGCTATAGAGCTAGCTTAGTACATGAGAGATAAGAGGTTTGGCATGAGCTTTAGCTTAAGCTTAATAGCCGGTGAAGCTAGTGTCAGGGATAAAGCGTCCCTCTGGCAGACGGAACACTTGAGTGTTGATGTTGCCTGAACGGTCAAATTGTAAGTAGCGCCAACCTGGGCCTTTCAGATCAAGCGCAAAATCATGAGAGTATGGCTCAAACTGAATGGAAGTTGATGGAGAGGCGATATAGCGGATGTTATTGAAGATTTGGTCGTACTCTTGATGGACGTGACCAGATAGCACGAGCTTAACCTGTGGGAAATTACAGATAAATGAGTTGAACTCATCTTGGTTGTGCATGGTCTGAGTATCGAGCCAGCGGCTGTTGACGTGACGTGGTAAGTGATGCACTACCACGACAGTATTTAAGTCAGGACGCTCTTCAATTCTATCGCGTAAATAGTTTAATTCGTGGCGCTCTACCCAACCGTGAGGCACAGAATAGACCTCAGAGTTTAAGAAAACGAATTGCCATTTATCTGCAATTAAGCAACGCTGAGTATTAACACCATAGTCACTTAAGATGCGATACATTAATGGACCGTCATCGTGATTGCCAGGCACAAAGAATACTGGGCGCTCTAGCACTGATACAGCATGAGCAAAACGTTGGTAGGAGCTGACAGAATAGTCTTGAGAGATATCACCTGACACAATGACACAGTCAAAGTGGAGGTTTTGATTGAGAATAGACTCTAATACCGCCTTGAATGATTGTGCGGTATGAACACCAAGTAAGGTACCTGATTCTTCAGCAAATAGATGTGGGTCGGTAAGCTGCAATACACTCAGCAGCCCCTCCGCACTCTTTATTTGAAGATCATAAGTATCCATAAGGCACCATTACTTAGACTCGACTCAAGTTGTATTCAGCTTAAGTCACTTTGATGAGCACTACTGCTCAAGATAAGCACGCATAACATACCACTTAGGCATATTGAAGCTTTTGCCCGCGACTCCACAAAGCTCGCATACATTATGGGCACAGGCCATCACTATGCAGTATGTTATTCACAATTGACCTTTGAAACAGTGCAATAGATAACAGATTTTGCAGTCTAGAAAATCAAAGGCTAACTTTTTTGTAGATTTAAGTCCTTGGTCACACTCTTGAGTACTAAGAGCATTAAGGTACTTAGCCTATCAAAGCGCTCTACTATACAGCATGGCAAAGTTAACTTGACTTGAGCAAATGTTAAAACATGGCAACACTCACACTTTTCAGTGTGCATAAGGCCTTAAACACAAAAGCTCTACGTATCTTTACTCAAACTAACTGTCAACGCATACCGTCTAGAATCAAAAAAGCTATGTTTCCTCTGGCTTTTCATTTGATACAAAATCATTAGCATTGAAACGTCTAAAATGAAGATACGGCTAAAAGCGCTCACAAGCGCCCCTTTGCCAAAGTAACGGCTCTGAACGCTTTAGCTATTTGTACTTAACTACATGCCATCCATCATCTGAGGTGCCGAATGGCAATCTTAGTTTTGCTCACAGTCTTTTAAGAACTCTGCGCGAATCTCATCGTAGTAAATCTGTAAATGCTGCAAAGCTAAGAGGGCTGGAGCATTATTGATACGACCATTGCGGCAGCATTCAAAAGCATTCTTAACAGGAAGCTTGAATACACGAATATCTTCACCTTCACTATCTAAGCCGCCATGGGAGAGGAGGTGATTGGCACTAATGCGGCCAATATAGATAGTTACTTTCTCTGAACAACCGCCTGGGCTTGGGTAGACTGCATTTACATAATGCAGATCAGATGGCTTAACGATAAGACCTGATTCCTCTTGTAACTCACGTACAGCTGACTCAATCTCGCTCTCACCGATATCAATCATGCCGGCTACAATCTCGATAAGCCATGGTGAGACTTTATCTTTAAGTGCACCAGGTCTGAACTGCTCAATCAGCACGACCTCTTGAGTAACTGGATCGAATGGCAAAATGGCTACAGCATCAGTACCGCGTTCAAAGATCTCACGATCGAAAATCTTGGTAGTTGCACCATTGAACTTCTTGTAAGAAACGCGATATAAATCCATAGCAAAATGCTTTTCAAACAGGCGCTTCTTCTCATGAATTACCACATCTTTAATCGTAAAACGTGGTTCTACCAGTTCGTCAAATCTGTCCATTACACTTAAATCTCACTACTGTATTGACCAAGCAAAACAAAAATTGAGCTTGGTTCTTCATGCTCATACCTGAACAAGCAGTCAAACATAGGAAACGAGCATATCCAACCTAATACAAGACTTTACTTATCCATGAAGACAAGTATCAAGGCTTAGTTATGTTGTGCCCCAGACAAAACCAACACACCAACTTTAGTTACACACTAAAACATAAATACGGCTCGTGATTACTTTGTGCATGAGAACAGCAACAATACATCAAATTACCACAAATCATGCCTAAAACGTTGAAAAACAAGCCGATTTTGCATGATACGCCCCAAAAAATAGTCCCTTTACAAGTATAAGCTTACATCATAGACAGCATCGCCAATGCAAATAAAGCTTTGCAAGCCATTAACCTGTACACCTTAAAGTGCTCATGCTCAAACGCAAAGCAGCTATCTAATGGCTTCATGCTGTATCTGCTCATAATGCCTAACTTAAGGATAGCTATTAATTGCGCATGCAGTATTTGTTCTGCAAGGGCTTGCTCAGCTTGCTAGATAAAATTTGTTATAGATGCGGCGCTTTAGCCCCAAAGTCTAAGAATAGTGGTATAACATTATGATGAGCTCACAAGCTTGTAGCTAATTTTAGTTGCAGCAAGGCATAGCTGTTAAGTGAGATACTTAACTTGAGCCTAGCTTTAGCATAAGCACAACATCATGAAGCTTATTGAGTCTTTCCTCTTTATGCTTGTGGTGTGTTTTATTCAAGATCGACGGAGGCCCCATGTCTAAGATTGCGTTGAAGAATGCTACTGTCATGTGTGAATCAGGCTTTAAACGAACTGAAGTTCTGATTGAAGATCGCTTAATTACCAAGATAGATCCACAAGTAAATACCGACGGTGCTAAGGTCATCGACTGTCATGGCATGTTGGTGCTCCCAGGCCTTATTGATGCCCACGTTCACTTCAGACAGCCAGGTATGGAAAAGAAGGCTACCATCAAGACTGAGTCAGCTGCAGCTGCCTTAGGCGGTGTTACCTCCTTTATGGATATGCCTAATACCAATCCACCAACTGTCTCCATGGACGCTCTCAATGGCAAAAAGGATATTGCCAAGAAAGATAGCTACGTTAACTACGCTTTCTACTTAGGCGCAAGCGATAAGAATCTTGAGGAAGTAAAACGCGCTGATCCTCATGAGATCGCAGGTGTGAAGATCTACATGGGTTCAACTACTGGTGGCTTATTACTCGAAGGTGAGTCTGCCTTAGTTAAGATGTTCAAGGCATCTCCAACCTTAGTTGCCACCCACTGTGAAGACAACGCCATCATTAATGCCAATACAGCTTTAGCCAAAGAGATGTACGGTGATCATATTCCATTTAATATGCACCCAATCATCCGTAGCCGCGACTGCTGCATTAAGTCATCAGCACTGGCTATTGAGGCCGCAAAAGAGGCTGGTGCTAGATTGCATATTGCTCACTTAAGCACCGCTGAAGAAGTTGAGATGATGAGAGAGTTTGCTAGCGGCCCTCTGCACTCACGTCAGGTCACCGGTGAAGTATGTATTCCTCACATGTTCTTTAACGAGGGTGATTATGACCGCCTCAAGGGCTTCTTAAAGTGCAACCCATCCGTTAAATACGAGCGCGACCGTCGTGCTTTATTAGCAGGCTTAAGAAAAGGCTTAATCTCTACTATTGGTACTGACCACGCTCCTCACGAGTTAGCAGTTAAGACCTCAGAGAACTACCTCAATGTCGCCTCTGGTCTGCCATCAGTTCAGTACAGCTTAAGCGTCATCTTTGAGCTCTCTAAGCGCGGCGAGATTTCTCTTGAAGAGGGTATCAAGGCTGCAACTTGCAATGTTGCTGAGCGCTTTGGTATTGAAAAGCGCGGTACCATCAAGGAAGGCTACTACGCTGACTTAGTTGTATTTGACCCAGGTGAGAGCTTTATAGTAGAGCAAAAGGACATTGCATCCTTATGTGGCTGGTCACCAATGCTTGGTCAGCGCTTCAAAGGCCGTGTCCGTGACACCATCGCCTCTGGCCGCTTAGTCGTACAAGACTACGCTATTGCCTCCGAACCAGGCGATGCTATGGCCCTGCGCTTTAACGTCAACGACTAAGCTGGACGCAAAACACAAGCGCTAAGCCATCCAAAGCAAAAGAGCTCAAACTCGAGCGCCTTTACGAAAGTAGCGCCCAATCAGACCTCTAAGGCACAAGAGCTCAAACTCTAGTTTCTTTGAGCAAGTAGCGCCCAATTGATTGTCCTTGAAAATTGTCATGCATGGTGCAAATTTTCAAGGGCATGATCTTAGGATATAAAAAAGCCACGTAGTATCATCAGATACCCGTGGCTTTTTTGCTTTACGTAAGAAGAGCTCTTGCTCTGAACTACAATACGTAGTAGCCGATCTTCTCGTAAACTTCCTTTAAGGTCTTCTCAGCACGCTCGGAGGCACGCTCAGCACCCTTCTTAAAGACCTCATGCATATAGGCCTCATCAGAGCGAATCTCATGGTAGCGCTTCTGAATAGGCTCAAGCATAGCAACTACAGCCTCGCCTACCTCTGCTTTGAAGTTACCGTACATGGAACCTTCAAAGTGAGCAACTAACTCAGGAATTTCCTTGCCAGTTGCAGCAGACATAAGCTCAAGTAAGTTAGATACACCTGGCTTATTCTCGCGATCAAACTTAATTGAAGGCGGATCCTCTGAGTCGGTAACAGCTGACTTAATCTTCTTTAAGATGGACTTAGGCTCTTCTAAGATACGGATAACGTTCTTAGGATTATCATCAGACTTAGACATCTTCTTAGTTGGGTCTTGCAGTGACATCACGCGAGCACCAGCCTTTGGAGTAAAGCCCTTAGGCATTACAAAAGTCTCACCGTAAATGCCATTGAAGCGCTCAGCGATGTCACGGGTCAGCTCAATGTGCTGCAGCTGATCGTCACCAACAGGAACTAAGTTTGCCTTGTACAGCAGAATGTCAGCAGCCATTAATACTGGGTAGTTGAACAGACCAGCTGTTACATTATTAGAGTAACGCTTGGACTTGTCCTTGTACTGAGTCATACGGCTAAGCTCACCCACCTGGGTGTAACAGTTTAAGATCCAGCCGAGCTTACAGTGAGCTGGAACGTGAGACTGCAGGAAGATAATTGACTTATCAGGATCAATGCCGCAAGCAAGGAAGATAGCTAAAGTGCTCATGGTATTTTCACGCAGCACCTTAGGATCCTGACGCACGGTAATGGCATGCTCATCTACTACGCAGTAGATACAGTCAGCCTTGTCCTGCATCGGAACCCAGTTACGCAGAGATCCGACGTAATTACCGATTGACAGTTCTCCTGAAGGCTGAATGCCCGAAAAGATAATATCCTTAGACATAGTAATAAAGTTCCTGATTTATCTGACGGTACATAACATCATACTGCCCCAATATCACGCCCCTTGTGGTCGCAATCTCTACCGTCAATGCAGTATGACTTAACGAAATCTGTGGGCACTTTATGCCCCAAAGTGCTGCTACTCTTTAAGAAGCGTCTGGCAGGCTCTTTATAAGCTCAGTAAGCTGTACAAATGAGTCAAACAGATAGTCTGGAGAGCAGTCTGTCTTGAGGTCGTAGCCACCATCATAGCCATAAGTAAAGGCAATGGTTGGCATGGAGGCATTTTCACCAGCACGCACGTCATTGATGGAATCACCTACCATAGCAGCGTCTTTTGCATCCACACCTAGCTTGTCAAGCACATAGTACAGTGGTGCTGGATTTGGCTTACGCTCTGAGAGCACTTCACCACCTAAAACCGCGCCCATGTACTTATCTAAACCCATGTACTTAATCAAAGGCTCAGCAAATACATGTGGCTTGTTGGTCACCACACCTAATTTGATGCCAATGCTATGAAAGTACGCAATGCCCTCTTTTACGCCTGCATATACCTCAAAGTTTTCATGTAAGCCTTCGGTATAGTACACCTCAAACAGAGCTTTTGCCTCTTTTAACTTGTCTTCAGGCACCTCATCGATAGTGATATCGTGACGGCCTAAAATGATGCGACCTAAGAGCATAGCCACACCATTACCAACATAAGAAGCCATCAGCTCAGCGCTTGGAGTATTTACTCCAAGCTTTTGGGCAACCTTGGATGCCGCAATCGATAACTGCGGCAGAGTGTGGGCTAAAGTTCCATCTAAATCAAAGAGCAAAGCCTTTGGTTTATGCGTCAATTGCATCTTCTTATTCCACATCTAACAGCACTACATCAAGCATACTATGCTTTTCGGCGCTTAAGTACATACAACAAAAGAGGCGCTATAGCCTAGTAATTAGCTTATGGCCTAGCCCTTTGCCTAAGGCTAGCTGGGCAAAAGGGGTCGGGACATAAAGGAGGCTGCAGCCCTATCTAAGAAAGGCCATAGCCTAGTGTTACATCTCAGGGCCACAGCGCGGCCTGACATAGACGCTCATAGCGTGACTTAGCGATGCCTATAATTTAGGCTAAGGCAGCACGCAGATCAGACATAGCCTTAGCAATGTCGTCTTTGCCAAATAATGCTGAGCCAACTACGAACATTTCAGCACCGGCATCAGCACAAGCACGAATGGTGTTTGGAGCAACACCGCCGTCTACTTCGATCTGAATATTAGCACCAGCAGCTGCAGCCATAGCCTTAACTTCCTTGATTTTTTCCATCATAGCAGGAATGAGCTTCTGACCACCAAAGCCTGGGTTAACGCTCATAACTAAAACAAAATCTAAGCGCTCCCATAAGTATCTTAATACTGATGTATCGGTACCTGGGTTTAATACTAAGCCAGCCTTACAGCCCTGCTCACGAATGAAAGATAAGTAGCGATCAACGTGAGGAGTTGCCTCTGGGTGGAAAGAGATCATGGAGGCACCGGCCTTAGCATAATCGCCTAAAACCTTTTCATTGATTGGCTCAACCATTAAGTGCACATCTAAGATGGCATCGGTAAAGCGGGCACGGATCTGCTTTAACAGATCTGGACCGAAGGTAAGGTTCTGCACAAAGTGGTAGTCCATCACATCAAAGTGAATGATGTCAGTACCTACGTCTAAGGCCTTTTGAATGTCATTACCTAAGTCAAGTAAATCAGCAGACAGAATAGAGCCAGCGATGAGATGCTTCTTATCCATAATTCTCAAAATCTAAGTATTGAACACAGCAGTAACACCTAAATTACATAGATTGAAGATGATGCTGCTATAGAAAGTGGGTAAAGCCTAAGTTCTAGGCACTGTGAATAGGCAAAAGCCCCGATCGAATTAGGCATATATAAGCCTTTTTCGATCAGGGCTTTAAGTACAGTCAAACACGATGAGCTTTGTTTTTAAGCTTATAAGACTTACTTAGAGTCAACATCTGCCTAACTGCTTTAACTGATTAACGTAATTCGGCTTTAGCTTCACTAATGCGCTTAGCAAAAGGAGTAGCGCCTTGTGAAACTGACAGCGGAATATTTCTAGATGCTGCAATAGCCTCTTCTCTGGTTGCATAGTCACCTGAAATTAAGATGTACCATGGTCTGCCATTACGAGAGCTATCAACAATCCACCAAGGAGTGGTTAAACCACGAGCGGCGGCAGCAACGTTAGCACGGTTAGATGCAGAAACAATCTGCACAGTCCAGTGATTGCCATTTAAGGCACCAATCTTAGCCTTGCTCTCAGCTGAAGCAGCGGTGTTTTGTGCTGCTGGACGACTTGCTTGAGCCTGAGCCGCTTGTAACTGCTTTAACTGACGTTGTTCATCAGCAAGTGAAATCACCTGACCAGCCTTGAGTGGCTGACGCTGTGGCACAACAGGCTTTGGAGCTACAGGAGCAGCTGGCTTTTGAGCTTGAGCAGTTTGATTTTGAGCATTAGCCTGAGCTTGGGCTTGGGCTTGAGCCTTGGCTGCAGCCTCGCGATCAGCCTTAAGCTTCTTTTGAGCTGCAGCTTCTAAAGCAGCAGTATCGCGTGCAATGCTCTGTGCAACTTGATTTTGTGGCTGCACCATTGGCTTTGGAGCTACCTGAGGCTGAGCAAGCTGCTGAGGCATCTGCTGAGCCATTTGCTGTGGCATCTGCTGAGCCATTTGCTGAGGCATCTGCTGAGGCACTGGTCCAGGCATCTGACTTACTGGAGGCACATCAATAGCAGTAGTAGCTAAGCCGCTACCTGCTTTAATGTGGTTAAAGTTGTCAGAACGACGCAGTACAGGGACCTGAGCGGTAGCTTGATTTACAGATCCTCCCATTCCCCTGGGATATCCGGAGTTGTTAGCTCCGCCTTCAATTTGCTCTAGCTCTTTGCCAGATAAGGTAACTGAATGCTCAGTTTCCTTCTTAACAATCTCAGCATCAACGCCACCTGGAACAGCATCTGGCAGTAAACCACCATCAGCCTGGAGCTTTTCATCGTCGTTGAATACTAATGCATCACCATTGGCAACTTGAGACTTGGTTGCGCTCTTGCCTGAATCATCAGAGCCAAAGAATGAGCCACCAAAGAAAATTGGGATAAGGCAGGCAAACACAATAACAATGCACACTACTGTGACAAAGATGCCTACTGAGCTGCTCTTCTTCTTTGGCTTGGCAGCTGCGTCCTTACCTGCTTTACGCATTCTGTCATTGCTGACCTGCGGACTAGTCGGATCTTTCATTAATTTCTCCGTTATTGCAATGATTTTGCTCATGTTGCCATCAGCATTGCTAAGAGCTTCAGGCAGCTTATTCTTGATGCTGTTATAAATGCGCATAGCATTTTGAACAGCAAACAGATGTCGTGACAGTATACCTGCTTCTTTTAATGATAATGCAGGAATCTCCATAACAGAAACATCTACATTACCCACAGGTCGTGCGGCTTTTTCATCAGCCCATAGCGGCTGACAAACAAGCACAAAGGAGAAGCGACCTTGACCTGCAAACTGCTGATGTAAAGCCAGCAGCTCATTGTAGAACGATGATACAACGGTATCGATATCATCAACTACTACAAGAATTTTGTGATTGTACGGAATATGTACTGATGACAGGATATCAGGCAGATTTAGATCATAATCGTACTTACCTGAAGGAATAAGCTGTTGCAAAAAAAGCTCACGCAGACGCTGAATTTGCATGTCCTTATGACAAGGGATAAAGACAGCACGCATCTTAGCGTCAGTTTCATTTACCAACTGTTCGCAAACAACAGTACGACCTGAACCGGTTTCACCTGAGAGCAGAATGAAGCTTTCTTCTTTGACGGCCATCTCTACAAGTTCATTGCAGAATCTCTTTTGGCTTTCCAAAGATGCCAGTGCTTCGATATCCATGTGCAACCATCCTCTCTTCAGTCACATTGTGCTGCCACATCTTAGCGTCAGTCATAGCGCTTATAGACAGTATCTCTTATAAGAAAGTACTTATCTAAACGCTATTGAAAACGTGTTTGATGCCTATTTAGGCATATGACGGCACAGCTATGCATCATCCTACTTATCGCAAATACTCAATTTTAACGCAAGTAGGCCAAGATACCAAAGGTCTAATGCTACCAATGTAACAGTATCGCAAGAAATAATACTGATTTAACCATTCAACATGCCATTTCCAACCCTTTTCCTTAAAGCTTGCTATAACACACCGCTCCTCCACAAATCTTCATAAATACACAGCTTGTTCCTACATTGAGTACAATATGTTCTTCCCTTAAGTAGTATCGAGCTCTAATACACACATGAAAAAAGAAGATTTACCAGAATTTGCTAAACCTTATAAAACAAAGGGTTACGACGTAAGATTAGTTCGTGGTGCTTATCAGCTCTTTAAGATTTCTTCTAAGAGAGTGCCAGAGAAGTCTTACCCTGTTCTTATTCAAGAGTACGTCGGGACAATTGATCCTGAAAAGGGACTTATTCCAAAGAAGATTACCTCAGAGCAAGCATCAGCATTTGTTGAGTACGGACTCAGTCACTTCATACTAAGTCGCTACAGAAGTGAGTTGTTACAGGTATGCAACTTTGATAACAGTGAATCTATTCAGTCTGTATACATGGGCATTGTGAAGTTTATGTACGGCCATACGCAGCAGCGCTTTATTGATCTTTCGTACCTTCAAACAATGATTAAGCCATGCCCAGAGCTAAAAGATAGTAGTTCAGCAAAGCGCGTAGCAAAAGTGGCAAGCAAGATAGCGTCTTTGCTTAAGGAAGATATTCCTGACACTGCAGACCGCGACTACGTGATTGCTGCACTTAAAGATATTAAGGCCGATCCAAGCTTAGAAAAACCAGCAATTGCCTATTCAGATGAGCTTACAGCACTATTGGATAAATATGGGATTGATACGGGATTGATTATAAATAACTCTACAATCTTAGCTGACCATCTTAGACAAGTCTCTATGGCAATCTCTCCACTCAAGAAGCCAATCAAAGTTGGAAAGAAGCGTGTGGATACACTTTTACATTTCTTTTAACAAATAGGCGAAACGCCTATTTGTTAAAAACTCTAGTTAAAGCGCTGCTTAAACTCCTCAATGAGGTTAATGATGGTGTCATCAGCAAGATCTTTTGCTACATAAGCCTCACCAATGGATTTTGGAATGACATAGTTAATGACGCCTGCTTTTACCTTCTTGTCATGACGCATGAACTTGATGTAATCCTCACCTGTAAGCTTATCAGGAGATACATATGGCAACTTGTACTTAGGCAAGATAGCCTGAATACGGGACACATCCTCCTCACTTAAGCCCTTGTTAGTCTTATTTGAAACAAAAGCGGCAATGAGCATACCCACAGCTACAGCCTCACCGTGCAGATAGGTTCCAAAGCCCATACCCACCTCAATGGCATGGCCAAAAGTATGGCCATAGTTAAGTAGAGCACGTAAGCCACGCTCTTTTTCATCTTGTGAAACTACAGAAGCTTTAAGCTCACAGCAGCGCTTAACCACATAAGTAAGGTCTAAAGCTTCTGTATCTTGAGCATCTTCAAGATACTTAAAGAACTCATGATCAAAGATGACGCCATACTTAATGACCTCAGCCATACCAGCTGCAATCTCTCGCTCAGGTAAGGTCTTTAAATAATCAAGGTCAGCTACCACCACCTTTGGCTGATGGAATGCGCCAATCATGTTCTTGCCAAGTGGATGATTTACTGCAGTCTTACCACCCACTGAAGAATCAACTAATGAGAGCAAGGTGGTTGGTATCTGTACAAAGTCCACGCCGCGCTGATAAGTAGCTGCAGCAAAACCAGTCATATCTCCAATGACACCGCCGCCTAGAGCAACTAAGGCACAGTCTCGACCAAAGCCATCTTCAAGCAACGCAGTCATAATCTGCATATAGCTATCGATGTTCTTATAGTTTTCGCCATCTTTTAAAATGCAGCTCTTAGTGCGAAAACCAACTGAGGTCAGCGCATCTTCAAGCTTTTTAATATACAAAGGAGCAATAGTCTCATTGCTGACAATCAAAAGATCCTTAGTCTTTGGCAAAGCATCTTTAATTATGGCAGCGCTATCAAGACCATGACCGATGAAAATGTCATATGAGTTTTCATCTAAAGCGATATGTACCTTTTCCATGAATGCTCCTGATCTAATTTTTCTTACACACAAGCTTAAGCCTACATCACTCAGCTCTCGCGCCACAACTTAGCATTAGCAAGGCAACATAAGCTTAGCATCTGCAAAGCTGCATAGCATAATGCTTGCGCTTGAGCTCTTGCTCTAGCTTTTGCTTGAGCTTGATATCTAGCTTTAGCTTGAGCGTGAGCTTTAGACATCGGCGCATGATTTAGCTTACGGCATGCCTATATTACTTAGTTGGTCTGTTCGTTATTCTTCTTTAGCTTTAGGCCTGGCAGTTTACGTATCTTAATTGAGTGGACAGTGCGACGCACTAAATCCTTAAGCGAGCCTGAACTATCAAGAACGATATTGGCTATCTCACGGTATTGTGGGTCTCGTGAGGCAAAAAGATTCTTAAGTCGCTCTTTAACATCATCCACCTTAATCATAGGACGATTGCTATCGCCGTTAACTCGCTCGTACTGCTTGTCTACATCTAAGTACAGGTAAATACATAAAGAGTGGTCGCTAATTAACTTACGGTTATCCTCACGCATGGCTACGCCACCTCCGCCTGCCACAATTGCAGGGAGAGGATTAGGTATTTGCTCTTGCGTTAAACGTGTAGATACTCCGGTGAGTATTGCCTCCAAGCAGTCATGCTCAAGTTGTCTAAAGTAAGCCTCACCATCTTGCTCAAAGATATCTGGAATGGACTTACCTGCAACTTTAACAATGTAGTTGTCTAAATCAACAAAGCCGCCCTCAAAGCGCTGCGATAGCTGTCGTCCAATTGTCGACTTTCCTGCGCCCATCGGCCCAACAAGAAACACAGCCTTGTGATCACTACACATCAGACAAAATCTCCTTAAAATTAGCAACACCAACAAGTGTCATAGCAAACTACGAGACAACAAAGGCGCTACTAGTGCAAAATGCTATACACATTGCCTCTTTGACTGTCTCAAGCTATCAACTCATTGTGCCTGATTATTAAGACATTGGCCAACTAAAAGCTCTACAGCTACACACTTGCTCTGTTTAGAAGCATTTGCCCCATCTTTATGCTTAATAAATGCACTGTAAGCTTTGCAGATCTCAAGCTAGTGCTAAGAGATCGTTGGTATCTTATGATGAGAAATTTAAGGCCAAAAATGAGGTAAATAGGCCTTTTATAGCTAGAACGAAAATTGCAAGTGTTAGATGATGTCAGTAATTTGTTAGAATGTTCGATTCAGGTTTTCTTAACTCAGGAGCACTACGTTGTTAGATAAAGCCTTTAAGCTGATGCGTTATGGACTTTGGGCAATGTTGTTGGGCGCTGCCTTATCAGGCGGCGTGGTTGCTGCTGCCTACTACTCGACTCTCGAGGAACTTCCTGACGTCGACGAGTTAAAGCAGGTTACTTTTGAAACCCCAATGAAGATCTACACCAGTGATGGCAAGCTAATTGGTGAGTTCGGTGAGCACAAGCGTATTCCTGTAAAGCTTGAGCAAATCCCTCAAAAGATGCAGCAAGCTTTCCTGGCCATTGAAGACTCTCGCTTCTATGAACACTCAGGTATCGATCCTATCGGTATCTTACGTGCTCTTGCAGTTGCTGTAACCTCAGGTGGTGCCTCTCAAGGTGCATCTACTATTACTCAGCAGGTAGCTCGAAACTTCTTCTTAACCCGTGATAAGACCTTAGAGCGTAAGGTTAAAGAAGTCTTCATTGCTTGGCGTATCGAGCAAGTGCTCTCTAAAGAAGAAATCTTTGAGCTCTACTTAAACAAGATTGCTCTTGGCCACAGATCATATGGTGTAGTTGCTGCAGCACAAACTTACTATGGCAAGTCCTTAGAGGATCTGTCTTTAGCAGAAATTGCAACTATCGCAGGTCTGCCTAAAGCTCCATCTACCTTAAACCCAATTACTAGCCCTGAGCGTGCTCGCGACCGTCGTCACTTAGTACTGCAGCGTATGCGTACTTTAGGCTTCATTACTGACGAAGAATTTGAGATTGCTGATGCCGCTCCTTCTAAGGCCTACTTCCACTCAACCCCACTTGAGGCCTATGCACCATATGTAGCTGAAGAAGCTCGTATTGCAGTATTAGCAAAATACGGCGAAGAGGCTTATACCAAGGGCTTTAAGATCTACACCACTGTAGACTCTAATTATCAGCGCTATGCCCATGATGCTATCTTTAAGAATTTAACTGCCTATGATCAGCGCCATGGCTATCGTGGACCTTTATACAATATCTACGACTCAACCCGTGGTATTCGCGGCTCTGCTAAGAAGGCCACTGAGAAAACTGGCCTGAATGCAAATGCCAACAACGGCATTATCATGGATGCACGTGAAGGCCTAAGAAAATCTGCTGCACAAAGCGGCAAGCCACTTAGCTATCAGCAGGTAGTTGCAGAGATTGACAAGCGCAACCTACTCAAGGGCAGCGCTGAGTATGCAGCTATTCAGGCTATGTCTCGTGAGCAGCTTTTAGATCGCCTCATGAAAGAGGACAAGTATGAGAGTATCGATCTTGCCTTAGTTACCGTTATTGATGATGCCAACAAGCAAGTGGGGCTTCTCTATCCTAATGGCTCAGAGAAAGTATTAACTTGGGAAGGTATGTCTTGGGCACGTGCTTTCAAGACTGATCGCAGCCAAGGTGCTCTGCCTACTTATCCTAGCGAGTTTTTACTCCCAGGTGACATTGTCTTTACTTTCATCAATTATGTAGACCGCAAAGCTACCAAGAATCAGCCTGCACGTACTGATGAGGTCATTACCTTAACTCAGCTTCCAGATGTAGAAAGTGCTCTGATTGCTTTAGATCCACGTACTGGTGCTGTACGAGCTATGGCTGGCGGTTTTGACTACGAGAAGTCAAAGTTTAATCGTACTACTCAGCTTTTACGTCAGACTGGCTCTAACTTCAAGCCATTCATTTACTCATCAGCGATTGCTTATGGTATCTCCACTAACTCAGTGATCCCAGACGTACCAATTAAGACTTGGGATGTGGGCTCACGTACTTGGTGGGAGCCACGTAACTCACCAAACCGCTTTGACGGCCCAATGACCTTACGTGAAGGTTTAGCTAGAAGTAAGAACTCTATTGCTATTCGTACCATCCGTCACGTGGGTGTTGAGAATGCAGTTAAGCACTTACGCAAGTTTGATATCTTTGTGCCTCCATTCCAGCAAAGTGAGTCCATGGCCTTAGGTTCTATGGAGCTTACACCGCTGCAGATGGCAACCTCCTTCTCAGCTTTTGCTAATGGTGGTTACAAGCTCACCCCATACTTAATCGACCGTATTGAACTTGAAAATGGTGAGGTTCTATACCAAGCTCACCCAAGACTTGCAGATCCTAATCTGCCAGATATCATTCAAAATGGTATTCCGCTTGAGTATGTGAAGAACTATCAGCCAAATCCTCGTGATTTAGCTTTAGCTGAGCTCATTAATAACACCAATAAGAAGCCTCCAAAGCTCGATGAGAATGGTCAGCCTACTGGCACTATCGCTGCACCAGTTGATGAAAACGGCAGCATGCTGATTAACTACCCTGCTAAAGATTTAACTGGTCCTCAAGCATCGGTTGCTGCTTTATCTGACTTAGATACCCTTGCACACGATGGCGGCACATACAAGTATGCACCTCAGATCTTAAGTCATAGTCATGCTTATATTGTGGCCTCATTGATGAAGTCAAATATCTATGGTGGCGTCGGTATCAACGGCCCATATTGGGGTACTGGCTCGCGTGCTGGCACCATGACTGGTCGTACCGACCTACATGGTAAAACTGGTACTACAAACAACGTGCATGATGCTTGGTTCTCAGGCTTTAATGGCAACTTAGTAGTAGCCTCATGGGTTGGTTTTGATAACGATCGTAACCTTGGCTATTCCATTGGCAAGGGCTCAGAGTCTGGTGGTGCTACCGCACTTCCTATCTTTGCTGACTTCTTCAAGAAGGCTCAAGAGGGTGTACCTGAGGCCCAAATCCCACGTCCAAAGGGTATTGTTTACACCACCAACCGTGGAATCACTGAAGCCTCGGTACCAGGCATGATGATTATCGACGAGGGTTCAGCTTCAAGCTCAGTTAAGAACACTGGTATCGATTCATCAGACGTTTCTGGCGACGAGATCTTCTAGTGCACCTAGCTTTGTCTATGCTGCACAACAGCATATGCATAAGATGATGCTGTAGCTCTATAGCTACATTCCAAAGCCGCAGCCGTATAGCTGCGGCTTTTGTATTTAGTTAAACAGGCAATATGAGATGACTTCAGACGCTCAAGCACGCAAGCTAATCTTTTCTAACCGCCTCTCCTTTTTAGCAGCGGGATTCTCTATTGCTGCCTGGGCACCCATGATCCCATACGTTAAAGATCGCTTTAGCTTAGATGAGCATACCTTAGGACTCTTATTGCTATGCGTGGGTATTGGCTCTTTTGTCGCTATGCCGCTAAATGGCTACTTCACCTCAAAGTTTGGCTGCAGAGGCCCTATTTATTTAGCCGCTATCGCTGCAGCTGCCTGCATCGGAGCCATTCCTTTTACCTACAACCTCTATGTAATGGCTTTTATCTTATTTGTCATGGGAATAGCTGCCATTACCATAGATGTAGTCTCAAACGTCAATGCTGCTCTCGTTGAAGAAGTAACTGAGCGCAATATCATGTCAGGTCTACATGGTCTTTATAGCGTGGGTGGTCTCTTAGGTTCACTGTCTGTAACTTTCCTTTTATCCATTAAGTTTGACCTCACCTTAGTGGGCGGCATGGCCGCTGTCTTCATCCTCTTGTTGGTTGTTGCTGGTTGCAAGCATCTCATCACCAATGTACATATTGGCAAGAGTGTCGAACAAGCAACAAGAAGTGAACAAGAAGCTGACAGCAAACTAGCGCAAGGTGAACAGAACGAAAGCGGACAGCGAGAAAAATGCGAGCAAGAGCTATCTCATGGTCAACAGAGCAGCACTTTGAAGTACTACACCCACCCAACAGTTTTACTCATAGGCATTATGTGTCTCATTATGTTCATGACTGAGGCATCCATGCTCGACTGGTCAGGTGTCTTCTTGCACTCACAAAGAGGCTTAGCACTTGAGCATGCAGGCTATGGCTACGCAGCTTTTGCGGTCATGATGACTATCTGCCGCTTAACTGGTGATAAGGTCGTTTCTAAATTTGGACGTGGCAAAGTCATTATCATTGGCACAATGTTTATCATGGCAGGCTTTATAGTAGCGGTTGTGATTCCTCACTACAGCGCCGCTTTCTTAGGCTTTGCACTTATTGGTGTTGGAGCATCTAATGTTGTGCCTCAACTCGTCTCAATCACTGCACGCATTAAAGAAGTGCCAACTCATATCTCAGTGACTATAGTCAACACCATCGGCTTTACTGGCATTTTGATTGGCCCTGCGCTCATTGGTTTCCTTGCACACGCCATTACCCTTCCTTATACCTACCTCTGTCAGGCTATGAGCGTTCTTTTTGTTACCGTAATGAGCGTAATTCTAATTAAGCTATCCAAAGACAAGGCCAAGGACTAGCAAACAGCTTTGCATTAGATCGTTGCTTTAATGCGGATCCATAGTAATGGTGTCGTATCAGGGAGACTTTGAGGAGTTGCTAGCATGTCTCGTCCAATTAAAAAGACTATTAAGCTCACTGAAGATGAGTTGTCAGAAGTAGGAACTATCCTAAAAGGCAGAGCACAAAGTCATACCTCATTTAGGAATGCAACTATTCTTAAGCTTGCTCATGAAGGCAAGACTCCATCAGAGATCGCTAGCGAAGTTAAACTCTCACGTCAATCTATTCATAAGGTTATCAACAAGTACTTACAGCATGGTATAGCATCTTGTTGGGCTGACCTTGAGCGCTCTGGCAGACCAATTACTATTAGTGATGATGCAAAGGGCTATGTAATCGAGCTTGCTTGTACTAATCCTAAGGACTTAGGCTACAAGCATGAGCTGTGGAGTATCAACCTACTTAGAGAATACATAAAAAATCATTGTTCAGATAAGGGATTTACAGAACTTAGCAATGTGTCCAAATCTACTGTTTGGAAGATACTAAACAAGTCAAAACCTCAAAATATTAAGTACTATCTTGAGCGCACTGACGACTCTTCTACAGACAACGTTAACAATGTTCTTGTTCTCTACAAAGCCATCAATCTAGCAGTTGAGCATAATCTTAAGGATACTTATTACCGCGTCTCATATGATGACGAATCTTTGGTTAAAAGACGTTCATCTTCTCATGCAGGCAGCTTAGCAAATGCGCAGCATTTAACCACATCACGAGATAGCGAAATCAAGCGCCATGGCTCCTTATACCTGCTAGCAGCCATTAATCTCATTTCTGGCAAAGTAACAGCTGTTGTTCGTGAGCATCATAGAAGCTATGAGTTTGTAGATTTTCTAAAACTGCTTGATAAGACATATGCAAAAGAAAAGCTTATAAAGGTGGCTCTTGATAGCCATAGACTCATCTTCTCAAAAGAAACTCAGGCATTTATTCAAAGTACGAATAGCCGCTTTGAGTTTGTTATGAATCCTAAGCACGGAGAATGGCTAAATATGATTGAAGCATGGTTTGCCAAAGTTATTCGAATTTTGCTTCAAAGCATTAAAGTAGCGAACGAGAAAGAACTAGAACGTCGTATCACTGAATGCATTGACCTTATCAACGACTGTCAAGAAGCACCTCGCTGGAAGTGCCAAACAAATGAAGTTGATGTTTAACCTCAACAAAAATGCCTCATGCAATTTGATTGAATGTTCATGATGGATGGGGATGTTTTGAGATGATCGATTATTCAGCTCAAGAGCTATAGCCTAAATTATTGGGCAATAGCGCCCTTAGCAATTGGGCGCGAGAATCTGGCTAAAAACGTAAGGCAATAGAGAGATGGCGCTTGAGTGTGTGGTGCGAGCCTTGGCGTAGAGCAAAAGTCTCTATAACTGTGGCGTGCCAAATGCGATAACGGCGGGCGCAACACGGAGCGGAGCTACACGGAGCGGAGCTGCTAGTCAGAGCGCTACTCTGCTTTAGGCGCATCCTCGTGCAAAGGTAGCTGTAGACGTGCTTTACCTGCTACCTCTGTGCTGATACTTGCACCCTCAGCTGAAGAGCGCAGTGGCAGAGTGCCCTTGTCAGTTGATGAATTGAGAGTCTCACTTGAGCCTTTTTTGAGCTTGGCTGGAACGAATACAGCAGAGCCAAAATCAACTACTTTCTGATGCTCAAGCAAAGCATTCCACTGCAAATTGTTCCTAATACGCTCATCGGTGATGATGATATTAAAGTTATTCTTTAAGCACAGCTCTAGATTAGAATCATCGGCACGCACGATGATACGACTGTCATAAACGTAGAATGGGGCAGCCTTGCCATTGCCAAAGTAGCATAGGACATTTGATGAGCCTTTATCAATGCGTGTAGAAACAGCCTGAGCCTGCTTGCCAATAGCAATGGATGCATTCACATATGGCAGAGCGAAAGATGATAAGAACACAAAGCCAAGAGTACCTAAACCTAGCATAGCCATGGCAAAGATCATCAGTCTATTGATGACAAACATAGCTGCAGGCAGACACATAAAGACTAAAAAGCCAAGGCCAATACCAATCATTGGCTCATTTGCTACCGGGAAGTTGCCATAATCGGTGATGAATAAGAAGAACAATGCTGCATAAGCAAACATTGGGAGTATCAAAGAAGCAGTTAAAGCAATTGGCAATGGATTGCGCTCAGTACGCGCACTTAAACCAAAGAGTAAGTGACCGCTACCAGTAATCTCGATACCAATACGTTTGCCACCTTGCATCGCAGCCAATGCATGTAACATTGCCTGTGAGCCCTCAGGGGCATTCTTAATCATCTCAACTTGAATTTCACCTACTCTTTGAACAGCGCTACCCACCTCTGAGATGGCCTGCTCTCTATTCTTAAGCTCTTGTTCACGAGCAAGCATATCTTGCTTAAGACGTGCCTTTTGCTTCTTCTCTTCGCGACGAGCTGCAGCACGCTGTTCCTCGGTCATTACGCTCTCATCTGGCTTGCCTGACTCATCAAGCAATACTAAAGAAGCACTACCACTTTCTACACTAAATGCATGATCAGCACTAGACTTTATCTCGGTTGAATCTGCGTCTTTTGCCTCTTTTGCAACGCTAGAGTGGTTGTAAGAGTCGACCTTGCTAGATGAGGTACTATGCTCATCATTATTGTTTTGTAAGAGCGCATCATGTTTAGTGTGGCTATCGTGCTCATTGCCCTCAAAGTCAGTCTCATATGAGGCCATATGTGGCTTGCTCATTTGCACAGATGAAGACTTGAGGTCTTCAGCTGAGGCTAAGAAAGCTGAGCCTGTTTTCACTTCATAGGCGATAACTGGGCCTTCTTGCTTAGTTGTATTCTGTGCGTCGCTTAAATCATCTATCTCGTGATTCTTGCCAGAAAGCTCATCAAAAACATTTTGAGAAATACGACGCAACATAGCCTTTTCTTGCATGCTGCGATAAGAAAGAATCACATAGTAGTAAAGTAGTGGTGCTGCTGGCAGGAAGTACAAGTCATGCTCAGCATTAGGCAAGATTACGGTCAAAGATGACACTAAAACAAAGATAATGCAGGCGCGGATCTTCAAGTTAGTGCAATTGCGTGTAAAGAGCTGTCTTACGATAAAGTACAGAGCACACAGACCAATTGGCAGATTTAAAAGCACAAAGAGTCTTAGTCCGAGACTAAATAAATCATCGCCAGTAAGCCATGCAGCAAGGATACCCTGACCTGATGATGCGCTCATGAAGAGTGGTGAAAGAGCCGATCCTGCCACTTGAGCTTGCTCTTTCCAATACTCTGGAGCACCCATGAATGCATTGACTAAGCTGTGATTCTTGATGAACTTGTCGAAAAATAAGCTCACGCCACTAGAACCACAATCAATATAGATTGAGAGAGTGACTAATCCTGAGCATAAAAGAATAATGACAAAGTAATGAGGTCTAAACACCTCAAAAAAGCGCTTTATCTCTTTATTCACAGCCATCAGAGCAAGCAGAGACACCATAATCACTACTAAAGCATCAAAACCAGTAATAAAGATGCCTGCAAAGAGCAGTAGCGGGATGGACAGATTGCCAAACTTTGGACGCAATTGACCTTCAGTAGTGTCATGAATGAGCTGATAGCGCTTGATAATCTTGGTGTATGCGAGCAATTGCACAGCTGCAAAGAGCATATCAACGCGAGCTGTGAGTACACCAACATCTAAAAGCAGCATGGAACACATGCCGACAATAATCAAAAGACGCTCTTGATGTCTAAACTCTGAGGCCAAAAGACGATCTAAGGCCGAAAGAATGACAAGGAACGAAAGGAGCGAGATAAATAAGAGTATCGGCAGGGCATAGTGTGCTGACAGGCTTAATGAGAGCATCACTATCCATAAGTAAACCGGCGAGCTTTGCGCGTAGGTTAAGGATGAGTCATTAAAGGCATAAATGGAGCCTTGCTCTAAAGTCTCTAATGCTAAGGCAATGAAAGGTAACTCTAAGTCGACACTGAAGTCACGTAATAGCAGCGCAGGCATGAAGGCTGCCATAATTCCCAAAAGCAACAACAGGTAGACACGATTAGATTTCATAGCGAGCAAGAAAATAACGCCAGACTTAGATGGCCGTTATACAAATCAAAGATGACTTCTGAGCATTACCCAAATGAGCATAGAGGATATCTAACCTTAAAAGCTCATAGGCATTGATAGCTACCACACGTAGCTTAATAGATACTTAAGCAAGAAACGTACACGCTCAAGTAGAAAAGTGAATCTAATATACCAAAGTTGCCAAGCGCTACAAACAAGAAAGAAATGAACAGCGCGATAATATAGGCCTTTTACCATGTCTACGCCCTGTTAAGGCGCAACATCAGTATAGACATTATGCTAAAGCGGCAATTGTGCAAAAGAGCTTGTGTATTAACTAATAGTTTATGTTATGAGTTTATAGCTAGCATTGGCACACCAAGCTGATAAGCAGTTTTGAGCTAGCATTGGCATACCAAGCTAATAAGCAGTTTTTAGCTAGCATTCACATACCAAACTAATAAGCAGTTTATAGCAGCCATAATCACTAGGCGTTGATTTGTTGTTCACACTTGTGTTTATAGTGAAGCATGATATTGCGAATATAGACGATAAGACCGCCTGCTTGGCTGACGATCAGCACGATGTCAGAACGATATATGCCATAAACTTGAACCGATACAGCAGCAACAATACTGATATACCAAAATGGCAGCGGCAACAGTGATTGGCCAGCATGATGAGAAATGTAGGACTGATATAGATAACGGATCGTAAAGAGTGAGTAGCTTACGGTTCCAAAAATGAGCCAGGCGCTTGGTATGTGCTCATAATTTAAAAAGAGGCTAGCAAAGGCATCCTTGTCAGTTAATAGGCAGGCAAGCAAGACAAGCGGCAGAATACAAATAGCAATAGCACCAACTATCTTTAAAAGCTTGAGCTGTTCTTTAAGATGTAGATTGTAAACATACACATAATAGGCAAGCACTTGAGAGAGCAAAATGGCCGCATCATTGCGTAAAAAGCCATACACGCTCATACACACTGCGCCTAAGAGCGACAGCCACCAAAACATAGCAGGATTTATCACCTGCCCTGCTTTTTCAGAGAGAAGCCACTGCAGCAGCATTCGTGCACCAAAGGCACATTGCCCGGACGCACCGACGATGGTAAACCATGAAACTAGCTCCATTGCTATCTCCAAAAATTAAAGCATTTCTAGCTATTGCTAGCTAAAGCATTAAAGAGCCACTTAAGATAGCAAAACAAACCTAGATTTGCCTTAGTTTATAGGCATAAAAAAGGCTCCTAAGCTTGAGCCTAGGAGCCTTTAAAACCAACTCCTACAGCTATCCTGCGGAGTTTATCTAACATATGTGCTATCTAGATAATCTTGCTTATATTGACTGAAAGACTAGTAGATATGGAAAAGCTTTGTGAATGAGACTTGAGTATTGCTTGCTAAAAACTTGTGTATGCTTTGCGAATAAGACTTGAGTATTGCTTGCTAAAAACTTGTGTATGCTTTGCGAATAAGACTTGAGTATTGCTTGCTAAAAAACTTGTGCTTTGAACAATTAAGCTAACTTGATTAAATCATCCAAAGAATCCATTAGTTTTCTCTCACTAAATAATTGATTAGCCTTGAACGTGCCGTAGCCCCAACGATCAATCTCCTTACAAGGATTAGAAGAAAGATAGTCCTTTAGTGAGCTGATGTCCTTTTGAAGCTGTCCTAACTCTTTTTCAGGAACAAGATGATGTCTGTTGTTTAATTCCTCTACAGCGCCATCAAGGTTGATAACGCCACCTGCATCTTTCTCGAGCTGAATGTAGTACTCAGCAATTTTGATTTTTGCAAGGTGGGCACCAGTACCCGTGATTTTTCTTATACTCATGAGCTTTTCCTAAAGTTGAAAAAAACTAGTTATGGTATTACAAGCACGACTAGTTCATTGCCTTAAATAAAGGCTCCTAAGCGTGAGCCTAGGAGCCATTTGATGCCTAGAGCATTTAAGCTTGATTAAGCTTAGATGCCTTTAGGTCTTAAGTACGTATGGATAACCTTACGACGGGCTATTACATCATGCCGCCCATGCCGCCCATACCACCCATGCCGCCCATGCCTGGGGCCATGGCTGGCTCGTCCTTCTTAGGAGCGTCAGCGATCATGCACTCGGTGGTGATCATTAAACCAGCGATAGAAGCAGCAAACTGCAGAGCAGAACGAGTTACCTTAGCAGGATCAAGAATACCCATCTCGATCATGTCACCGTAGGTGTCGGTAGCTGCGTTGTAACCGTAGTTGCCCTCACCGGTACGAACGTTGTTAGCAACAACTGATGGCTCTTCACCAGCGTTAGCAACGATCTGACGTAATGGGGCTTCCATAGCACGCAGGGCAACCTTGATACCAACCTTCTGGTCCTCGTTGTCGCCGTCGATCTTGCCGCAGATCTTAGAAGCTACGCGAACTAAAGCAACACCACCGCCTGGAACAACGCCCTCTTCAACAGCAGCGCGGGTAGCGTGCATAGCGTCCTCAACGCGAGCCTTCTTCTCCTTCATCTCAACTTCGGTAGCAGCACCAACCTTGATTACTGCAACACCGCCAGCGAGCTTAGCAACACGCTCTTGGAGCTTCTCACGATCGTACTCAGAGGTTGACTCTTCGATCTGCTTACGGATCTGGTCAACACGATCAGCGATGTCCTGAGCCTCACCAGCACCGTCGATGATGGTGGTGTTGTCCTTGGTGATAACTACGCGCTTAGCAACACCTAAATCATCTAAGGTTGCCTTCTCGAGTTCCATGCCTAAGTCTGAAGAGATTACGGTACCGCCGGTTAAGATAGCGATATCCTGTAACATAGCCTTACGACGATCGCCAAAGCCTGGGGACTTAACAGCAGCAACCTTTACGATGCCGCGCATGTTGTTAACAACTAAGGTAGCTAATGCCTCAGACTCAACGTCCTCAGCGATTAACAGTAATGACTTACCAGCCTTAGCTACGCCCTCGAGGATAGGAAGAATGTCGCGGATGTTAGCGATCTTCTTGTCGCAAAGGAGGATGTATGGGTTCTCAAGCTCAACAGAGCCAGTGTCAGCCTTGTTGATGAAGTATGGGGATAAGTAGCCACGGTCGAACTGCATACCCTCTACGAGGTCTAACTGATCCTCAAGACCCTGACCATCTTCAACGGTAATAACGCCGTCACGACCAACCTTCTCCATAGCCTCGGAGATTAAGTTACCAACGGTGGTGTCAGAGTTTGCAGAGATGGTACCAACCTGAGCAATTGACTTAGAGTCCTTGCACTCGGTAGATAAGGTCTTTAACTCAGCAACAGCAGCTGCAACAGCCTTATCGATACCACGCTTTAAGTCCATTGGGTTCATGCCAGCTGCAACAGCCTTTAAACCCTCGGTAACGATAGCCTGAGCTAAAACGGTAGCAGTGGTGGTGCCGTCACCAGCAGCGTCGTTGGCCTTAGAAGCAACTTCCTTAACCATCTGAGCGCCCATGTTCTGGAACTTGCCATCAAGCTCGATTTCCTTAGCTACAGTAACACCGTCCTTGGTGATTAATGGAGCGCCGTAGGCCTTGTCGAGAACTACGTTACGGCCCTTAGGACCTAAGGTTACCTTAACAGCGTTAGCTAAGGTGTTTACGCCCTCTAACATCTGAGCGCGTGCTTCGTTACCAAAAAATACGTCTTTAGCAGCCATTTTTCTTAATCCTTACTACCTGAAATCTTACTCGTTAACAATTGCTAAGATGTCGCTCTCGGAGAGGATGTAAACCTCTTCACCGTCTAAGCGCTCTTTCTTGGTGCCGTAGCCTTCGTTGTAAACAACAACGTCGCCAACCTTAACGCTTAAAGGAGCGGTGGTACCGTTATCGAGAATGCGGCCATTACCAACGGCAATAACTTTACCGCGAGTTGACTTCTGAGCAGCAGAACCTAATAAGATGCCGCCCTCGGACTTGGTCTCAACCTCAAATGGCTTGATGATTACACGGTCGTATAAAGGAACTAACTTCATTTTTATGCCTGAAAATTCCAGGTTTCATCAATCTGTGCCTGAGTGCATGTTGATGAAACTCATATGCTAAAAACTCTGGCTACCTGCTTTATAAGCTAGGTGCTTCAAATCTGACTGGTTTGTGAGGAACAATTCCCATTGCCCTCGTTTGTAAATCTAAAGGACTCAAACAGCCCCTCATGCAAACCAATCATTTAAGTACGTCGATCTTTAATGACAATCTATCCGTACAGAATACTAAGTGGGGATGGGCATTTTGCATTTCAAGGCCAAGTTACAAAATTTTTTCCTAAATACTTTATAAAAATTGCAGCATTCACCATAGAATGCGCATAAATATGCCGTTTTAATGCCCACCAACTTTCAAGAATAAATGCTGTATTTGAGATTTAGTATCAACTAAAAGATCTTTTATGCGCCTCAAATGCCTTGATTCGATTTTCCGTACCCCTAAAAAGCAAAGAGGGAGCATTATGCTGTTAATTGCTCCCTCATCGCTTGTTAAGTCTTTTATTTCTAGCCCTTAGCTTGCGCCTTGTCAGAACTTTTAGCTGTCGTAGCATCCTCTAGCGTGGCTGCAGCTTCGGTATCTGCAGTAGCACTTTCTAAGGTGGCTGCGCTTTGGGCGGCTAGCTTATCTTTGTCAATAGTAGCCTTTTCAATGGACTTAGCCACATCGCTAGCATTTGGAATCTCTACGCCCTTAGCAGCGAGCTTTTCATTGTGCTTTTGAGCAAGCTCTGGGAAACGCTGCAGCAGATCTTTTTCATTTGAGGTAGGCAGACCTTTCTCAGCTGCTTTAACATCTTTGGCAACTTTAAGATTAACCTTGGCGCGGGTAGTAATCACGACACCAAATAAAATCAAGAAAGCACCAATGATTTGAGCAGGTAGAATCTCCTCGCCTAAGAAAAGCACGCCTACAAAGCCACCGGTTAGAGGAACTAAGTAAACAAATACGCCGGCTTTAGAGGCACCCACGATGGACATAGCGTAGTTCCAGGATACGAATGCAAACAGACCTGAGAAGAACACTAAGTAACCAAAACCTAAAATAGCCTCTTGAGTAACGGTATAGACTTCTAAAGTACCTGTTACAGCACCAACGCTATAGCACATCAGCGCACCGAACATACCTGACCAAGCGGTCATACCGATAGTACCGATGCGACCATGAATGTTCCATGAAATAACAGCATAGGCTGACCATGCAATTTCACAGACCAAGATCATGATGTCACCATAGTTAAACTCGAGGTTTAACAAATTGTTGATAGATCCCTTAGATACGATGGTGACGGCACCGGCACATGAAATAGCAATACCGACCCAGCCACCTTTGCTAAGGCGTTCACCTAAGAAGAAGAAAGCCAAGATGGTAGTAGCAGTTGGGCCGATACTCTCAATTAAAGCGGTATTAGTAGCAGTGGTGTAGTTAAGGCCATAAAAGAGCAAGCCGTTGTGCACCAAGATACCCATAAAGCCCATTGCTGCTGCAATGTAGAGCACCTCGCGCGATGGCTTTAAGTCTTTCTTATTGCCTGTAATGATCAGGTATAAAAATAAGATCGCCGCCATGATGGCAAAACGAGTGCCGGTAATGAGTAACGGAGAGAAGGCCTCTACGGTGAACTTACCGCTAGCCGGTGTAGCACCCCAAATCAAGCATACTACTAGCAGTAGTATGTAGTACTTAGCTTGGGACATTTTTGACCTCTGCAAAACGATAAAGAAAACAACATGACACTCTTCTCCACAAGAGTAAGTCATGTTTGAAAACTCAAAGCAGCCTAACTAAAGTTGTTCTTTAAAATCCTTTGGTCTTTGAGTTTTGTAATGGTAGACAACTATCTATTGCACGCTCTTAAAATAACTCTGGCTATAAAGCCATGGAAAAAGCATACGGGTGCACATTGTGCACTCAAGCTGTTAAGAGCATGTGCTGATGAAAGTTAGCTTAATGTAATGTCTGCCTAATCATGATTAAGGCTAGGCTTATTTAAAAGAGCATCGTCGCTCTAGAAATCTTGCCATTCGTATCAGCTGACGTTGCGACATTAGAGCTTGAAGAGGAGAGTTATTCGTCATCCTTAATCTCCTCAAATTTAGCATCCTTGATTTCTTTTTCAGCTTGGAAACGTGACTTCATTTCTTCTACTGTGGCCTTGCCTGCATCTGGACGCATAGTTGGAATATTGCCCTGTTGTTCCTTAGCAAATGCCTCAGCTTCCTTTTCTAAATCACGAGCACTTTTGCCATAAGGATCTGTACCCTTGCTAGCAAAGCCAAAGACGCTTGCCTTTTCAAAGACCTTACCTGAGAACATGCCCTCAACTAAGCCTGACTTTAAGCTCAGTAATAAAAACAGCAGTGCAAAAGCATCAGTAATAAAACCTGGAATCACAAATAAAGCGATGATGCCCTGATCTTTTAAACAGCGCATACGTAAGGAGGAGATGAATGCGCCTCTAGCACTAGCATCAGTGTTTTCAATAGTGCTCATCACCTTCTTGAATAAAGGATCAGACTCATCGCCCGCTCCCGTATTCATTAAGATCTGCATTGCAAAGTGCAATACCTTAAGGTCATGGGCTAAAACCTTACGAGTAATTGCAACACCGATATAGCCAATGGCAAAAATAAGGAAAATAGCAGCTAAGTAGCCTAAAGCGTCACCCACGAGCACGAATGCATAAATCTCTAGTGCAAACCATAAAAAGAAGATGACAAGTAATGGCATACGGAGCTCCTGAAAGGCAAGTACAGGCGTTTAATGGTTTATAAACTAAAAAAGCACGCTCGAGAGCGTACTCTTTGTAGTGCAATAGCGCCAAGCTTAAGTTTGTTCTGATGCGCGGGGGTAAGGATAAGAGAGAGCCTCTTATCTATAAGTTTTGCCATGCAAACCTATTCTTCGACTGCTAAAACATACTGTAAAGGACGTTTTATGAATTGTCGAAGCAGCTTTCTTTTAACAGATGATAGGCCTGTACCTCTATTATATTGGGCTTTGCAAATTTATACTGACGGATCATTAGTGCAAATTTTTCTCAACTACTAAAAGATCCTTTGCGGCAATTTGGCATACCACACACAAGCACATATCTATGCAGTTTTACTCAAATCAATTGAGTTAGCCTAGGCTTTTACAGCATTCATTATTTCCTAATTATCTCACGTTTTAGAGCCGTTGCGATATTACAGTACACAAAGTACAAGATAAGGTGTTTTGACTAATCTTACTTACAGCTTATTGAAGATCCACTCAAGAAAACATAAGGCGACTGCTTGTGCATGCAAAAGCTTATTCCTTGTATCGTGCTACTATGCAAGCTCATCTTTAAGATTGCATCTTATTAGGCTGGTATTCAAATCTGTACAATGAGAATCTTATGCCTGTGACTGACATTACTTAGCAAGTTGCTAAGAAAAAACCGTATCATGCGTTGTAATATTAGCAACTGTTGCAAGTAGTTAATCAGCAATTCATCAGCTACATAAGCCCAAAGATCGTTGAAAACGAAAACTTTCTTAACTGTACTTTAAAGGAGATAAGCGCATTCTCCGCTTGATATAGCCAGGGGTATACGCGCTAAATGAGGATTATGACGCTTATTTCATTAGCTAACCGTCCCTTATCTGCTCTTACCTTGTCAAAAGTGAAGAGCCTTGCCATAGCTAGTGCCATCTCACTTTGTAGCATTCTAAGTGTAGGCGCTGCTAATGCTGCTACCGATAACCACAAGGCAAAAGTAAGCGAGCAACGACTTACCGATCCTGTCGTAATTGACTCACAACAATTCTCTGGCGGCTTTGGTATCAATGAAATTGACACTGGCGGAGTACTCAAGAACGCGCCTCCTACCGTCAATACCGACTTTTTAAATGGCTCTGGTGGACTAGAGAACAATTTCTTTTATGCAGGAGCTCCTGCTTTAGTCAATACCTTACCTTTTTATCTGGATGCAGACCTTGATGGTGGAGATGTTGTCTTCACTATCTCGATGCGCAATAAGTCATACGTTTATAAAAGCTCTATCCTCATCAATGGCAATAAAGATCAAGTACGCTTTATTGACCCAATCATGCCTGAAGCTGTCATCCACAAAGATGCTTTAGGCACCTCCGAGGTTTACTTTGATCGTGTAGATATTCGCGTCCCTTTAATTAAGGCTACCTCTGGCGCAGTCTTAGACTTTAACTATCAAGGCTGTGACGAGTCAGGTATTTGCTATCCACCACAACGCTTTACCTTTGTCATTAAAAAGACCATGAGCGAGGATCAAGTACTCCTAGCTCGAGAAGAGGCAAGCAAGGCTGCCAAAGCAAAAGATGAAGCTAAAGCTTTAGCAACCAAGGCCTCTGAAAACACAACTACCGACTCTGAGGCAAATGTAGCTGCAATCATGTCTGAAAACGACATGGATAAGATGCATGAGGCACCATTAGATCAAGACTACCCTCCTAATGGTATTGAGCCTACCGTAGCTGTTGGTAGTGCGCTCCTTAGCAACCTTTCTCGTCATGCTAGTGAATACAACAATAGCTCTAATGAAGATACTTACAACTTCAAAACTCAAAGCATGTACAGCACCGAAGATCTCAATAAGATTGGTGTAACTTCAGTTGAGGAGCTATCTAAATACGCCACTGGTAACTATAACTTTGAAGGCGAAACTACATCCACTGATGCAGATGATAAAGATGAAGATGAGCTTAGCGATTCTGACAGTGCCACTATCTCTAGTGAACAGACCGTAACTAAATCATTTAATCCACCTGCTCAAAAGCGTAGCGTCATGGATTACATGATTGATACTGAGGGCAAGTCAGATGCGATCAGTGCATTGCTGACTGAAAATTTACTCATCGGCTTATTGTTATGCTTTGCCTTGGGTATTGGCCTTGACCTCACTCCATGTGTGCTGCCAATGCTGCCAATTTTCTCTGCCATGATCATTGGACCGAATGGCAATCGTCGCCCAATGGATCCATCAAGTCCTAATCAGAAAAAGGCTAATGTCGATTTAGATCTCTTGTCACGTGCCGAACGCCTAAAACATCTAGCATGGCAAAACTTTGGTTATGCAATGGGTCTTTCCTTAACCTACACCGTTCTTGGCGTGGCATTCTCACTTTTAGGTGCTCAGCTGCATGGCCTCTTGCAAAGCCCTGTGTTAACCGCTCTGATCGCCATCTTGCTCTTAATCTGTGCTGCAGCTTGTGCTGGCTGGTTTGAGCTCAAGCTACCGCAAGGCTTTACCAATAAACTGCAGTCTAAGATCTCAGTTCTCAACACCAGAAGCTTCTCTGGTGCATTCCTCTTAGGCCTGCTCTCAGCTTTAATTGCTAGCCCATGTACCTCAGCACCGCTTGCAGGTGCTCTGCTGTACGTTATGCAAAGTGGCAACCTCATGATCGGTGCCTTAGTGTTCTTTGCTATTGGCTTAGGTATGGCCGCTCCTTTATTTATTATTGGTGTATTTGGCTCTAAGTTCTTACAGCACTCAGGTATCGCAGGTGAGGTTATTAAGCGTGTTATGGCCATTATTCTGGTCGTTACCGCTTATGTCATTACCCGTCATATGATGGGCCGCTCTGAATCACTCTTTGCTGCAGCTACCATCTTTATCTGTAGCGCATATGCCTTGAGCACCATCTTATACATTATCGTACGTAAGAAGATGGCGGTATTAACCACTAGCATAAGCTGTATTGCTGCCGCAGCTCTGACTTTCATGTCGCTGCCATACATTCAAAAGAACAATGACCATAATACCTACTCTGAGTTCTATGGCGCATCAAGTAAGTCATCTTTAAAGAATGTAACTGCTAATAACAAGTCATACGTAGTCTTCACAGCTGAGTGGTGTACCAATTGTAAGTACATGGAGAAGACCATTTACTCACAAAAGCCTTTCTTAGATGCTACCTCAAGCATTCGTCGTGTAGTCATCAATATCACTGATGCAGCCGACCCTAGCATCAAGGAATTAGTAGACAAGTACCACGTAGTTGGTGTGCCATTCTTTGTAACTCTTGATAAGGCTGGCAAGGTCGTAGATTCGGGCTTAGGTCTAGCCACTCAAGAGCAAGTACTCAAAGCCGTGGAAAACTTAAACAAGTTGCCATAGCCCCAAGACACAATTGACGATCACACAGGCCCACTCCATCAGGTTTGGGCCTGTTTTGTTTTCAGCTGCACAATAAATCATTTGGGCCTGTTTTGTTTTCAGCTACACAATAGCTCATTTGGGCCTCATTTTTCAGCTGCACAATAGATCATTTGGGCCTATTTTTTCAGCAACATACCATGAGAACGTGCATTGTTGGTTTTTGCACATGAATGCAGCTTTATTGGCATTTGGCGTGCTGTATTAGACACTAATTGAGTGCTAGCGGTTTATAATGGCGTGGATGTGCCAACGGCACTAACTAGATTTCTTTAAGGAGTTACTAATGGGCGAGAGATTTACTATTGAGGGTACTGACGAAACTTTTGAGCCACGTCCTCCTGTCATTGTAGCCGAGATATCAGGAAACCATCAGGGTCGTATTGAAGAGGCCATTGCGCTTATCGACCTTGCGCATGAGTGTGGTGCCGATATGGTAAAGATTCAGACCTATACTGAAGATTCCATTACCATTAACTGTGATCGCCCTGAGTTTAGAATCAATAGCGGACTGTGGAGTGGATATAAGCTCTATGATCTGTACAAAGAGGCTAAAACTCCACGTGAGTGGATGGATCCTTTATTTGCCCATGCTCGTGCTAAGGGAATTTCTTTATTTAGCTCTCCATTCTGCCCTGATGATGTTGACGTGCTTGAAAAGGCTGGATGCCCAGTCTATAAGATTGCATCATTTGAGCTTAACTACCCTCAGCTCATCGCCTACTGTGCTCAGACTAAAAAGCCTCTTGTCATGTCTACAGGCTTAGCTACCTTAGAAGAAATCGATTATGCAGTGAAAGTTGCTCAAGATAATGGCTGTAAAGATCTGACTATCTTGCACTGTGAAAGCCGTTATCCAGCTGATCCTAAGACTTTCAACCTCAACTCTATTCCGTTTTTCAAAGAGCGTTATGGCTGCAAGGCAGGCCTCTCTAACCACGCTATCGGCCATACTTTAGATATTGCAGCGACTGCCTTAGGCGCTGACATGATTGAAAAGCACTTTGCTCGCGATCGCGACAGCGGTATTGATGCAGCTTTTTCTATGACTCCTCAAGAGCTGCGTGATCTCAAAGATCAAAGCGTTATTGCAGCTATGTCCTTAGGCGTCAAAGGCATTAAGCTTGGTGATATCGACATGCAAAAGCGTGTTGATCGCCGCTCGGTATACTTAGTGCGTTCTTTAAAAGCTGGTGATGTGCTCACTGAAGATCACGTGCGTATTGTGCGCCCTGGTTGCGGTCTGGAGCCACGTAGATTAAAAGATTTCCTTGGCAAGAGAGCTACCAAAGATGTTGAAGCTCCAACCCCTCTGGCAGTAGATGACTTTAGACCTCTATAACATCTAACTAAGTCAAAAGCGAAAAAAGGCCCTAAAGTAATCTACCTTAGGGCCTTTTTTCATTTTGCTACAAGCTAGGCTTGTATCATGGACTTAAGAAAATTACTTCTTCTTAGCCTCTGGAGCAACAACTTCAACTAAGTCAATGCGGAATACTAAAGTTGAGTTAGGCTTAATTAAGTCGCCTGCAGCCATCTCGCCGTAAGCAAGATCAGATGGGATGTACAGCTCCATAGAGCCACCTTCCTTCATTAACTGCAGACCCTCAATCCAACCTGGGATGATGTTAGCTAGTGGGAATGAGATAGGCTCTTGCTGCTCATCAAAAACAGTACCGTCGATTAAGGTGCCCTTGTAGGTTACACGAACGGTATCAGTTGGGGTAGGAGTCTTGCCCTTACCCTCCTTTAAAACCTTGTACTGCAGACCAGACTCAGTAGTCTTAACGCCTTCCTTCTTGGCGTTTTCCTCTAAGAACTTCTTGCCATCTTCTAAGGTCTTGCTAGCATCAGCCTTCTGCTTCTTATCTACGCCTTCACGAACCTTCTTGTCTAAGGTTACTAAGGTGTCAGAGATCTCTTCGTCAGATAAGGTGGTTGAAGAGTTTAATGCATCGATGAAACCCTTAATAACAATGTCGTTGTTAAGGCTACCAATGAACTCGCTCTGCTCACGGTGAATGGTTGCAATGTAAGAACCAACAGAAGCGCCTACAGAATAGGAAACCTTGTCCTCAAAAGAGCTCTTCTCATCAACCTTTACGTTAGCTGCTGCGCTAACAGCTGCAGATGCATCAGCACCCTTCTTGTCATCACCACCGCAAGCGGTAATTGCAAATACTGAAGCTGCCAGTAAGGAAATGGCTAAAATATTCTTCTTCATCAAAAACACCCAGCGCAAGGCCGGGTATTCCAGGAAGGTCATCTAACAGCCCTGGAATACCGCCTCAACGCATAACACATTAGAAAATGACACTTAAGTTAAGTGCGTTCTTAAGAGAGTTATCTCTCTTGTTGTCAGTAGCTTATCACTGTTGTATTAGCTAAAGCTTAGTCACATAAAATCTGATTTGACTGTGACTAGCTCAGATTTGTACTGTCCAACAGCAAAAGCATGCTAATAATGCCACAGACGCCGCTTTGTGTGCAAAAGATAAACAAAAAAAAGCACATAAGCGCAAATGTCTACGTCCATGTTACTTAAACTCATTAGCGCAAGTTGCAGTTGCCACAATGAGGCTCACACAGCATAGCCAAAGGCGCTTAAGGCCTATACCTCTATATTGATGGGATAAGTAGATAAATACTTGTGAAAATTAGCTTGTGAAGTGGTTGTAAGAGCTTGCAGCAAGATCAATAGAAAAATCATTGCCATCATCATCGATAAGCCTAATGAGGCTGCTGTCGGTACTAAGTAAGTTTTGCGCTGATGGGGTATTGGTATCAGAGCTGTTGAGCACAGTGTCCTTTGCCTCAATCACTCCAATGACGCTAACTAAAAAGCCTTTAAGCTCGGCATCTGCATTAAGCTCATTAAAGAAAGCTTCTTCGTGCTCAGAGCTTAGAGTAAAGAGCAAGTTGTAGTCTCCGCCACTGCTAAGACCATGGCGTAAGATCTTGCCATCATCAAGACCCAAGGTATCTTTAATCGATTTATCTAGCTTTACTAATGGCAGCTTGTGGCAGTTTAGCTTGGCAGCACAATTAGAGTGTTTAAGGATGTGGCTAAGATCGCCAAGTAAGCCATCAGATACATCGACAGCACACTTGCAGTATTTAACTAAGATCTCAACAAAGCGATGCATGCGCTCATCATAGCCATAAGAGGCTTGTTCAAAGGATGCAAAGATATCTTTATCCAACAGCTTTAGCTTACCGTTATAGCCAGCCTCAACGTAGATGCCATTACCGCCAATTGAGCCAGTACATAAGATGAGATCGCCAACCTCAGCCCCTGAACGCAAGAGCCGAGCATTAGGATCAACTTGCTTACCAAAAGCCGTGATATTCATGGACAAAGGGGCATCTTTAGTGGCGTATTTAGTGATATTGCCGCCAATGAGTGCGCACTTGTGGCGCTTAAGCGCATCCTCGATGCCTTTAGAAAATGGTGTCCAAAACTCATCAAGACCGATGTAACGCTCTGGTACTTCTAGCGCTAAAGTAATGAACTGAGGCTGTGATCCCATGGCATACACATCTGAGAAGTTAACCTCAAGCGCACGAGAGCCGAGTAAGAATGGATTGAAGCCACTAAAAAAGTGAACGCCCTCAATGAGTGAGTCGGTGGTAACGGCATAAGTTCCATCAAACTTTATCAAGGCTGCATCATCACCAATACCTACATCTAAGCCATTTTTACGGGCCTGACCGTCAAAGGCAGCGTTGAGATTAGCAAAGTACTTATGGATAAAGTCAAACTCATCAATGGCCATCATTTCCCCCACTCAATCGCATCATATTGCACTAACAACAAGTCCCAAAAGACTCGCCCAAGCCATTGCGCAGCTTTGGTCTAGAAGCATTTGCAAAACTATGACGATCTAAACGCATATGCAGCACCATAAATAAACACATATGCAGCACCATGGCGATCTAAACTCAACTACAGCACATTAGCTCATGCATTATGCCAAATAAGAGAAGATCAGTAATGAGAAGAATTATATAAGAGCAATATAGCGCTGCCATGAACAAAGCTACTAGAGTGGTAACTGCTAGTTGCAGACAGGCAAATGGTGGGAGTACCGACCGCTAGATTGATGGGGAGATGTGTAGCTTGAAGCTCGAGGCTTGATGAGATGATGGATAAGTTGATGGGATGCTTACTCTAGTGTGCACGGCTAAGCAAAGCTTAACGTTTTGAAGTATTTAGATGGGCTTTTAATTCAGACCTGCAAGCAGGTCTGAACTTAACTGTCTTAACAAGGCATACATAAGCAAGCTTGAGCTTATGTTGCCTTATCGATAGTTATTAGTTTTGGCCGTTTGGCTTGTTTGGTGACTGACGAATGGCCTTAACCACTTTGTCGAGTACGCCGTTTACAAACTTATGACTGTCCTGCTCTGCAAATGACTTTGCCAGCATGATGGACTCATTGATGACAACCTTGAATGGCACATCCTGACGGTAGTTAAGCTCGAAAGTACCAAGGCGTAAAATGGCCTTGTCTACCTGATCTAACTCCTTGAGTGGTCGAGACAGGTAAGGCTCAAATACACTATCGAGGAAATCGCAATTAGCGATAACACCCTGAATCAGATCGTGCATATATTCAAGATCAGCACCCTGAACTGGCTGATCTTCGAGGAACTGCTCTTCAATGGTGTGACCAGGCATGCCAGTCAATTGCCACTGATAAATAGCCTGCAAGGCAAAATGACGTGCCTTGTGACGCATGGCCGGGGTAGCTGAACCCTCTGTTTGATCCATATAAACCTCTAATAAGATTATTTCGTTAGCAGGATATCTAATCCTCATCTTGCAGCCTCAGCGGCTGTAAATCATATGAGGCGACCAACCTGCATTAGATCGCAGAATTACTTCTTTGTGACGATGTGCTCAGACTCATCGTCCTGCACAAGCTTTAGAGCAAAGCAAACTTAAGCACATGATAGTGTGCCTAAATAGACAATCGCAACGCTCATAATATTCATGAGCATGACGGCACAAAAGATGAAGTATTTTTCAAGTAAAACACCACCATCTCTTATCTTGCAAAGAGCAAGATTAATACGAGCTTGAGACTAATAAATTAGTTCTTGAGCTGACGCATTACGTTGATCATTTCTAAAGCTGCAGCAGCGGCCTCAGAGCCCTTGTTACCAGCCTTAGAACCAGCACGCTGAACAGCCTCTTCAATGGTGTTGGTGGTCAGAACACCGTTAGATACGATGGTCTGATTAGACAGGGTAACCTGAGTAATGCCCTTAGCACACTCATTGGCAACGATTTCAAAGTGGTAAGTTGAGCCACGGATTACGCAGCCTAATGCGATGAGAGCATCATACTTACCGCTCTTAGCCATAGCCTCAAGAGCTAAAGGAATCTCAACAGCACCTGGTACGCGTACTACAGTGATGTTGTCATCCTCGATAAGACCGTCGCGGTGCAGAGTATCAATAGCACCTGCAAGTAAAGGCTCACAGATGAAGCTGTTGAAACGTGAAACTACGATGCCTACTTTAGCATCAGAGCAAGGCTTAACGCCTTCAATGAACTTAACGGCCATTAAACGGACTCCGGTAGACTCTAGAAGATAACAGAAAAAACCTAAACAAACCTGTTAAATATCAAATTCCTAGAGTTTTTCAAAACATGTTGTGCAGCAATGCTGCTAGAAATCTGGCGCTCTTAATTATGGCTAAAGAGCACATCATGGCATCTTTAGTCATCTAAAACGACGGATCAAAGCGCACACATCCGCCATTTTTAACTTTAAAAGTATAGCACGATTTCTAAAGAGCCTATCTGACCAATGTCAAAAGACGGCACAAAACACATCGTGATATACACAGCGATAAACGCAAGCAGTTGCGCTTATGCAAAGTACGCTGTTACTTACTGTTAGAAAAGGCACGCTTTGACTAACTGTTAGAAAAAGCCGTTTTGCTGCAGGGTTTCTAAAGTTAAACCCTCTTTTTTCTGACCATCTGCTTTTTCATCTTGAGCATTAGCACTCATGAGTCGTTCTAAGTAACGAGCAAGCACATCAACCTCAAGATTGACCTTTGATCCTGGTCTAAAGCTAGTCGCAATTTCGCTTACGGTATGCGGGATTAAGGTTAAGCGAAAATCAGTATCACGTACTTCATTTACGGTAAGGGACACACCATCAACCGCAATTGATCCCTTCATAGCAATATAACGCTTAAGGTGCTCAGGTGCCTGAATCCAAATAGTCAGGGCCTCATCCACGCGATAGTTTTGCAGCACAGTACCTACACCATCAACGTGACCTTGCATGATGTGACCACCAAGACGAGTATGTGGAGTACATGCAAGCTCTAAATTCACCTCAGTACCTACGGTGTAATACTTAAAGCAGGTTAAGTCCACGCTTTCAAAGGATAGGTCGGCCTCATAGGCATCCTCATGCAGAGCAGTTGCAGTTAAGCATACGCCATTAGTAGCAATGGAATCACCTAAGCGTACTCTGTCTTTTAAAAACTCAGGCTTAGTGCGTACCACAATATGCGCACCTTTACCGTTTTGCTCGATAGTCTGAATGACGCCTTTGCTCTCTACAATTCCTGTAAACATGATCAAACCCTTGCTAAGTTCTGCAGCACATAAGAGCAAAAATTAAGCTAAAGCACATTCATTTGCTGTTAATTGCTCTAAAGTTTGCTTAGCTTACCACAACACAACAAGCTAAGGGGTAAGCCATGAATGTCTTGTTAAGACCAGACAAAAATCGCGCTGCCAAAGACTCATAAGCCTTCAACCGCGCGATAACAACATACAAACAATTAAGCTCAGTTACACGAGGTGCAACCACATAACTACTTAGTCTCGTGAACCTCACTATTCAAAGTTAGGCTTTCTTTTTGGAATAGTTAGGCTTACTTTTTGGAGCTGCGCTTTTTAGTGAGTACTAAACCAATGTTGTCACCAAAAGTACGCACCTTACACTTATCAAACTTCATAGCATGAGCAAGACGCTTTGGCTCTGCGATCGCAAAGGCACTCTTAGCATTTTGGCCTAAGAGCATTGGGGCGATATAGCAATAGCACTCATCGACTAAATCTTGCTCCAGGAATGAAGAGCCTAAATTAGAACCAGCCTCAACCATTGCCACACGAATATCCTTAGAGCCTAAGAAGTCCATGACAGCGTTAAGTGAAGCATGCTCTTTACCATCAGTACCCAATGCAAATGGGACTACGAGAATCTTGACACGCTCTGACCACTGCTCAACAACAAAGTTAGCGCCTCGAGCAATGACCTTATCTTGATTGATATGCCAGCTGACGCACATCTCCTTGGGAGCAACCTTATTTTTCGCTGCTAAGGCAGATTTTGTGGTCTTTGCCTTTGGCTCGATTGAAGCACTCACCTCCACGCGCTTACGATCAGCCTTCTTTGTAGTGGCTGCTTTTCTAGACTTGCTAGCTTTATCTGCAGTAGCCTTTGCTGCAGTGCTCTTAGTAGCAGATGACTTTGCTGCAGTTCCCTTAGTAGCAGGTGACTTTGTAGCAGTGCTCTTAGTAGCAGTGGCCTTTGTACCGCTGCTCATGGCGGAAGCTGCCTTTGTGGCAGTACTCTTGGAGGCAGTACTCTTATCTGCAGTTGTTTTTGAAGCGGCGGCCTTGGCATCAGCGCTCTTAGATGATGAAGTTCCCTTGGCTTTTCGTGACTTAGTGGCGGCACTTGCCTTTGATTCAGTACCATCTACTGCGGCGCAACACATACAATCTGTTGTAGCGTCAGCTTCAGCTGAGGTCTGTGCAGCTTTCTTTACTTTGCTTGTGCATTTTGGAGCAGCATTTGGATCGGCAAAGGACTCGTTAGTGCCTACAACTATGTAGTTCTCACCAGAGGTAAAGATGGCGTATTTGTCTAAATCTTTTAAAGAGTAATGTGGCAAAAGCTGGGCATGGCTATCGATAATTACCTTGATTGGCTGGGTAATTAAAGTAGTATCCAAACCAGTTAAGAGCTTAATTGGTACATCCTCAAGACGCACATTGAGCTTTGGATTATCTGAGGTAATGGTCTTGTGCGAGGTAATGAGGGCATCTGACCATAATCTTAAACGCTGTACATCCGAACGACAGGCATTATTGGTAATCCACTTAGACTCACCAGTGGATAAAGCAACCTTGCCATCTAAAGACATGCCGTACTTTAAGATAGTAAATGGTCTACCACTCTTAATGGACTTAAAGAAGGCGCGATTTAGCTTAACGCACTTTTTAGCGATCTTGCCTGATGCAATCTTGACCTCAATACCAGACTCTTCAAGCATCTTAATGCCACGACCTGAGACCTTTGGGTTTGGATCAGTTGAACCAATCACCACACGTGAGATACCGGCATCAATTAGTGCCTTAGCACAAGGTGGAGTGCGGCCATAATGAGAGCATGGCTCTAAAGTCACATATGCAGTAGCGTTATTGACCTGATAGTCGGCTGCTCTGAGTGCCATAATCTCAGCATGTGGCTGACCTGCACAGTGGTGATAACCCATACCTAGGATCTTACTATCACGAACAATGACACAGCCTACAGCAGGATTTGGCGAGGTAGTGAAGCGCCCCTTTTGCGCTTCAGCTAAAGCCATTTCTAAGTAATACTCATCACTATGCTTTTGCTTACCCATAGCAAAACTCCAAAGCCGATTTGCCACACACCCAGGTATTTTTAGTACCCATAAAAAACAAAGAGCCACATCTTTAAGCATGTTGCCTTCAGATGCAGCTCACATTGAACCTAAAGCTTATTTAGGTTTATCGATCTTGCATTTGCAGCATTAAATCTTAGTATGTGTGATTTTACACAACCTAAAAGAAAGTGGGCTACACAAATGCCAATAGTGTTAAACAACTACAAAAAAGGTTACATAAACTTGCACCCTTGGTGCATCTGTAACTTATCAAAAGCCATAAAACATGGCTAATGGCAGTTGTTACTTACAAAGATCGTAATTTAAATTAGTCGGCGTATACAGGGAACTTAGCGCATAAGGCCTGAACCTTAGCACGAGCAGCCTCAATTACGCTCTCATCCTTGTAGTTATCTAAAACATCACACATGATGTTAGCTAACTCGCGAACCTCAGCCTCCTTGAAACCACGACGGGTGCAAGCTGGAGTACCGATACGCAGACCAGAAGTAACAAATGGGCTACGTGGATCGCCAGGAACTGAGTTCTTGTTTACGGTGATGTTAGCTGCGCCTAAAGCTGCCTCAGCATCCTTACCAGTCATCTCAAGACCGATGAAGTCTAATAAGAATAAGTGGTTCTGAGTGCCGCCGGATACAACCTTGTAACCACGCTGCATAACAACTTCGCACATTGCCTTAGCGTTAGCTACTACCTGCTTTTGGTACTCAACGAACCAAGGCTCCATAGCCTCCTTGAATAAAACAGCCTTAGCAGCGATAACGTGCATTAAAGGACCGCCCTGTGAACCAGGGAAGATGGCAGAGTTCAGACGCTTGTAGATGTTCTCGTCGTGGCAGTTAGATAAGATAAGACCAGAACGTGGGCCACCTAAGGTCTTGTGGGTGGTGGTGGTAACTACGTGGGCGTGGTCGATTGGAGATGGGTATACACCAGCAGCTACTAAGCCAGCTACGTGAGCCATATCAACGAGCAGATATGCGCCAACCTCATCAGCGATCTCACGCATCTTCTTCCAATCAACGATGCCTGAGTAAGCAGAGAAGCCAGCTACTACAACCTTTGGCTTGCACTCAAGAGCCATCTTACGGATGTTCTCGTAGTCAAGCTCACCTGCCTCGTTTACTTCGTATTGAACAGAGTTGTAAACCTTACCAGAGAAGCTTACAGATGCACCGTGGGTTAAGTGACCGCCGGAGGCTAAGGATAAACCTAAGATAGTGTCACCTGGATTGCACAGAGCCATGTAGGCTGCACAGTTAGCCTGGGAACCAGCGTGTGGCTGTACGTTTGCGTATTCGCACTTGAACAGCTTGCAAGCACGCTCGATTGCTAAGCTCTCAATAACGTCTACGTACTCACAACCACCATAGTAACGCTTGCCAGGGTAACCCTCAGCATACTTGTTGGTCATTTGAGAACCCTGAGCTTCCATTACGCAACGGCTAGCGTAGTTCTCAGAAGCGATAAGCTCAATATGATCTTCCTGACGACGATCTTCTGCATCCATTGCAGCAAAAAGTTCTGGATCGTATTGGGCGATAGACTTGGAATTATTGATCATCATATGCGTGATTACTGTCCGCTACAGCGCCATGTACACAACACTGCAACGAGGACTTCTCCTGATAAAGCGTCAGGCAACTTTCAAATGCAGCTAGTAAACTTCGCCACATCCTCAGTCGCGCCAAACTGCGATGCAAAAGCATCACAATAACCAACAAGTGCAAGACAATCGTGCGATTGTCTTTAATAAAGGTCACTAAAACATCTTTAGGACTCTTTGCCCAAACCATTCACCATTGCATGAAGTAAACAACTATGCCATGCAAAAAGGTATCGTTTAACAGTTATCGCTACTCAAAGAGTAGCCATTTTTTTGAGAAATACCGCTACATTCACCAATTAATGGCGCTTTATACAAGCTAATGCATCAAGGATGAATATTGGATGAGAATGGGTTCGGCGAAAAACCCTAAGTTAATGACAGGGAGATGTTCGACTGTGATACATCTGCTGCGCTGACTGGGCTTCAGATGACCTGACGAACGGAACGACGCAAATTTTAACACAAAGATGCCAAATGATAAGCAGATCTCATTGTCATGGAGCTAAAAAATTACAACTTCACTTTTAACATCCTCAACAAACCTTTATAAGTCCTCAAAATGCTGAAAATGCCCCAATATTCAGCACAAAGTTTTTTTCAGCTAATTCAACTATTATCAGCAAAATGCAGAAACTTCTCTAAGGCAGGATCACTCTAGATAATATCAAGATCACCATGAAGCTCTTTAGACCATATACTTTCATTCTATGGCTATGGACATGCCTAAACCAAAGCAGTGTATACACCTTATGCGTATGCCTCTAATCTCAGGCATAAAGTTTTACTCGAAACTTCGTCATGGCAAGAAGCATTGGTAAGTATGTTTGAAGAGCATTGCTTGTATAAAAGCTTAGGAACACAAGCAATACGTCCATGAAATAAATTTACATACACTTTTTACACTTTTCGTTGTACATAATTTAAAAGAGGGCTTAGAGTAGTGCCCCTCTTTGCATCTAAAAGTGAGCTAAGTTGCCTACTTTTTGACTAAAAAGGTGAAAAAGAGTAACAAATCAAGTGATTTTTTACAGATTTGACGCTTTTAGCTTTATTTGTGCACTTGTTCACAAGTCTTTTACGCGATTGTGCACTTTTGCCCTCTCATTAGGTCAAATAGACAATTATGCTCTCTGGCACTGAAAATTTGTAACATAGTGTCTACAAGCATAAACACTGTATTTAACTAATCCAGGATAGATATTGTCACGTATAACTTACTACGAGTAAGTACTACAAACAGGCTCAACTACGGCTTTAATCAAGACTCTTAACTAAGTTTTAAGCCTTGTGATCTTTAGTTGCCATAAGCCTACAAATACAGCTCTAACTTTAGTTATGTGCACCAATGCATTTGTTTTAGGTGCTTAAAATGGCTTTTCACCTATCAGCATCATCTCAAGATACGCTGATTGTAAACAATGATCCTTATGGATACAGTAATTTTACTTATCGATTGTAAGGTCAATGCCGCAGCACTCTATAGTTATATCTGACTGGTTTTAGTAGCAAAAGCTGCACGCTGAATTCGACTTAAAAACGCTTAAAAAGTTTTAAACAGTGAAATAAATGCGCGGTTTTTGGTAAAATTGTAAAAATTTTGTTTGTTGGAGACGTACTTTGAGCAAATACAAAGTATTGGTTATCAACGGGCCAAATCTAAACTTCTTGGGCATCCGTGAGCCTAAGGTTTACGGTAAAGAGACCCTTGAGGATCTTATTAGTAAGCTGCGTAAACAAGCTTGTGAGCTTGGCATTGAGCTTGAGGACTTTCAATCTAATAGCGAAGGTGCCTTAGTTGATAGGATTCAACAAGCTTACGGTAAAGTAGACTTTATCTTAATTAACGCTGGAGCCTACACTCATACATCTGTAGCTCTGTTAGATGCACTAAGTTCGGTAGATACGCCGTTCATTGAGATTCATATCTCTAATGTGCATGCGCGTGAAGAGTTTAGACACCACTCCTACTTATCAGCCAAAGCTGTTGGCGTGATTGTAGGCTTTGGTTTAAACGGTTACTCATATGCCCTAGAACAGGCTTATCACCTACTAGAGGCATCAAAAAGCTAAAGCAGCTTTGCATCTCGTTACGAGATGGACTAAGTAGGATCTCAAAGAGATGCTACTTTACGACCGATATGAGCTTTGATGATGAGATTAGCGCAAGCATACTTTGAGCTTAAATCACATTTTTACAATCCATCATCAAAAGCACTAAAAGCTTTGGGAACTTTACCCTTAGTCTACAGGTCATAGAATAATCGCTTTTGATTAGCTACTCATTAAGCACCAAGCCTGTTTGTGTTAAATAGCTTAGTGAGTACAAAACAGCATCGTATCTTCAGATACGCACAGTATCTGCTTTAAGTACTAAGCTGTTGTATGAATATTGCGCTTTACGTTGTACGCATCAGGTTGCTGTTGCGCTGTAATGCATCGCTAGTTTTTAAGTTTTTGCACCAAACAAGTAGTTAAAAGTGCCCTTAAACAAGGTGCTTTAGCTACATGCATAAAAAAAGCAGCTCTAGTTTAAAAACTGAACTTTTTTATGCTCAGCCACTTAATTTTAATTGCACATCTAATCGTGCTTTTCAGGTGGCTAAGTTGCATCAACTGTTTTTCACAGCAGTTCTGCACCTTCTTTAAATATCAGTGTCGCTTACGTAGCTTCACTAAAAGAAGAGCCTTAATGATTTAATTTGGTCTTTAGGTTAGTTGCAGTTCACTGCGCGTTTAAATTGGGAATCTACATGCAAATTGACATTCACAAGATCGCTAAATTGATTGATCTGGTATCCAACTCCGATGTTGCAGAAATCAATTTAAAGCAAGGTGAGGAAGAGCTCCGCATTTCTCGCCAGTCTACTGTGGTTGCACCTGCCGTACAAACCGTAGTTGCTGCTCCTGCACCTGTTGCTGCCGCCCCAGCTGTTGCAGCTGCTCCTGCCGCCGCTCCAGCTCCAGCTGCTGCCCCTGCAGCCGTAGCCGCACCTGCTGCTGTCGATGATTCCAAGGTCATGCGTTCTACCATGGTCGGTACTTTCTACCGTGCTGCCTCCCCTACCTCCGAGCCATTTGTTGAGGTTGGTGACACCGTTAAGGAAGGCCAGACTCTGTGCATCGTTGAAGCCATGAAGATGATCAACCAGATCCCTGCTGACCGCTCCGGCGTTATCAAGAAGATCCTGGTTGACAACGGCTCCACCGTTGAGTTCGACCAGCCAATTTTCGAGTTTGAATAAGACTCAACATCATCCTGATTAACTTGCTCGAAGCTAAGGGGAGTATTTCCCTTAGCTTATAGAAAACACTTGAGCAAGCTAAGCCTGTCAAATAAGCACAAGTCTTACGACAACACTATCAAGTACCAAGACTATCGGACGTTTGTAAACATAAGTTATCAGTTTGTTTGCTGATACTTACGTGGCTAGTAATTGATAGCTTAATAGGCAGGAAAGAGTTCACAACCGGGACATTAACAGAATGCAAATTGAAAAGGTGCTCATTGCCAACCGTGGCGAAATTGCTTTACGTGTTTTACGTGCATGCCGTCAGCTTGGCCTCAAGACTGTTGCAGTGCACTCAAGCGCTGACCGCGATCTGATGCACGTCAAGCTTGCAGATGAAACTATTTGTATCGGTCCTGCTGCAGCTAAGGATTCTTATTTAAATATCCCTACCATCATTGCAGCTGCTGAAGCCACTGGCGCTTCTGCAATTCACCCAGGATACGGTTTCTTATCTGAGAATGCCGACTTTGCCGAAATGGTTGAAAAGTCAGGCTTTATTTTCATCGGCCCTAGCGCTGACACCATTCGCCTGTTAGGTGACAAGGTATCAGCTAAAAGAGCAATGCAAAAGGCTGGTGTTCCATGCGTTCCAGGCTCAGAAGGAGCTTTAGGCGATGACATGGAAGAGAACAAGAAGATCGCCGCTAAGATTGGCTACCCAATCATCATTAAAGCCGCAGGTGGCGGTGGCGGTCGCGGTATGCGTGTAGTACGCAAGGAAGAAGAGCTTGAAGAATCCATCAGCCTGACTCGTCGTGAGGCCGACATGTTCTTCAACAACCCTGCCGTTTACATGGAGAAGTTCCTTGAGAACCCTCGTCACATCGAGTTCCAGGTAATCTCTGACGGTCGTGGTAATGCTTGCTATTTAGGTGAGCGTGATTGCTCCATGCAGCGCCGCAATCAGAAGGTTTTAGAAGAGGCTCCAGCTCCTTTCATTACTCAAAAGGAACGTGAGACCATTGGTATGTCATGCGTTAAGGCATGTATCGATATTGGCTATCGCGGTGCTGGTACTTTCGAGTTCTTATATGAAAACGGCCAGTTCTTCTTTATTGAAGTTAACACCCGTATTCAGGTAGAACACCCGATCACTGAAATGATCACCGGTATCGACTTAGTTCGAGAGATGATTTCTGTTTGTGCTGGCGAGAACTTATCTTTCAGCCAAAAGGATATCAAGCTGCGTGGCCACGCTTTTGAGTGCCGTATCAATGCTGAAGACCCAAGAACCTTCATGCCATGCCCAGGCCTCATTAAGCGTCTGCACATCCCAGGTGGTCCAGGCGTACGTTGGGATTCTCACATTTATGAGAACTATACCGTACCACCTCACTACGATTCACTCGTAGGTAAGCTCATCGTTCACGATGACACCCGTGAGCTTGCAATGGCTCGTGCCCGTGAGGCTCTTGATGAGATGGTTATCGACGGTATTCGTACCAACATCCCACTGCACAAAGAGTTACTCAATGATGAGAACGAGATGAAGGGTGGCGTATCCATCCACTATCTCGAAGAGAAGCTCGAAGCTGACGCTGCTAACGCAAAGAAGTAGTCTTAGCTTAAGATTTCAATCATCCAAGAAAAGCGCCGTTCCGGCGCTTTTTTTGTTTTAGCCAGTCACTTAAAAATACAAACCTCTACTTGCAAACAATTTAGTGAGAATACCTATGGCTGAAGAAATATACCCAACATGGCTTGAAGGTCATATTAAGCGCTATGAACACAAACGTTTGCCTACTGTCACCTTGTGTTCATCAAGTGGTAATGACCTACTTGAGGTCTACTACTATGGCGATATGTTTCAAGTAAAAGGTGAAAGTCAGCCATATATAGGAGCTACTGATACTGCTCCGTTGCTAATCGTAGCTAAAGACAGCAGATCTGATGAGGAATTTGTTGTTTTCGACGAAGGCAAACATGGCTATAACAGCATGGTGTGTGAGTCTTTTGATGCAACACAAATGTCCAAACGAAAACTTACCCGCCTCGATATACCTGCTTCTAAGCTCGTAATGGAGTTGGGCTACAGCTTTGACTATGAGGACGAAAAGGAATATTTCGATGTAGATGAGGACGATAAGGTCGAACTAGTCAACGGCGATCTTATATCGTGGGAGCAGCTCAAACGTGATGGTATCGACTACATAGCTCTATTCTATGTTAATGAGTCAGGTCAGCTAATTCAGTTTGTTGATATAGAGCTTGCCTAAGCACGACACATTCTTGATTTAGCAGATAGCCATTCTAAGATGGCTTAGAGAAACCTTATAGACAGGGAATTGTAATGACTGACCTTATAACTTCATTATCTAAGGTGCATGACAGTTTCATCTTAAGTTATGCCGTAGACTTCCAAGAACACACTCTAAAGCTGAAGACTCAAAAGGCTGATGGCCACCAAATACTCCTTACTTTTGCAGGACTATTGGCCCATCACTTTGAGCATGTATCTCAGGACAACATACTTTTTGGCATTGATGAAATAAGCGTAGAAGATTTCTTTGCTAAGTACCAAGGACTATTAGATAAAACTCTATGCTATGGCTTTCCATGTTGCTGCAGTCTTGCTGAGCTACATACAAGAATGCATACAGAGCACTTAAGAGTATTTGTTATCGACTCATCGTTAGGCCTGAATGGCTTTGTACTGTGCAAATCAATTCAAATCAGCACGACTGACTGCAAGTAGCTACACAACAGATAGAGCGCTGCCGCAGATAAAAGGGCATAGGAATCAATCTATATGGGTTAGCCTAGTATCGTTGGCTTGTAGACTGAAAAGAAGTGAGAGGATGTGGCGTGAAGAGCCTAGTACAGCACATGCCGTTAAGAGCCTAGTACAACACGTGGCGGTACTAGGCTTTTTGTATTAGACGGACTCGTCGGCACGAAGCTTATCGGATGGACGTACACGCTTGCGCTTGGCGGCATGCTCGGCACTTACCTCAGCATGAGGGGCACTCTTTTGCATCTGCTGATATGTAGCTGCATTAGCCTGAGCGTGGATACGGTCAGTTCCAGTTAAGTTTGAGCCACTAGCATCAATACCACCATCAACAAACTTAACCTCTTGCTTAAAGAGATTGTCGCGTTGCTGCGCTGATACATTGCTGCTTGAACGCATCTTTGGAGCAGTCTGAATGCCACCAAGTGGATCTGAAGGAGCAACCTTTGGCATCTTATCCTGTGCAGGGCCTGTTTGCACAGCATTAGAGGTGCTTACCACTCTGCGAGCAACGGCTGCCTCTGAACCAATGTTCTGTACGCCTGAGCCAAGACCACTATCCATTGATGGAGCCATGGCAGTGCCAATACCAATAGGACCACTTCGCTTTGCCCCTGCAGCTAATTGAGCACTAGCCTTATTGACTGCAAGGCTATCAGCACGTGGTGCGCTTGTAGCTCTATTTGGAGAACTTGGCATAGGTGCTTGTGACTTTGGAGCCTGAGCACGTGCTAAAGCTCTATCACGAGCATTAGCCTGATAGTTAGTAAACTCCTGAGTATTTACCTTACCTCTTTGTAAAGAAGTATCGTTCTGCAGCGTTGCTCTCATAGCAGCACCGGCCTGTGCTGCAGTTGGCCTTGATGAACTCATCTGCATTGAACGGCCCTGCATTGGAGCATTGCTTCTAGTACCTGAGCTATTCAAGAACTTACCAGAAAAGCCACTTTCTGCTGCTCGGCGAGAGGACGGTAAGGTTGCTTTCTTTAAAGCTGAGGTATCGAGACCTGCACCTGCCTTTGGAGTAATTGGACCTCTTAAAGCAGAAGTATCGACACGATGCTTATTGCCTTGCTGCACATTATCCTGTTTAGCTCGAGCTGCATTGCCCATTGAAACAGAGGATGCACTGGCGTTCTTGGCCTCATTCATCAGATATGCAAGACCTTCATTGCTAGAAGATGCTTGCATTGCCATGCCATTACCTTGAGTATTGGCAGATCCTCCCCCAAATTGTACTGGGGTAACTACCTTTTGCTTTGGTTGTCTTGCTGAAGCCTCAGACTGATAGATATTCGCTAAATCTTCAGAAGCATGCTCCTGTTGAACTTGAGAGGAGATATTGCGTGATGCTTGAGCCTCTTGAGCTGCTTTTTGAGCTTGGACACGAGCTTGTGCAGCTTGTTTCGCTTGAGCTGCCTGTTTAGCTTGCTCTTCAGCTTGACGCTGCATCGCAGCCTTGGCAATACTCTCTGAACGAGCCTTAGCACGAGCAATAGCCTCTTCACGAGCCTTCTTTAACGCAATACTCTTCTGTTCAGCTGCAGATCTGGCTTTGGCAATTTCTTCAGCCTGCTTTCTCATAGCAACTTCTTGCTGTTCACGCTTGAGTGCTGCTTCTTTAGCAGCCTTTTCTGCCTGTTCTTTTGCCTGTGAGGCTGCAATAGCTTGTTCTTCTTTTGAAACCTCACCTAAAGCGGCAATCTGAGCCTCACGACGCTCTTTTTGCATCTCTTTATCGCGAGCAATCTTCTCTTTGAGATCTTTAATATCTGGATGAGATTGTGCGCTGGCAGATTGTGTCTGTTCTTTATGACGACGCAGTGCTTCTTCGGTTCGACTCTGTTGCTGCTCAAGCATTTGCGCATGGGCTTCTTTTAAGAAGTCATTAGGATCACCTACTGACTCACTTTTAACTGAACCAAACCAGCCCTTCTTACGAACCGCATCAGCACCATCGTGCAATGCAGCCTTGGCTCGAGCCTCTTTTTCAGCCTGTTTTTGAGCAGCTTTAGCCTCTTTAGACGCAAGCTTCTGTGCCTTAGCATTGGCCTTGGCGCGAGCTTTTTCATCTTTTAATTGCTGCTTGCGTACGTCTGCTTCAGCATTTTTGTACAGGCGCTCATAAGTCTCACGATTAGACTTGAGCATCTGTTTATTCGACTCAGCAAGCTCGCTTTCGGATGGGAAGTTACGGCTTTTACGACCGTTTGGACGCATGCGTCCCTTACCCTGCTTCTTATCCATAGCCTCAATCTTGCGGCGCATGCTATTGAGCTCATGGCCTACTTGAGGCGTAAGTTCAGCTACGAACTTCTTATCAATTGGACGTCCCTTTTCTACAGCATCAATGATCTTGCGTTTAGCGAGGTAAACCGCAGCTGAGAGAATTACAGAGAATATCAGTGTAGACGGCATAGCAGCAGCCACGCTAGTAAGCGTGAACGGCTGTGCTGCGAAAAGCACCTCATTCAGGGCAATAACAATTGCCCATACACTCATAAACAATAAGATCATCAAATAACCTGTAGCGGAAGCTAGATTGCCAAAGCAGGATAATTACATATATTTGGCTTATCTGCATCATGGCAGACTTAACTTTGCTTGTTTGGACGCTGTCCAAATCTTAGGAGATGAAACTCTTTAAGGCAAAGTAAACAAACTCAGGCCTCATAGGCCTATTTAACTCACCAGGTACAACCATGGTGTTTGCCAAGGTAAAAGCAACCTTGGCTAAGGCTAATGATATACACACCATTAGCCATTACATACGGCAAATGTTAAGCCTATACAGACTTAACAATAGCCATGAACATCTTTGATGTTTAGATGCTATACACCCGATAGTTTATATGAACTTAATACAAAATCACTAGCAGGTGAAAATTTGCAAACAACAACTTATTAGTAGGAAACACAGAGTGTATTTTTGCAAACCAAAGCTTGATTCTTTAGCTCAAGAATCAATAGCTAATTACTTAGCGATGTGGTTTTTGTATGCCTGTACAGTGTTTTCCATTAAGGTGGCAACAGTCATTGGACCTACACCACCAGGAACAGGGGTGATGAATGAAGCATGCTTAGCTGCTTCTTCATAACCAACGTCACCACACAGTGAGCCATCCTCAAGACGATTGATACCCACATCGATAACGATAGCGCCATCCTTAACCCACTCACCTGGAACTAAGTTTGGCTTGCCACAGGCTACGATTAAGAGATCAGCTGTACGTACAAAGGACTCAAGATTCTTAGTGAAACGATGAGTTACTGTAACAGTAGCGCCTTCTAATAACAGCTCTAAAGCCATAGGACGACCAACTAAGTTGGAAGCACCTACGATTACCGCATTGATACCAAGTAAGTCAGCATTGATGCTCTTTAAGAGAGTCATAACACCCTTTGGAGTGCAGGCACGTAATACAGGAATACGCTGAGCTAAACGACCTACATTGTATGGGTGGAAGCCGTCGACATCCTTATCTGATGCGATCTTCTCAATGATACGACGCTCATCAAGACCCTCTGGCAGAGGGAACTGTACTAAGATACCGTCGATTTCATTGTTAGCATTGCACTCATCAATGAGCTTCTCGAGCTCTTCTTGAGTTGTAGTAGCAGGTAAGTCATAAGAAAAAGACTTAATACCCACCTCTTCACAAGCTCTACGCTTGTTACGAACATAAACCTCAGAAGCTGGATCGGCACCTACTAAAATCACAGCCAGACCAGGAGCTCTTAGTCCTTGATCGACCTGAGCGTTTACTTCTTCTTTAAGCTGTGCACGTAAGTTCTTTGCAACTGCCTTACCATCAATGATCTGAGCTGACATTTCTTTCCTCGTTTGCCTAAATAAGGTATATGGCTAAAACGATATTATACGGTAATTACCTTGCCTTTTTACTCGCAAGATAATGCTATGCCCCAAAAACGACAAAGGGCCTGTGTAAAAACGCAGACCCTTTGTCTTGTAATTAACTCTTAACGAGTCAATAAATTGCTTTTAGACGAGCTGTACGCAGTCAAAATCAGCAACTGGATTTACATCAGCGCTATAGTCTACGCCGTCAACCTCGAAGCCAAAGAGCTGCAGGAACTCGTGCTTGTACTCTTCGTAATCGGTGATCTCTTTGAGGTTCTCGGTAGTAACCTTAGCCCATAAGTCCTTGCACTTGAGCTGAACGCTATCACGCAGCTCCCAGCTATCCATACGTACACGACCAGCAGCGTCGATCTCAGGAGCCTTAACGCCGTATAAAGAGGTAGCAAACATACGGTAGATGTGCTCGATTACGCTCTCGTGGATGCCCTGCTCACGCATTACACGGAAGCATAAAGCGATGTATAAAGGCATTACAGGAATAGCAGAAGAAGCTTGTGTTACTACAGACTTAAGTACTGCAACACGTGCGTCGCCCTTAACGTCCTGCAAGCTATCACGGATTGCTAAAGCAGCACGATCTAAATCTTCCTTAGCCTTACCTAAAGCACCGTGCCAATAGATTGGCCAAGTGATCTCAGTACCGATGTAGCTGTAGGCAACAGTCTTGCAGCCTTCGGCAAGAACGCCTGCACCCTTAAGTGCATTCATCCACAGCTCCCAGTCCTGACCACCCATAACGGTAACGGTGTTCTGTACTTCCTCATCGGTAGCTGGCTCTACAGTAGCCTCGATGATGGTGTCCTTGTTGGTATCAATTGCAGTAGATACATATGGCTTACCGATTGGCTTTAAGCATGAACGAACTACTTCACCAGTTGATGGAACCTTACGAACAGGAGATGCAAGAGAGTAAACAACCAAGTCTACCTGACCTAAGTCTTCCTTGATCATCTTGATAACCTGCTCACGGCACTCATCAGAGAAAGCGTCAGCATTAACGTTGCGAGCATATAAGCCAGCTTCGGTTGCAAACTTGGTGAAAGCAGCGGTGTTGTACCAGCCAGCACTACCAGGACGCTTTTCAGTACCTGGCTTCTCAAAGAACACACCTAAAGTGGCGGCACCTGAACCAAATGCAGCTGAGATACGTGATGCTAAGCCGTAACCAGTAGAAGCACCAATTACCAGAACCTTCTTAGGACCATCAGCAACTGCAGGCTGTGACTTTACATAGTCGATTTGGCTCTTAACGTTAGCCTCACAGCCAGTTGGATGAGTTGTAACACAGATAAAACCACGAACTTTAGGCTCAATTACCATAAATAACCTCAATGACAAACTTATCGCTGCCCAACAGCTTTACAGTCTCCTAAGCAGGATCGACCTAAATACCTTGCTGTGTAGGCATTAACCTTTAGACTCAATCAAGGTTCTTACCTTGATTTAGAATACTTAGTCACATGCCTGAGAATGCAGCGACTGTAGATTCAGTTGAGTGCCTGCCTTGAGCTCTGTCAAGAGACTTTGGCAAGGTAGCAGCTGAACCAAATCACAATATTATATGTCATGCTAGCTTATGATCAAAGCGCCTATTTTTGAGCACATGAGCCAACGACAAAATGAGGCAACTAATGCAAATTGCTTTGTCTGTCCTTAATTTGCAAGCTATATCCAAGCGCCCGCTCATTCAATACAAGTCAGAGGCTATAACATATACGCCTATGGATCAGCGCACTATTTAGGACTCAAAAGGGCTCTAGCTCATAAAAATTGCTGAAGTTTGAAATTAACCACTCTTATTTAAAAATGGCCTATTTAAGCCAATCAAGTATGCCTTTTATGCTCACAGGCATAAAAGCGCGAAAAATGAGCACTCTTGCCATGCTACTTATGCGCTTTCGTCAGTGGCAATAAGGCGCTTAAGCCTTATAATAAGTATGGCGAAACGGCGGAGATGCTTTAGATCACATTTTCATTGATAGACCAATAACGCATATAATGCGCATATGGATTGATACTAGTCATACATGCATGGCTAACTTAAATTTGTGATCTAAAGCATCTCCGCCGTTTCGCCATAATAATAAGTGATTCGTATCATAGTACTGCCTAAGATGGCTTGCACTTAGGTTAGTACCGTCATCTCGTGTGTGGACACTTAATTTAAAATTTAGTGAGTAGCTTGAGATAACGTAAAGCAAGATAGGCTTAAGAGCACTGCACGTGCATGGAAGCTAAGCTTTTAGGCCTTATTTTGTCTTGTGGTAAGACTAGTGAGATTTAGCGCTTTTATTAAGAGACCGTGTATGTTGCGCAAAGTACTTTTATCCTGCCTGCTCTCAGGCATCGCCTTATGTACTCCTCTAACAGCCTCAGCTATCACTGCAGATAGCGAGCCTTTGCCAGGTTCTCAAGTAGGCATCGCTTACAAGCTACCTAACAGCAACAAGGTCTATGGAAAGAACAATCACTTATTCTTCCACCCAGCATCTACTCAAAAGGTAGTAACTGCACTTGCTGCCATGATCTATCTTGGTCCTGATTATGAAATTAAGACCAATTTAGCTGTGCGCAACAATGTGGTAGCAGCCAACAATAAGCTCCATATTGATGGCTCTGGTACTTTAAACTCGGATGTCATTGTTAAGTTCTCAGGTGACCCAACCTTACGTGTTGACCACTACCAAAGCCTGCTATCAGTTTTAAAAAATCACGGTGTACGCGCTATCAATGGCCGCGTAATTTTAGATGTGAGCCGTTTTAGTGGCCAAAGCCGTGCTAATGGTTGGTCATGGGATGACTTACCATCTTGCTTTACCGCCCCATCAGCTCCAATCATCTTAAATCGCAACTGCACCTTTGCTCAGCTGACCTCAGAAGGTCCTGGCACCCACGCCTCTCCTTTAATCCCTGCTGGTATTCCAATTGAGATTAAGTCCAGCGTTACTGCAGTAGCCCCAAATGACTACGGTGGTGACTGCGTGCTTGAGGCCAACCTCTTTATCGACAACAAATACCACTTAACTGGTTGTGTTCCAGCCTCTTTAAAGAACAATCGCCCATGGCCTTTATCTTTAGCCATCTACGATACCGAGCGTTGGGGTATTGATTGGACTGAGAAGATCATGAATCGTCTTGGCATCAAGGTCAGTGGCGGCATTGAGATTTCTCGCACTCCTGAGTCTGACACTGTAACCATTGCCCACCGTAGCTCTCCAAAGCTTAAAGAGCTGGTGCAGTACATGTTACAAAAGTCTAACAACCTGTATGCCGATGCTATTGCTAAGAATGTAGCTGCTGAGTACTTTGACCTGCCAGCAACTTACAACCGTGCTAATCGCGCCATGCGTTCAATCCTTAACCAAAAGGCTCATATTGACCTTGGCAATTCCTATATCGTCGATGGCTCAGGTTTATCCCCACATAACTTAATGTCACCAGACAAGATGCTGGAGATCTTAGACTATATCAATCAAAACAACGAAACCTTAGGCATCATTGAGCTGCTTCCTGTTTCAGGCAAATCAGGCACCTTACAATGGCGTGCCTCTACCTTTGCGGAGCCTTTAAAGGAGCATGTCATTGCTAAGACTGGTACTTTACAAAATGTATCTAACTTAGCAGGCTTTATCATCACTGCCTCAGGTAACCGTGTGCCATTTGTGATGTTCACTAACTCAATTACCTACTCTGAGCGCACCCGTGACAATGTACGTAATCGTCGTGCCCCATCTCCTCACTATGGCTATGAGCGTTACGTTATGGAGAACATTTACCACGAGCGTGTGATTGGCAAAGACTTCCGCTAAAGAAAGTTATATAGCTTTCATAAGCTATTGAGCTTTATCTTAGACTAAAGATAATGCAACGGCCCTGATCTTAATAAGATTGGGGCCGTTCCATTTTGGAGGGATTATTCTTACTTTCAGTTCAAAGCGCCACTGCGTTTATTCGGTGCTACAATCGTTACAAGGACTGAAACTTACAAGTTAATTTGCCATGGCAAAGTAATGCTATGAGGCGCTCAGCTGGTCTGAAAGTGATGGCCTGCGACGTTATGGGCAGCGTAATACAAGGAATTGCGCACCGATACAAAGAGACTTGGACAGTTTTGTGTTTTAACATCCTGTATTTGGAGACTGAGCCGTCTTAAACATCTTTAGACCTCAGGTTCATACTCGATCATAAGACGATTAGTAAGTACTAATTACTCGAAGCATAAGCTAGCTTTTAATGTATCCGGTTAACTTGTTCTCTAAGAGAGTCTAAGACTGTTCTTACGCGCTATGAAGCCGATTGAAAAATCTCATAAACTCGATCATGTCTGTTATGACATCCGAGGACGTATCCATCAAGAAGCCTGTCGCATGGAAGAAGAAGGCACCCGTATTCTTAAACTGAATATTGGTAATCTTGCGACCTTTGGCTTTGAGGCTCCTGAAGAAGTTGTTCGTGATGTAGTTAGAAACATTCCTAACTCTCAGGGTTACTGCGAATCTAACGGTATCTTCTCTGCGCGTAAAGCGATCGCACAGTACTATCAGCAAAAGGGTCTGAAGTACGCTGATGTAGACGATGTTTATATTGGCAATGGTGTCTCTGAGCTCATCACCATGTCGATGAACGCTCTTTTAAACAATGGCGATGAGATTTTAGTACCTGCTCCTGACTATCCATTATGGACAGCTGCAGTTACTTTAGCAGGTGGTCAAGCCGTTCACTACTTATGTGACGAAGAGGCTAACTGGTTCCCTGATTTAGACGATATTCGTCGCAAGATTACCCCACGTACTCGCGGTATCGTCATCATCAATCCAAATAACCCAACTGGCGCAGTTTATAGCACCGAATTCCTCTTAGATTTAATTCAGCTATGCCGTGAGCACGAGCTGATGATTTTCTCTGACGAGATTTACGACAAGATTCTCTACGATGACTATGCTCACCGTAGTGTTTGCACCTTATGTGACGATGTGCCTATCGTTACCTACAATGGCCTATCTAAGACCTACCGCGCCTGTGGTTTCCGCCAAGGCTGGATGATTATCACTGGACCAAAGGCTAAGATGCGTGGCTATATTGAAGGCATTCGTATGATGATGGCGATGCGTCTATGCGCTAACGTGCCTTTACAACATGCTATACAAACATCCTTAGGAGGCTATCAAAGTATCAATGAGTTAATCGTGCCTGGTGGTCGACTCCACCGTCAACGTGCAGCCATGTACGAGCGCTTAAGTGCCATCCCTGGTATTAGCGTTAAAAAGCCTCATGGTGCTTTATACATGTTCCCTAAGATTGACACCAAACGCTTTAACATCAAGGACGATCAAAAGTTCTGCCTTGACCTTTTACGTCAAGAAAAGCTCTTAGTGGTACAAGGCACTGGCTTTAACTGGATTAACCCAGATCACTTTAGAGTAGTCTTCTTACCTGAAATTGATGTAATTGATGATGCTTGCAATCGTTTAGAGCACTTCTTAAAGCATTACCATCAGTAATGTTAATCAAACTTGTCATATAGCGTAATGACGCTTGTGTAAGCTTAATTACAAAAAGATAAGCTTTGAGAAAAAAATGAGGGGGTACATACAAATGTACGCCCTTTTTTTGTTGATTTGTATCTATGAGGGTTATACTAAACGTTCTACAAAACAATCTAGAGAACGCTTAGAAAACGCTAAGTGAACTTCAAAGAGGCCCTCTTTAACTATGGAAGATCAGAATCTATCTTACTTTGATGCCGATGCATACACATCAGACAGTCAAGACATTGCTATCTTCATCAACGAAGCACTACAGAGCAACGATGCTAACCACATTGCCAATGCTTTAGGTATTGCTGCACGTGGCCGTGGCATTAAAGAGGTAGCATTACTGAGCAATCTTAGCGAGTCTCAGTTAGAGCAAAGCTTAAATCAAGAAGGCAACCCAACACTTGACACATTAATTAAGACCCTCAAGGCCCTTAATTTAAAAATCGCTGTCGAGCCAATTTGCTAATTTGCTAATTTGCTAAGAGAGCAAACCCAAAGCCCAGCATCCACTAGAGCTCTAAATATCAAGCACAGCCTAAAATACGCCCCATCCTTAAGGTTAGTGTTTTACTGCCTCAAGGTAGCTCTGCCTATTTCCCCGCCTAAATGTAGGCGCATCTAAAAGATCATACTAGTGCTTGCTACATGCCGCCTACGCTAACAGCGTCGCGGCATTGCATCGCAGCATGGCTGCGCGGCATAGCTGCGCTAAGTGCACGCACTTGCGCTGACTCTTGAGCTTCGCTTGCGATGCACACGCTTATGCGTGTGCTAGCTTATGCGTGCGCTTACTCTTGCGCTTGTGCGTGCGCTATATTTGATTACTTTTCAGTGTTTAAAGAGAACAGCGCATTCAGGTCTGCATTGGACATGCTGCCAATCCACTTCTCACCTGCAGCAACCGTCATATCGGCTAAGTCACGCTTAGAGTTAATCATTTCATTAATGCGCTCTTCAAAGGTGTTAGCACAGATGAAGCGATAAACCTGAACGGTGCGATTTTGTCCAATACGATAGGCACGGTCAGTAGCCTGACTTTCAACTGCTGGGTTCCACCACAGATCATAGTGGATAACGAAGTTAGCGGCAGTAAGGTTCAGACCCACACCTGCAGCTCTTAAAGATAAGAGCAAGATGCGCTCGGAGCTGTCGTTTTGGAACTTATCCACAATTTCCATACGCTCTTTTTGTGACAGACCGCCATAGAGGAACTGTGGAGTATGGTTAAAACGTGCACCAATTAAGTTTTGCAGAATCTTACCCATACGCACTGACTGTGTGAAGACCAAGACCTTGCCATTACTCTCCATAATATTGTCGAGTAATTCGTAAAGACGCTCAACCTTACCTGAGTCCTCAGGATTAACGGTATCATCTTCTTTGGCAAACTGCGCTGGTGAGTTACAAACAGCCTTTAAGTTAGCGATCAGCGCTAAAATCGTATGATTACGTGCGTTTTGATCAAGCTTATTTGACTCTAAGATCTTCATCTTCTCATCAAGCACAGCCTGATAGAGTGCTGCTTGAGTTGGAGTGAGCTCGCAGTACTGATCTGAAGTCATCTTCTCAGGCAGGTCTGAAATAATGGCCTTATCGCTCTTGAGACGGCGCATAATAAATGGCGCAGTTAACTTCTTAAAGCGATCTACAGCGTGCTGATTACGATCCTTTTCAATTGGGGATGCAAAATTATTCTTAAAGTCAGTAGTGCTACCAAACAGACCACGATTGACGAAGTCTAAAATGGAGTAGTACTCCATCAGGCTGTTCTCCACAGGGGTACCTGACATCGCAATAAAGGTATCTGCCTTGATAGTACGTACAGCCTTACTAATTTGCGCTGTAAAGTTCTTAATGGCCTGAGCCTCATCAATAACTAAGGCTGAGTACTCATGTTCATTTAACTTCTTGATACGGCTTCTAGCAGTACCGTAGGAAGTTAAGATCACGTCGCTCTCACCAAAGAACTTACCACGAGCTGTGCCATAGTAAGCACTGACACTTAAATCAGGAGCAAACTGTGCAATTTCACGAGTCCAGTTAGTAATCAGCGAGGTTGGCACGATGACTAACGCTGGACGCTCTTTACTAATATTGCCCTCTTCTTTGAGCTTTAATAAGGTGGTAATAACCTGAACTGTCTTACCTAAACCCATGTCGTCAGCGATGATGGAGCCTACTTGAATGCGGGCATTACGCATCATCCACTCATAGCCACGTTGCTGATAAGGACGCAGTGTTGCGTTAAGACCAACTGGTGCACTCACATCCTGATCTTCAAGCAGCTTTCTTAAGTTCTCCTTGAGCCTATCTGAGCACACTACAGTGCTACCATCATGCTCGCCTGTTAATAAAGCCTCGAGCGCTTGCGCACGTGACATATCATTCATAGAACGATAAGTCTGATTCTCAAGAGCATTTAAGATCACAGGATCGGCGTAAACAAATTCATTGTTAAAACGCACGATCTGTCCAGCATTAGCAAGCAGCATCTTAAACTGATCTTGGCTAATGACTTGATCTCCAATAGAGAGCCTCCAGTCAAAAGACACAGTTTCAGCTAAGTTCAAGAATGAAGGACGGGCAACAAAGACTGAATCGTCATCCATATCCATCACCATGGTAGATGAAGGCAGGACAAACTTTTGCAGGGCCTTTGGTAAAACAAGCTTAACGCCTAAGAGCTTGAGAGTAGAGCGTGCTTGGCTAATAGTAGAGAACACATCCTCAATAGGCACGATCGCTACATTGTACTTAGAACTAAAGAGCTCATCTAAGCATGGAGCAAGGCTAGACAGTCGAGTTAAAGTACGCAAACACTCTTGGCGCATGGACTCAAACTGACTATTAGTAATGATGGTATGTAAAGATACAAAGCCAGTTTCATCAATGAGATCTTCGTAATCTGGATCCATGAGCTTTTCTTTAGAAAAGCCAATGAAGCCTAATTCCATACCAATACCACGATCGGCTAAAGATGATGAACCATAGTCCATATCATCATCTTCGTAATAAGTATCATCGTCCTCAAAAGACTGCTCATACTCTTCAATTAAAGAGGCATCACCTGTCTTGTCTGCATAAGCTTGCAAACGTGCAATGGTTTTCTCATGGCTTTCATTAGCCGCTTGAGCAATCTCGTTTTCGAGTTTGCCAAAGATAGTGCCGCCGTAATTGTTGTAATTGCTCAGATCAACAAAGCGCAGTACTGGAGTATATTGCAGCTTGTCAGTAGAAACTGCAGATAAATAAGTCTCTAAACGCAGACGTAAGCTACTCTCAGCAATCTCATGAGATCTGATATCAATGCTTTCGTGTCCAAAGATAAAGTTAAGGTCAATAATGTCCTTTGGCAGCTTCTTATCAAGCTCATATGCAAAGGTTACATATGACTGAATGAAAGCCGATAAGACGGTTTCACCTAAAAACTTTGGATCTAAGTAATAGCGGCGATCTAAACGGTTGTATAAGAAATGCTCATAACCTTGCAGCGCTAAACCTACCTTAGTTACTAAGGTGGCGATCTCTTCAGAGCAAGATGCTGGTACCCAGCGACAGTACATATCATTACGATCGCTTAGATACAGTTGCGGCATAATCGCACGCTTTTTAACTAAAGTAGTCGCAATGAACCACAGATAGTACAGAATGTGGATCTCAGAGCCCTTGCTAGAGAGCATATTCTCATTTTGAATATAGCCTGAGAATAAGTTATATAAGCCAGTTGCGTTCACTGAGTCAAAGTCGAGATCACCAAGCTGTGGGCAATGGATTAGCGAACGGATCTTTTCAACATCTAAGTCCTCTGGCATTACAGCAACATTGCTAAGGATAGTGCCACTCTTAGTAGTAGTCTTCACTAAGATAGGACTTACGATCTCTAAAAGACCAGTGTTATTGAGGCAAAAGAGCGGATGACGAGCAAAGAAGCCATGTTTAGCAATAGGCTGTGCGCTAAATGGATTAGCAGCCACAATCCCCTGATTGGCATACATGTCTTGAACGCTTTGTGAGCTCTTTTCGATAAGACGAGTAAGTTTATTTAGCTCTGTCTTAGTAAAACGATTCGTCTTCTTGCGACCACGTTTTGGCTTATCCTCATCACCTGAAGCACTGTCTTTTTCAGGGGCTGGGATAAATTCAGAATAGAGAGGATTTTTGCCAAATAAAGCAGCAAAATCATCCTTAGTACCATTAGTTGCGATATCTAAGGCATTTTGCATATCAAGATTGAAGCGATGCTCATCGAAAATAAGCACCTCGCGCTCACGCACATCCTTTAACTGCTTAAAGGCTAAATCTGAGGCGCATTCTAAAGCGGCACTAATCCAGCTTTTAAGTGATCCTTGAGTAAAGCCTTTAGCATCGTTGTTATACATACTTAAAAGCGAGTCGCCAATTTCTGGAATCTCGGTAAAAGTAAGCATAGCTAAGCTGCTAATACTGCCTTGATAACGACGCACATAGTCAGGCAGTTCTTTTAAGATTTGCTCATCTGCCTTTTGTGCCTCTGCATCAGCAAGGCTGTCACCTTCTTCATCGCCAAAGCTAATGTAATCCTCATTTGAAGAGGCGCTCTCCTTGGCATTAGGGGCTTCTTTAGTAGCATCGCTAGGTAAGGCTGGCTCGATTCTATCTTCACGATAGAGCGCGGCTTCTGCCTCATCTAACAGACTTGGATCATAGCCAAGGCGCAATACCTCTGCAGTGTGCTGATTGTATTCTTGCAGACGTGACTTGCAGCTTTGCACATGGGCAGCTATCTCAGAGACTAAGGTTTCTAACTTATGCTTATTGCTTTCAATAAGTAACTGTTCGCGAGTAAAGCTCTTTTGTGCATCTTCAAGCTCTAAATTTAACTCGCTCAGACGCTCAGTCATCGCAAGAGCTTTCGCCGATGGGCGACCTCGTCCGCTTTTCTTACTGCCGGATAAAGAGATCTCAAGATCTTGGATATCCTGCTTTTTAACACTAATGGCAGCATTAAGATTTGCAGCTCGTTCACGGGCCTCATCGATCTCTTTTTTAGTTGCGTTAAGTTTAACTTCTTGATAGTCAACGCTCTTAAGATCGTTATTGAGCTTCTCATCTAAAACCACAACATCTTCAGAGTAGGTAATGATGTCATCTGAGAAGAATAAGGAGGCAGCATCCATTGGTGATACTGCTAATAAATTCAGATTGAAGTCGAGCTTTTTAGCGATCTTGACGATATCACCTGGCAAACACAGAGCCTTGATGTAGAGAGCATCCATATCAGGAGTCTCAACACCAGTAGCATCGTCGTTGAAGATACCTCTTTTTTCTAGCTCATCTTTTAAGTTGACGCCAATGAGGTCAAACAAGATAAAAGGATTGGTATCAATAAGCTCGCTTACAACGTAGATAACAGCAGCAATATGCTTACAAGGAATGGCGTAATCAGGGCAATTGCACTTCATCCCAATGTCATGCCATGAAGTTGGGAAAAGCTTAATGCCGTTCTCTTGTGCAATCTTAAAGATACGAGGATCGAGCTCACGATTAGACAGACGGGAAATCACTGCCAGATCGCTAATTAAAGCATCAATAAAATGATCGCGAGCTTTAGCACTCACCCTATCAAAGGCTAAGGTTACTTTGTAGTATGGATGAAATCTACCCACTACGCATGCAGTAATACGGCCTGTAGTAACATCGGCCTTAACATCAAATACCTTGTCGGTACGAGCATAAGTAAGACCTCGAGGAATACGATTAGCTAAATCAATTCCTTCTAAAGAGTCGAGCCACTTTTTACCCCACCAGGTAGTTCCATACTGCTTTCTTGCCATAACAAAAGCCTTAACCTTATTGCACTTTGTTGAATCTACGAACCCGTTATTTTACAGCATATATAGAACATTTTGACCAAAATGCAAGATCTTTTATAGCCAAGGGCATATAAGCATAATGCTTATTCATATCGAGAAAATACCGGACAGCCCCCGCATGACAAGCTAAAGGATAAAGTTATCGCATAAGGATAATTCGAGTAATACGTGCATTGCATGCCATTTAGCTATGATGATTGTGGCGGCTAGAAAGAAATAATTTAGGAGAAAATGGCGTAGATAAGCCAGGGAATGAAGTAAATGAGGTAGGTGTTGTGTCTTGATAATGTTGTATCTATGAGTATAGGCAAAAAAAATCAAGCCGAAGCTTGATGGATGGTGCGGGAGAAGGGACTCGAACCCTTACACCGAAGGCGCAAGAACCTAAAT
>Garnier_p2__coassemble_910_pt1 | contig 76601 bp, 60 predicted proteins | sample Garnier_p2__metabat2_high_PE_037 | metagenome-assembled genome bin Garnier_p2 | reverse complement strand
TCATAATAGTTATGCCAGTTTTATTTTAATACCCCCCAAATATCGTACACATACGCGGTGTACGCAAAATCTTGTTACTGCTTAGCTCTGACTTATTTGTCAGCCTTTACAGTACGCAGGAACTCTACGTAGTTACGTGCGCTCTCTGCTACCTCAGTCATATCGAGGTTACCATTAACTGGCTTTGCATTGTAGAACACATAAGTGCCGGCATACTCAGCACCACAGTACTTAAATGAGTTGATGTAGGAGTTTAAGTACTCTTCTACGCTCACACCAGGAACACCACCCTGCTCATATACGTCAGCACTAGCACCTGCAGTTACAGCAAATGCAAACTTACGACCCTGCAGATGACGACCGCCAGCAAATGCCCAACCTGGGGTTAATACTGAGTCGACCCACTGCTTTAACATTGGAGGGCTGTTAAACCAGAACATTGGGAACTGAAAAACAATGCTGCCATTGTTATCAATAATTGAATGCTCTAAAACATGATCGATGGAGCTTCTAGGGTAGGAGCTTTGCAGGTTGTGAAGTACAAACTCTTCAGGGTACTTACGTACTTCGTCAACCCAACGACGGTTAACCACTGACTGATCGTAAAATGGGTGATCAACAATAATTAAAGTTTTCATTGGTAATACGCCGTGAAAATGACTTAAGTCATAGACAACGGCTTACTCCTTTCTAGGTTCGGGAACAGCGCCTCTAAAACCAGAGGTGCTAAAGTTTTCGGTGGCTGCCGTTTAATGCACAGCAGTAGTAAAACTGCTAGAACATCTTGCTTAGAGCAAAGCTTAATGCGCACACTGCAACTTAATTAGCAACTTACTCAGCACAGAGCCAATTTCATGACCAATTTAAGCTGTGGCCAAATCTGTCTTCCAACGGTCACCACAAGTACATCAACATGATGCACTGCTAATCACTTTGCTACTCATAAGCATTAGTCTTATCTATGGATAGTGTAAAAGTATCTTTACTCTTAGCTACACAAGAGTCACTAACACCTTACGATTAGCTATCTGTACTAAAAAATGTACTGTGACAATGATATTGATGATTGTAGCGTTTTTTGGGTTTCCGATCAAAGAAAACCGCACGAAAAGGGCCTAGATTACGCCCTAATTGGGCATTTTAATCAAGAAATGGCACTCAAAGTAACAATCTTATAGAAGATAAGCGCTCACAACGATGCAAACCATTGGCCCCAATATCATCACTAATGCACCTAAACATAAGCTCTTGATAGCGAAAAACATGTTTAACTTAGACTTAGGCAAGCCCCAACCTACAAACTGCTTACCTTTGCCATAGTCAGCCGCATGGCCGCATGATGGCTTTTACTTAGTCAACCACATGGCCGCATGGTAGCTTTTACTTAGACAACCGACATGGCCGCATGGTAGCTTTTACTTAGACAACCGACATGGCCGCATGATGGCTTTTACTTAGTCAACACGTGACTCATCATCGCTACTTAAAGACTCATTTGCCTGAGCATCTTCCTCGGTGCTCTCAGCAGATTTGCGAATCAAAGTCATGATGAGATCGACATCTAATGACTCGAGGTTTTTGTGCTCTTTTTCCTTATTAAAGGAGCGCTCTAGTCTTGAGAGCATACTCCTTTCATCTGACTTAGACAGATTTGCACGAATCTCGCACTTATCAAAGTCGATTAAGAAGCACTGATCCTCATTATCAATGAGAATATTGCGAATATTCAGATCAGTGTGCATCAAGCCTGCATCAAAGAAGCGGCGTAACATCATGCCGATCTTACGCATCTGACCTTGAGTAAGTTCACCTTGCTCTAAGATCTCAGCAATATTCTTGGTATTAGGAATCTGCTCAACGACAATGTCATTCTTAATCCAAATTGACCCCACCTGCTCACGGGCAATTAAAGGACGAGGCACTGGCAGTCCTAAGCGGTAGAGCTTGGCGGTAAGTTCAAACTCTAAGCGTGCACGCATGGCGTTTTTATCCATACGGAAAAAGCCATCGGTCATAAACTTGCCAATAAAACCGCCACGGAAGTAATGACGCATGCACAATGAGAAGCTTTGCTCGGCATCATCAATTGTGACATCTGGTACAGCCATATAAGACTCAAGACCACGCTCTTTACGAGCCTTGTCACGAGCACGTTCCATCTCAATTTCAAAATCACGTGCAGGGCCAAAGAGTTTTGCCGCCTTCACATAATCTAAGGTGTACAAAATGGTCTGGCCTCTACCACCCTTGTTTGAGATGTTATAGCCATTAGTATCGATAAACTCTTGGCTAAAGTAGCGATTTAATGCTTCAAATGTAGTGCTCGCGTTATAGCCACTCTTTGGATCAACTAAGAAATTGATCTCGCCCTCATCACGTCGATTGAAGCTTAAAGTGCGTGATAAATGACTCTCATCATAAAGATATCTATCCATTATTTGCTGCTCCAAAATCTAGTTGATGATTAGCTCGCCAGAGTCACCGCTTCCGGCATCAATAATTACCCCCGTCTTAGCATCTTGATCTTGCTTAAATGCTGGTGCATAAGACGAATTTACAATAGGCTCATCGGCCCTCACCACACTAACAGTTCCTCTAGATGAGTCATTGTTCTTTGGACTTTGTGTGGCAACATTATTTGTGTTAGAAGTTACTATCTTCTCATTTGCTGCAGATTCTTTGCCATCTGAGTTAATTTGAGCTGAAGATTGTCTCTTATCAGCTATCTCTAGCTTGCTCTCAGATGCACTCTTTTTTAGATTAGCTTTGCTTCGAATATCATCAGCTAAAGTAGGCAGCGCTTTAATAAGAGCGCTCTCACTTAGCTTAAGCTGCTTAACTAAAGGCTTGTCACTTTCAACAGCCTTAGAGCTTTCATCTTTAGCCTCACCACCTGCTGCAGCCTCAGTTGCGGCTTTGCTATGAGCAGCAGTCTTCTCCTCAGTTTCAGCCTTGCTATCAGCATCCTTGGTGGCCTTATCGGTGCCTTCAGCCTGGTCCTTAGCCTCTGACTCCTTAGCATCAGCGGCTATGGCTTTTGCCTCTGCTGCGATAGCTTGTTTGTCTGCAGCCTGCTTGTCAGTAGCTTGCTTATTGGTAGCGGCAGCTACATCCTTAGATGAGGCATCTTGCTTAGCGTCATTAGCATTGGCATCAGCTGCAGTTGCCTTAGCTTGGTCACTTTCAGACTGTGCATCGCTTGAGCTAGTACCTGACTCTGATGTAGCTGCTGGATTTGCGCTTTCATCAGTATTATTCGATGACGCTTCAGCGTAAGAAGGATCAGCGCTTGTTGATGCCTTATCTACGCTTGATGCTGTGTCTGAACTTGACTCCTCATCGCCTAAAAATGGGATGGTGAAGTTTTCCACAGGCTTTAATGAACCATCAGGGAGCGGAATTAAGCCCTTGATGATGCGATCATAGATTGCTGCATCGAACTTATAGTTAGCTTGCAGCTCTAACTTTGTAGCTGCGCTCAGAGAGCCTGAAAGGAGCTCACACTGCTCTTTAGTAAACGCGGTTAAACAGTCTGTATACAAGCCCTCGTCAAAGCTATTGACGTAATCAAACTTATCTGACTTTAAAGATGCCACTGCATTAGCACAGATAAAGAATACTAATGATGCAATGAAGTACACCTTGAGATACTTATGATTAGCTGACAACCACGCAAGCAGCGGGATCAGAGCAAAAGGAATTACTAGTGCAATGTGTGAAGAGTTTACAACCTCTGAGCTTGCTGCAGATGCAATGATCACTGCAAGCATGAAGCTGATGGTAAGACCACGAATAAATTGGGACTTAGCAACATCAGTTCCGGCCTTAGCTCCGCTTAGCGCAAAGAGATTACCATAGGCAGCGATGATCGCTGAGATCACGCCAAAGGCCTGAGAGAGGATAATCCACGCCCAGCACAAAATGACTATAGCTAAAGAGTAATCATCTGCGATCTTAGGAATAATTGCCTGTTCACTAACAGAAAAAGAGGCAAATCTAAGCCAGTAAAGCAGACCCTTAAAGAGCGGATATACATGCAATAAGCCATAACCAAAATAACCATCTTGAGCTGAGGCATCTGCATGGTTAAGAAGATTTGGATTGCTTATTACTTCTTGAATGTATGGCAATAAAGAAAGAGCTACTACCAATAATCCCAGACCAAGACCAAGGTAGCTTACTTTGATATCTCGACGCAGCCATAATATGAGAGCGCCAACTACTAAAACCGGCCAGGAAAAGTGCAGCTGCACTATCATGCCAAAAGCAATGATCAAGAAGAAAGAAGGAAACACGCGATGGCGTGAGTTCTTATCATGGTAATGATCATGATAGTCATAGCGTAGACGCAACAGACAGTTTAAAACCAGCGGTGCACAGAAGGTTAGATAGGCTGGGCTATAAAGCATGGACTGATATAAAGTCCATGGGCTGAGTGCAAATAAGAAAGTGCCTAAAAGCACCACGCGTCTAGTAAACAGTAAAGAGAGTGCATTAGCAAAGATCACAATGCCTATAGCACGAATCAGAGTCTGAAAAACCGCCGGTGCATAAGGATGCATGTACACCTGAAGAGGGAAACCCATTAACCAGGAGCTAAGCATACCTGGCACGTTACCCATGATGCCTGACTCATTACCAAAAGGTAAATAAGTGCTGTTAAATGCTGCATAGTATCCTTTAAGCAGCATTTGCAATTGATCGTGGTTAAAGCTCTGATTGATCTGATAGAACCAAGATACAGCTGCAAAAGCCAAGATAATCAATAGCAAGAACAGATAATCTACGGCATTTAGCCTTTCTACATGCTTCATAAAAAGTAAGCCACCCCTACGAGAATATTCACAAGGACGGCGGTATCTCCATTAATTGCAAACTGATCACTAAAAGCTAGTTCATCTATCACATCAAAGATGATGACTGAGGCCTTGTACTATGAACTCATAACCTGTATGGACACTTTGTAGCTCTTTAGCATGCAAAGTACTTTGCAAGATCATGAATGCATATGTGATGCTCTTTTGGGCATCCTATTTTGTCTATGGGCACTAGTGCTACATAAATGGCTTAAGCTCAAGTTGTTTTATCTAAACAAAAAGTATTTAAAAGCCATTGAGCAATGGTACGATAAGCACCTCACTACTATGGCTATAAAGTAAATTACTCTCGTTTAAAGTAGTCCGACATTTGTCCTATAGCATCAAACAAGAAAGTATCACGCGTCTGATCTTTAGCTGTCTTGTACTGTTTATCTTTGAAATCGAGCATACCGAGCTTATTAATGAGCACGATACGATCATCTTCAATGATGGCATTTTCAAGTTGTGAGCCAACTAAAACGTACTTTGTAGATCGTTCTGAGAATAAATCTTCACCAATTGAGAAGTCAGAGATGTTGTTGCGTACACCAAAGACACGTGGCAGCAATGTAGCAGTTATATCGTAGGCTGAGGTGAGCTTATCTACCTCAGCTCCGCCTAAACCTGGCCACTTAATGATAAGAGGGATCTTAGTCTGTACGTCGGTAAAATTACTATTGTGGCCCCAGAAGTTTTGCTTGTTATCGTTAAACTCCTCACCATGATCTGAGGTAATGATAACAATAGTGTTATCGGCATAACCATGCTCTTCTAACATCTTTAAGATCTTAGCGATATTCTTGTCAGCATAGTAGACAGAGTTACGATACATATTAAAGATCGGCTGTGGATCGGTATCGTCATTAAGATCCATGTGATTGACGCTTTCAACAGTTGGCGTGAATGGTCTCTCCTCGCCTAATGGAGTTTGATAATGGTGAACATTATCAAGGTAGACAAAAGAGAAGAACTTCTGATCATTCTTTAAAGAACCAAGGAAAGTATTAAAGTCATCCATAGCAGCTAGATCTCGCTCCACGGCATTATTGCCGCGTGAGTCAGTGCGTAAGTTTGGCACTTGGGCAAACACTGTAGTGTTAAACTCTGGTCTATAGAGATTAGCTGAGGTAAAAATACCGTAGGCGTAATTACGATCTAAAACTACCTTGGTAATAATCGATGGAGTAGCACTTCTTAAGGCAGCTGTCCAGTATGAAGGCGGCAGGCCATAAAACAGACCAAAGATACCGCCGCGTGTAGCGTTTGACGCTGAGTAGTGATTATTAAACTTATAAGCGTTGTTAGCGTAGGCATAAGTGTGAGGCATGTTCTCTTGCGTGAACACATCCTTACGTAAGCTATCTACAGTAATAAGCAGCACATTGTACGGCGATCTCGCATTCTTAAGATACATAAGATCATGCTTAGGATAATCAAGTACGCCGTTCTCGCTAATTTCAAGCGGGCTGCGATCAAAGTCTTCTTTGCTAATGAGACCTACCTTGAGCATAAAGGAGTTCATCGTTAAAGGCTTGTAAAAAGGCAGACGATTTTGTATCTCGGCAACAGGCAAGAGTTGCTTAGCATTGCCATATGCATGAGCTAGATTAGCTAGTGCATACATGATCAAAAAAGGAATAACAAAATAGCGGGTCTTTACGATCTTAAAGCCAAGTAAGATGGCCGCAGCTGTAGATGCTAGAGAATAAAGAATGCATACGAGAGCTTGAAGCGCAATTGAAGCCCAGGTTTGATTAGATAAGGAAATCACTTCACCATTGGTATTCAAGAATATATCGAGTATGGACCAATTGAGATGGAAGCGATACAGCTCAAAAACTTTGGCATCAGTTGCAAGTATGATGTGCAGCAATGACACTATAGTGACTGCATAGGCATAACGATACTTACTGAGGGTCTTTTTAACTACTAGTGCCGGTGCAATGAGTACTAATGAAGATATAAAAAAGCATAAGAAGAAGTGCCCGATAGAGGCAAAGTAGAATGTTCCTATAGCAAACCATGGTGAAGAAGAATTATCTGGTGCATAAGCGTTTCCGATATATAAGGCTAAAGGCAGATTAAGAATCGCAATCCACACCACGCTTAAAAAACTTTTCTTCACAAGGCACCTACCTGCATAGGATCTAAGTGCTTGCACAAAACTTTATTGCAAGCAAAGAATAAGACATGCCAAAAGCACAAGAATAAGCTAAAACCACTGCTTAAAATGGTCACAAATGTATCATTCTAGCACACGATGATTATTCAATAATGAGAAAAAAGCATGTGCCTTATAATGGGAAAAGCTGACTAAAACACGCTTTTGCTCCTTTAGCTAAACACCTGCAAGAAATCTTATATTGATATACAACGGGGCAGTAAGCTTGAGGAAAATTTGGTATTCTAAGCAATGGCAAAAATGTTTTGGCCATCAGCAAAAGTCAGCATACTCTTAATCAAAAGGAACTTGCACCACAAACGGAGGTCCAATGTCAAAGCCACAGTCAGTGTGCATACTGCGTTTATCCGCTCTTGGAGACTGTATCAATGCCTTTGGCATGGCCGGCGCAATTAAGCATCAATATCCAGATGTCGATGTCACCATGGTTATTGATAAGCGCTTTGCTCCTTTGTTTACTGATGAGCAAAACAAAGATCTCATCCCCATGCTACAAGTTAACTTCAAAGAACGCGGCTTAAAAGCTGCCTTGGATCTTAAGGAAGATCTCAAAAAGCAAGCTCAAGCTGGGCAAGACTCATTTGATGTGCTGCTGAATATGCAGACTTCTATTAAGGCTTCTTTGTGCTCTTTAATGATTAAGGCCCAAGATAAGTACGGCTACGATAAAGAGCGCTCACGCGAGATGCACTCTTGGTTTATCAATCATAAGGTCAAATCACCAAGTAATCCTCATGTATTAGCTGGATTCATCGCTTTTGCTAAAGAATGCGGCTTACCTATCGACAAGCCTATATGGGACTTCAAATTAGATCCGTTCTTAATTGATAAGGTTAGCTGCATGGTTAATCACGAGCGTATCTTCGCCATCTGCCCATGTTCTGCTAAAGCACAAAAGAACTGGACGGTTGATGGCTATGCTCAAATGGCTCGCTATGCCCAAGAAAAGGGGCTGCAGGTAGTGCTGCTTGGTGGTGGCAACGACTTTGAAAAACAAGTTTGCGCAGACATTGCTCAAAAGTGCGACAACGTCATTAATATGTGTGGTCGTACTAACTTAAGAGAACTTGCTGCCATGCTCAAGATCTCTAAATTAGTTCTATCTCCAGACTCTGGCAGCATGCATCTTGCTCAAGCTGTTGGCACTCCTGTGATTGGACTATTCGCCGTTCACAATGATGAGCGTGTTGGTCCTTGGAATTTTAGTGAGCTCAACGTCTCTGTATATAAAGATCTTGCGCTCAAAGAACTCAAGGGTGATACCATTCCATGGCGTTATCGCGTGCGTGATGAGCATGCTATGCAGCATATCAGCGTGGATATGGTCAAAGCATCTTTTGATAAAGCGCTACAAATGCATCACATTTAGCCATGCAAGCAGTGCTTGCGACAACGCTTAGCTTGCATCTGCGATCAGCATGTATATACGCTTAGCTTGCATCTGCGATTAGCATGCATCAACTGCACTCCTGCATAGTTTGCATAACAGCGCTCATGCACGGCCTGCAGGCAAGATTTCACTAGCTTTTGCTAGAAAATAGCTTAATACTCACCAAGATGAGTTAAAGCCTTTTGTATAACATCAGGTATGTAATAAATACCTAAATTTTAAACGAGGATAGCACTGTGAATATTGCTGTTTTTCCAGGAACCTTTGACCCTACCACCTTGGGACACTTTGATATCATTCAGCGCTCCTCAAAGCTGTTTGACAAGCTCATTGTAGGCGTTGCTGACAGCCCAAATAAGAAGCCACTGTTTGATCTTAATAAGCGTGTTGAGCTGATGAAGAGCTGCACTGAGAAACTCGACAATGTTGAGGTATTAGGCTTTAGCGGTATGTTCTCTGACTTCATCTTAGAGAACAAGGCTAATGTCTTAGTACGCGGTATTCGTACTGTTGCGGACTATGACTATGAAATGCAGCTTACTGGCATGTATCGTATCGCTATGCCTCAGATCGAGATCGTCATGATGCCAACTAATGGCAACTTAGCTTTTATCTCTTCAACCTTAGTCCGTGAGATCATCACCCATGGCGGCGATATTTCTCACTTCGTACCACACAATGTTGCTAAGGCCATTCAAGAGCAGATTTACACCAAGTAAGTGTTGATCTGTCATCCAAACCAAAAGAGCATCCTTATCGGATGCTCTTTTGGTTTTAGGCTCTAATGATCTGTTTTCAAGCACTTACTTTTGGCAGTGAGGACAGAAGAAAGTTGAACGCTGTCCTTGTACTATGCGCTTGATCTCATGGCCGCATACTTTGCACTTTTCTCCCTCATGACCATAGACCATCAGGTTTTGCACAAAGTAACCTAGCTTTCCGTCAGCACCTTCAAAGTCACGAATGGTAGTGCCACCACTCTTAATGGACTCAGCTAAGATGGTCTTAATGTTCTCCACTAAGAGCTTAGCCTCTTTCTTGGTAATGCTGTTAGCAGGACGCTCAGGATCAATACGGCTTAAGAATAAAGACTCACAAGCGTAAATATTACCTACTCCCACCACCACGGCAGAATTCATCAGGCATTGCTTAATTGCTAGCTTGCGCTTTTTAAGACTCTCAAGTAACACCTCAGGAGTGAAGCTATCTTCTAAAGGCTCTGGGCCTAAAATCTTAATACCCTTGTACTCGTATGGATCAGCGTCTTTATCTACATATACAGCTAGACCAAAACGACGAGCATCATTTAGGCGTATAGATGTGCCACTATCTAACATCAGCTCTAAATGGTCATGCAGCTTACGCTCAGTATTGGTATCCACAATACTCAAATGACCAGTCATACCTAAGTGGATGATCAAAGAGCCATTGGTAGTAAAGATGATAATGTACTTAGCACGACGGCGGATATCTGTCACCTTAGCGCCAGAAAGCTTCATTAAATCTGGGCTGAGCGGCTCACGCATCTTGAGTTTGCCGTAATACACATCCTTAATGGTATGACCAAGCAGTACTTTCTCAATACCTCGCTTAGTAACCTCAACCTCTGGTAACTCTGGCATCTTAAAGCTCCGTCAAAATCGATAATAGACAGGTATACGTCTGATAGCGCGAACATGATAAACCTCTATGGCTTATCTTAACTACAATCGCTCTAGTATTGAGAAATTTTCACCCACTTGTACTAAAAAGCCAAAGGATGATGAGCTCTCTTAGAACTTAAAATCTGTAAACGCCTTTTGCCTGCCATGCTAAGTAGCCACATGGGAAGCCTACAGACCATATTAAACGCCAACCTAGGCCTTTCATTCCATGTTAAGTGGCAACATGAGCCGCTTCCTTGCAGCGCTCTACCTTACAAAATTGATGATTTGGTGGAAAACAGGCATAAAAAAAGCCCGATGCGAACATCGAGCTTCTTGTAACAGAAAGTAAAAGACCAATTACTTGATCTTGCCTTCCTTGTACAGAACGTGCTTACGTACTACTGGATCGTACTTCATGATCTCCATCTTACCTGGAGTAGTACGACGATTCTTAGTAGTAGTATAGAAATGACCGGTACCTGCTGAAGAATTTAAACGGATCTTCTCGCGACCACCTTTCTTAGCCATGATACTCTCCCTTAGATCTTAACGCCGTTAGCGCGCATATCAGCAAGAACGGCATCAATACCTAACTTGTCAATAGTACGCATACCTTTAGTGGTAACACGCAGTCTTACAAAGCGGCTCTCACTCTCAACCCAGAAGCGGTGATACTTGAGGTTTGGAAGGAAGCGGCGCTTAGCAGCATTCTTAGCGTGGGAACGATGGTTGCCCACTGCCGGGCGCTTGCCCGTAACTTGGCAAACTCTGGACATGTCTAGTCACACTCCAAATATACTTATACGGGTCACAGCACCGTAAAAAAGAGCTGTAACCATGTCAAAGGTACAACAAAATGGCCGCCATTCTATCATAAAAACAGCACATTGATCGTTTAAAACACAATCTGTGCGTCTTTAAAGGCTCGTAACGGTGCTGATGGCTTTTAAGTCAAACGCACGCGTACTTGGCTCTTGTACCTTGTAATGAAAAAAGAGCTTCCCTGACTCTTTGATGTGGTGGCTGACGAATCTTGTGGATCCATAACGCTTAATCGCGTTACAAAACGCTTCGTATATGGCCTGCTAGAGCAGTTTGCCATTACGCACGCTTTCCCAAGCTTGCGTTATAAGCTCTATTATCAAGCTTTACCAACCTTGTTCAAGGCAGCTTGGTAAGTAAGATGCTGTGTTTACCTACTCATAAATAGTGACTGTAAGCTGATGAGGCGCACAGTCTTGTGAGTAGTTACAGATAACATTTGACAAACACATCTGCGGCTAAACACGATGAGGTATATGGTCAAATGCTGAGCCTTATCTGTAGAAACCTGCAATGCAGGTCTATAGAAATCCTGTCATAGGCAAACGCATAATAGCTTGGCTTTAATCAAGCACTTTGCTAGTACTGCTGCCTAGACCTCTGCCTTTAAGTTAAACCCGTTATAAGTTACAGGAGACTTAAAAAACAGTGAGAACAACACTCGACTTACGTCGGATGTTTCCATGCGGTTGTTCTATACAAGCTGCAAAAGCAGCTTAAGGCCCTAAACACCTAACTCTCATGAGCGGCATCTATACGTACCTAAAATTAGCCTCGAGATTATAGACGATCAGATCTCAAAGATCAAAGGGAAATCACATTTTTTCCATTTTTCTTTGTTAAGTTAGGCTCTCTGAACACACAAAGCCCGATACAAGCAAGATCACGGCACAAGCAACGCAAACGTATAGCCCATAGATCATCGCTTCAATTGCCAAACTATCAGGCAACTTTTGTCTATATGCAGAGATCGTACAGATCTAAGTAGGATCAGAGGCAGGATCTTATGGTTGGTGAATGCAAAAACATATGAGATTAGATCACATAGCCAAGATGAAAACAATCTCTACCAAAATTGCACTTAACTCATGCCCGAACGCTAAAAACAACCAAGCGACAAAGCCCTATACAATCAGGCGTTCACTCCCATAGATAACAAAATTATACGTAATTTCTAGCTCGTGAATTTTTGTGTGACTATGTTCAAGATTGAAATTGAAAAGTTTTTTCACATTTTAAGAATATTGCTAGTATGCAAAAGGCCGTAGTTACTAGTTAACGACTTAGTTGCCCACCTGGAGCAATGAGGTTCAATATGCAAAAACCAAACAAACAATCCACCCAATCCGTGCATGCTAAGACCACCTTAAAATGGTTTGCCGCTGCTTTAGCTGGAACTCTTATCGCCTCTAGCATTTCATATGCAAATGCAGCTAATGATAAACAACTCTCTGACGCCTCCTACAAGAACGTAGTATTAAGCGATTCTCCAAATACTACTAAGCTAGGCGCTAAAGAGACCTACGATAAAGTTTTAGACCTTTTTGAGTCTTACTATCGCTACACTGTTCGCTATGATGGCGATAGCGCCGATGCCGTTATTTCTGGCAAGGAATGGTATGACGATGTTGAGACCGTTGGTATCAACCGTGAGCGTGCAAAGAGCCAGTTCATTCCTTATGAGAGCGCTGCTAAGGCATTTGCTGCACAAAAGACCGTTTTAGATGATGTCGACGCTAGCTCCTCAGCTTTTTACAAGAAGCTCTCTGGTGCTAAATGGGATTTTGCATTAGTACATACCCCTGAAGAAGCTGAAAAGAAAGACAAAGAGTGGTTAGCAAAAGACTACAAGGGCAATGAGTTTTCTAAAGAAATGGTTCCTGCTGCTTGGCAGACATACAGAAACTCCGATGGTACTTTCAAGTACGACGAGCCTATGTACACCAACATTCGCTTCCCATGGGAGATGAACTTCCAGGACGAAGACTACATCACCCCTCGCGCACCAACTGTCTACAATCCAGTTGGCTACTATCGTACTAGCTTCACTCTCGATAAGAACTGGGATGGCCGTGAGGTTTTCATCTCCTTACAATCTATTGAGTCAGCCTATTACATTTACGTTAATGGCAAGGTTGTAGGCTACTCAACCGATAGCTATACCGCTCACGACTTCAATATCACTCCTTACTTAACTGAAGGTGAGAACACCGTAGCGATCAAGGTCTTCCGCTGGTCAATCGGCTCATGGCTTGAGAATCAAGACTTCATCCGTCAGTCAGGTATTTATCGAGATGTCTACCTCTACTCCAAAGGTGAGGCTGAAATCCGTGATTTCTTTGTTAAGACTGAATTTACCAATCAAAAAGATCTGCTCAACTCTGACGTTAAGCTCTCTGTAGAGACCAACTTACGCGGTCTCAAGAATACACAGGATAAAGACTACATCGTATCTGCCCGTCTTTTAGACAAGAATGGTAATGAAGTAGCCAAGGCTGAAGATAGCGTAGTTGCAGTAAAGGCTGCAGGCACTTCACCAAAGGCTAAGCTCTTAGATCGCGGTGTAACTAACACCGTTTCTATGAACGTAGTAAACCCAGATAAGTGGTTTGCTGACACGCCTAATCTGTACTACTTAGAGTTAGTACTTAAGGATCTAGACGGCAAGGAAATTGAGTCTACTGTTGAGCGCGTAGGCTTTAGAGACTTAAGAAAGGTTGCCCTGTCTGAAAAGAACAAGGATCACAAGGCATTAGAGCAGCTGCAGATCAACGGCAAGCAATTAGTCTTCCGTGGTGTAAACCGCCATGACACTGATGTTATCAAGGGCAGAGCTGTAGGCTTTGAGGACTACTTAGTAGATCTTCAGACCATGAAGCAGCACAACCTCAACGCCATCCGTAGCGCACACTATCCAAATAACGCCATTATGTATGATCTGGCTGATGAGTTAGGCCTATATATCTGTATAGATGCCAATATCGAAAGCCACCGCGCTGCCTTTACTGGTGCTCACGTTCCAACTGGTCCAATCGAAAAAGGTGAGTACAAAGAGTTTGTAGCCCCACTGCTTGATCGTAATGCTACTATGATCGAGCACTATAAGAACAACCCATCTGTGGTTATTTGGTCTTCAAACAACGAGTCTCAATACGAAAAGATTAAGTACAACAGCCACTCAGGCTTCTGGGTTGCATCCATGTACGCCTTAAAACGTGATCCTTCACGTTTTAGAAAGTCAGAGCGTGCTTCAGCCTACCAAGATCAGATTCAGCTTGGCGATCCATGGTCACTTAAGTCACGTTTAGCCAATATCGTAGATCTGCACTCCACTCAATATGCACACCCAGATAGCGTTAATGCCTATCGCAACGTACAGCCATATGTACACTCTGAGTACAACCACGCCATGGGTCAGGCATACGGTAATGCTAAAGAGCACTGGGATGTTATCCGCAGCCGTGACAACGTCAATGGCGGCTTTATTTGGGACTATATTGATCAGTCTATTTTAACTGTAGACAAGAACGATACTTCAAAGAAGTTCTGGGGCTATGGCGGTGACTGGATCGATACTAAATTCAATGACGATGCTTTCTGTGGCAATGGTTTAGCTTATGCTGATCACACCCCAAGCCCTAAGCTTAAGGATGCTAAGAAAGTTCATCAGCAGGTTAATTTCTACTTAGCTAACGACACTGTATCCTTAAACGATATCCTCAAGATCAAGATGGTCAACGAGTATGAAAATACTCCACTGAACAACTTTGACATCACCTGGTCTATTTACAAGAACGCCGATCGCTCCAAGCCTATGGCAAACGGCACTTTCATCAGCAATTTAGAGGGTATTCAGGGTCAATCTCTCAACACTAATGCCCAATACATCACCATCAATCTTGCCAAGGTGTTAGCAGGTCAGCCTATCGAACAAGGCAGTGAGTACTTCTTAGACTTCTCTGTTAAGTTCAAGCACGACACCAACTTTGGTGCCAAGGCTGGCTATGAAATTGCCCACGAGCAATTTAAGCTTGCCTTCGACGACAAGAGCACTGTTGCCATCCGTGATGACAAGGCTATCCCAGACTTTACTGATGTTGTAGAGTCTGATACCAGTGTTACTCTAAAGGGAAAGACTGAATCTAATCAGTCATTCAAGATCGTCCTCAACAAGACCACTGGTACTATTGATAGCTATGAGCTCGATGGTGATCAAGTCATTATGAAGGGCCCAGAGCAAAGCATCTTCCGCGCACAAACCTACAACGACACTACCGCCTACTGGTCAAAGGAAAGCCAGAATGCAGGCGCGTTTGAGAACTTAAAGGACGTCCAAGTAGTCTTGGACAAGGCCTCTAACCGCGTTGTTATGCACATGGGCGCTAACATGGCAGTTGATGCTACTATGTCCATGGACTACGAGGTTTTAGGCAACGGTGAGATCATCGTTTTAAACAACTTCTCTCCAAAGAGCAACTTTGCCAAGGTAGGTGGTTTAGGTAAGTTTGGATCCCGTCTCATCATTGCAGATGAGTTCCAGAACTTTGCTTACTTCGGTCGTGGACCTTTCGACACTTATGTCGATAGAGAAAACGGTGCCCGCATCGGCAAGTATGCAAATAAAGTCTCTGAGAGCTACGACTATAAGATGATTCGTCCTCAAGAGAATGGCAACCACACTGATGTACGTTGGACTAGCTTAACCGACGCATCAGGCAATGGTCTGTTAATCTCATCTAAGGGCAACCTTGAGGTTTCAGCTCTGCCTTACACCGCTGAGGAGTTAAATAATCAGGGTTACAATGACCCAATCAACCGTCATCCAATCGATGTTCCAATGCGTAAGGATAGCGTAGTTTGGTCTATTGACTACAAGCAGCGTGGCGTTTCTGATTCTGCATTCATGGGTCACGTACCACTTGATGGCTACCAGGTTCCTACAAATGAGGACTACAGCTACTCATATCGCATCAGCCCAATCAGTGCTAAGAGCGATGTAGATAGCAAGGCTTTCTCTCACTACGATGTACAAGCAGCCAAGCACACTGTTAAATCAATTGCTATTAACGGTGAGTCTTTAGCTAACTTCGATGAGAATGTCCGAAGCTACAACGTTACTCTCCCATCAAGCGCAAATGGCTTAGATATCAGTGCCACTGGTACTAACATTCGTGTTATCGATAACCGCGATGGCTCCTATGTAGTTAAGGGCTTTGCAGATGGTATTTACCAAGAGTACACCTTAAATGTTGTCCGTGAGGGCGACAAGGTAAAACTACAAAATGGTGACGTTAATGTAGTTATCGGCGAGGATACTAACTTAGTTGATGGTGCCTCTAAGCCAGTACCGACTGTTACCACCAAAGATGGAAAGACTTTAGTTGATGGCGTTGACTTCACTGTTAAGTACCACAACAACACCGTAGCCAATAAGCAAGGCAGTGCAACTATTGTCTTCAAGGGCATCTACTCAGGAAAGAACATCACCAAGACTTTTGATGTCAAGGATTACGTCAGCGCAGTGAAAACCATCTCCTTCAATGTTGATGGCGGCAGCGATGTACCAGACGTGACCGTTGGTAGTGGTACTCTCTTAAATCCGAGCGAGATCGTTATGCCATCTAAGAAAGGCTATAGCTTTGGCGGCTGGTTTAACTACAACTTCACTCAGGCTTTTGACTTCAATCAGCCTATCGTACAAGACACCACCTTATACGTTAAGTGGAATAAACTATAACCATAGCTAACTTAATCACTTCATAGCCTCTTAATGAGGCTAGACTAAAGCCCCTTAACCGGGGCTTTTTTCTTTTATGAGCACAACGATTTGATTTTTAATATTGGCCCTACAAGCTCACGTTAGCTACGCCATGAAGCTCACGCCATAATCGTAAGATTTGGAAAGAGTAATTCACGAACTCATCTAAAGTTAAAATCTGTGCGCACCTATCTTTCAGGACATTACATAAGACTAACGCTAAAAATATGCACCTTTTAGATGCGATTAAGTTAAGGCACAGGGCTTATGTCGTTATAATAACTGCTCTGTTAGTCATGCCTTTTTGCACATAGTCCTCATGAGCACAATTGATCATAAGATCAGCGCTTGTTTAAACTTGATCACGCCATTTATTACTTACTCTTATGCTAGATCATAGATCACAAGAATAAGACTCTCTGTGGCTCTAGATCATCGACAAGCAGATTGCACTGAGACTTATTACAAGGCGATTATGAGATCAGAAACCTTGGTGCACTACTTACTTACAGATCATAAGATCGATGACATCATTGCCTTGATGAGTAGATTTGATCGTAACTAAGGCTCAACTTTTGGCTCGACTACATCAGATAGCTGCATTTTCTACAAGCGGAGATTGCTTTTAATGTCCTGGGAAGTTCTTGTTACCGTCTTTACCTTCGGTGGTATCGGCGCGGTAGTACGTGGAGCCGTGATCTTTATTTTGGCTCTGCCGTCAGTATTCTTCTTTCCTTTTGCCGTTTTGTTGGTGAACATCATCGCGGCATTCTTAGGTGGATTTATCATCTCCATCACTCTGCCAACTGATATCAACTCAGCTTTATCTATAGGCATGGTCGGTGGCCTTGGCACGCTAGCAGCCTTTACTGGCGATATCATCAATCACTTCTTTGATCGTCGCCATCGCAACAAGTCTATAATCCTGGCAGTGGTCTACTTTGTCGCCACTTCCATTAGTGGTGTTCTTTCTGCTCAAGGCGGTATGAGCGTTGGTCAGATGGTTATGGACTACAACAATACTGCAAGAACGGAGGCTACAGAGAAGATTGTTAAAGGTACCGAGGAGCTGCAGCAATCGATCTTAGATAACGATCATATGCACGATGCTGAAGAGTTCTTGAAAAACAAAGACATCAACATCGATGAGTACATTTCCCACTCCCACAATGAGGAAAGTGACGTAACCCATGCTGATGACAAGCGCTCTGAGACAAAGGGTAGTGACACTGAAAATGCTAAAGACAAGAGCACTACTACAGATGCTGAGCAAAGCTCTTTAGAGTCTAAAGCAACTGACAAAGCAACCTCTGCTAAGTAAGGAGAAGATCATATGGATAAAGCATTTAGTTTCATGCTGATATTCTTCGGCGGCGGTTTAGGCTGTTTAGCCCGTTTTCTTATTGATGGCACTGAGCTTCACGCATTTTCGATTGCTAATTTAACCTCTTGTGCACTCATGGGCGTGTGCTATGCCATGTTCAACTATAGTGTGCTAGCTGACCACAAGTTCTTTCATACTTTTGTGAATGTTGGCTTCTTAGGTGGCCTTTCTACTTTCACTCCACTTGCCGTCTACTCACTAGTTAGCACCGAGCATAATGTCTTCATCGCTAGCGCCATGCTGTGCGGCATTTTAGTTGTCTATAGCATCCTTGCTATTGCAACCTACTTTGCTACCGCTTTTGTATTAAAGAAGTACATGCACAAACATCGCCGCATGTCTTTATTATGCCGCTATCGTTTCTTAGTGCAGTACAAGATGATCATCCCTCGCTTTGCTGAGATTAAGGCCCTAGCTGATGAGCTGTATGCCTCTGGTCTTAACCTCAATGATAAGAAGCCTCTACCAGGTGTCTTTGAAGAAAAGCGTAATGTACTGCGTCAAAAAGCCTATGACTACGTCCGTATGCTGCTAGCTTTTACTGAAATGTACAAAGAAGCTATGCTCAAAGACAAATGTTATCCGCACTCACTTGAAGACATGTTAGTAGATGCAGTAGCTAAAGGCGATCTTGGTTCTCCTGAGCATAGAATTGAGACTATCAAGCCACAGCTTGATTACATCAACAAGCTCATGGAAGAAATCACCCCTAAAGCCCTACGCAAAGGCAAGTAACCGCCTAATTTGATACTTGCGGCCCCATGCACCATCTTGCATTCCTTTAGCATGGGGTCCATGCACCATCTTTCCTTTCCTTTTGCATTGGCATGTATATATTGCCTTTCATTTGCATGAGGATCATAAGATCTGTGCAGCGCCCGCCCATCAATACAATACGCACCATCTCAAACACATTAAGCTACTAATCTGTCGTCTAAACCTTGCAAGAAACTATCTGTTAATGGCTCTAAGTGCCGCAAATTCATGCCTTGCCTCACGTTCTAAGATTTATCTTTGTCTTTACTCACTACAAAGAGCTGTACTAATCTAGAATTAAGAGAATTCATGTTTGTCGTGCAAAGCTCTACAAGCTTGATGCAAACTTGCTAAGATGTAACAAGAAGTCTAAAGAGCTGATCTATTTTTAGCCCTTTGTGCTTGAATTTTAAGATTTCGCCACCATCTATAAGATTAAGGATCACCACCTAAGATCTTAGAAAGTGCAACTCTATGTCAGATTGCCAATTATGTATAGATCATTTTAAAGGCCGATCCGACTGCATCTAGCTAAACCGATTAGTGCCGGGCAAAGCACACAATACCAGAGGTTTAGGACAATAGAACAACTGATCCTATGCTTTAATAGCGCGGCGCACACGCCTGAGTGCATAACAAAAGTAGATCACTGCAAACAGAGATCAAACAGGCCTGCTCGGTAATGCTGGATCGCTTTTAAGGAGATTTTCATGAGCCAATTACTTCTTCAAAATCGCAAGATAGTGCTCGGAATTACTGGCGGCATTGCAGCCTACAAAGCCTGCGAGCTGTGCCGCTTACTTGTAAAGAACGGCGCTGACGTTCGCGTAGTGATGACCGAAGCAGCCGCTAAGATGGTAGGACCTGCAACCTTATCAGCTCTAACCCATCATGAGGTAATGACCGATGTTTTCCAAGACGCTGAGGGCATCGATCATATTGCCATTACCAATGACGCAGACCTTTATGTAGTAGCACCTGCCACTGCCAACTCTATTGCTAAGTTTGCCTGTGGCCTGGCTGATAATGCACTTACTACCTCAGTATTAGCCTCAGCATGCCCAATCGTCATTGCCCCTGCAATGAATACTCGTATGCTGCTCAACCCTGCCACCAAGCAAAACCTCAAGACTCTGCAAGATCGCGGTGTATATATCATCGCTCCAGAGGATGGTGAGCTTGCCTGTGGGGATAAGGGCATGGGTAGAATGCGCAATCCAGAGGATATCTTCTCTTACATTTGCGCACTGTTAAATGACCACATTGCTCTTCCATATAAGGGCTTTGAGCCAGAGGCTCTGCCAAGCCCAGAAGAGCCTGCAGCTTTAACTCAGACCAAGCTGCTGCCAAAATCTCACGGCGCAGGTATTAAGATCGTTATTACCGCTGGTCCTACTGAAGAGCACATCGATCCTGCACGAGTTATCACTAACAAGAGCTCTGGTAAGATGGGCTATGCCTTAGCACAGATGGCCGCCACCATGGGTGCAGATGTAACCTTAATTTCAGGACCTACACATCTTGCAACTCCAAACAACGTTAAGCGTGTAGATGTAACCTCTGCAAGTCAGATGCTTGATGCTGTTAAGTCACAAGTTGGACAAGCAAACATCTTTATTGGCTGTGCTGCTGTTTCAGACTACCGTCTCATTGAGCCAATGCACACCAAGCTAAAGAAGGAAGATCATGGCGAGTTCTTAACCTTAGAGTTAGTTAAGAACGAAGACATCATCGCCTATGTAGGCCATTTAGATGAGGATCGTCCTTTCACTGTAGGCTTTGCGGCAGAGACTGATAACTTTGAGGACAATGCACGTGAAAAGCTCTTACGTAAAAAGCTTGATCTCATTGTGCTCAACGATGTTTCTGATCCAGAAATTGGCTTTAACTCCAACGACAATGCCGCTAGCGTCTTTAATGAGAAAGGCATCGTTACTAGCTTTGGCAAGATGAGCAAGGTTAAGCTTGCTGATTTACTCATGGAGTTAATCCTTGCTGAGTACAAGAGCTCACGTGAAAGCGAGAAGAAGTCTAAAAAATAAGTAAGTTATAAGAGCTAAGACTTATAGAGGCTTATGCTCAAAACTAACTACATAAAAGCCCGGCCTAGGTCGGGCTTTTTCATATGCATTAAAAGGCAATCTTAAGCCTGTGCTTTGCTACAATACTTAGCCTTGCTAAGCACTTAGGTGAAACAGCATCTGTGTGCTGCTATATAGCATTAATACGGACAACAGCTACGTTGAGGAGACGTGCATCATGGCTAACGACACTCAAAGATACACCATGCCTGATGAGGGCTTTAAGCGAAATGTTCAAGTTGAATTAAAGATCTTAGACGAGCGCCTTAAAGATGGCACATTCCCTCTACCTCAATATGAAAGCTCCATGGCTGCAGGTGTAGATCTTCGTGCCATGATTACCGAGGATAAGATCCTCAATCCTCAAGAGACATTCTTGATGCCAACTGGTATCGCCGTCTATATGAAAGATCCTAATTTATGCGCCACTGTTCTCCCTCGCTCTGGTCTTGGCTTTAAGCACGGTATCGTACTTGGCAATCTAACAGGCCTGATTGACGCTGACTATCAGGGCCCATTAATGGTTCCTCTGTGGAATCGCTCTAATGAGCCATTTACCATTAAACCAGGCGATCGTATTGCCCAAATGGTATTCGTTCCGATCGTACGTGCTAGTTTCACTGTTGTTGATGAGTTTGAGGCCTCTGAACGAGGCACTGGCGGCTTTGGTTCTACTGGCCACAAGTAAGCACTAGCGGCTTTGGTTCTACTGGCCACAAGTAAGCACCATCAACATGTGAAAGGCAAACTTTCACTATAAGACCATTAACACAAAAGCCCCGCAACCGCATTGGTTGTGGGGCTTTTGCTATCAATACTCTTATAGAGCGTGCTAATCATGCATGCGCAAGTAGTTTGGCAGCGTGATTGCTCTAGATACGAGGTGATTAGGCATTCAGATGCTGCTTGAGCGCGGCGATCTCAGCTTTAGTTTGCTCCAGGGCAACACCGCCTAAGACATTACGCTTAGCTAAGATGCTCTGTAAAGAAAGAATTGGGTAAACATCATCTGCAATCACAGCTGAGAACTTCTTGAACTCGTCAACACTTAAGTCCTCTAAAGGCTTGGCTACAGAAATAGCATAGAGCACTACCTGACCTACGATATCGTGAGCCTCACGGAATGGTACACCCTTAGAAACTAAGTAGTCAGCAAGCTCAGTAGCGTTAGAGTAGCCACCCTTAGCAGCTGCCTCAATCTTATCTTTATTAAGCTTAATGCCTTCAAAGACTAAGGACATCATATCTAAGCACTCATGCCAGGTATCTAAGGCGTCAAACAGACCCTCTTTATCCTCCTGCAGATCTTTGTCGTAAGCTAAAGGCAGCGCCTTAACGGTGGTTAAGATACCCATGAGAGCACCAACTACACGACCAGCCTTACCTCTAATGAGCTCACAAGCATCTGGATTCTTCTTTTGTGGCATTAAAGAAGAACCTGAGGTTACCTTATCGGATAACTCAATAAAGTTGGCCTCACCTGAGTTGTAAATAATAAGATCTTCAGAAAGACGTGACAGGTGCACTAAGCTTATTGAAGCTGCAGATAACAGCTCCATAACGTGGTCACGGTCAGATACTGCATCTAAGCTGTTGTGGGTTGCGCCCTTGAAGCCTAAGTTCTTGGCTAACTCTTCACGATCCATTGGGTAGGCAGTACCAGCTAAAGCTGCAGAGCCTAATGGACATACATTTAACAGATCACGGGCATTAGACAGACGTACAAAGTCACGATCAAACATCTGCAGATAAGCTAAACAAAAGTGAGAGAAAGTAACTGGTTGGGCACGCTGCAGGTGGGTATAGCCTGGGAAGATTACGCCCTGGTTCTCATCAGCAACCTTTAACAGCTGACGCTGCAGACCACGGATGGACTTTAAAATCTCATCGCATGCGCGACGGCAGAATAACTTAAGATCAACAGCTACTTGATCGTTACGTGAACGACCAGTATGCAGCTTCTTACCTAAAGCACCAACCTTCTCGATTAAACGGCGCTCTACATAAGAGTGAATGTCCTCATCACCAGCTAAGGCGATCTCGTTTTCACGGCCAGTCATTTCCTGCTCAAGCTCATTTAAAGCCTGGATCAAAGAAGCGCACTCATCTTGAGTTAAGACATTAACAGTAACTAAAGATTTGGCCCAAGCACGTGAGCCCTCAACGTCCTCATGAAATAAACGGTAATCGAATACTAAAGAGTCGTTGAAGTGCTTAAAGCGGACATCGCTGTCCTGGGTGAATCTACCGCCCCATAATGCCATGGTCGTTATTCCTCTAACTGAAGATGTTTAGTCAAAATTAGTTGTGCCACTACAAATAAGCCTAAGTTTAGTTCGGCCTAATGTAAGTAAATTGCCTGATGCACTTACTGCTACACAGTCATCATTGCTCTTACTTACAAAGCACTGATGAGTGTGTACCCATAAATTTAGCTAGGCTATAAGACAAAGCCCGCACACCAGGCGCGGGCCTTTTTAAGACAGGTGCATAAGATAGCCCCACTATGAGGCTACCTAGCTAAAAGCTCTGTCTAGGACAATACTACTTGCCCTGCTGCTTTCTGTGCTCTGCGTTTAATGCGCGGATACGTGCAGGTAAGGAGTAGAGCTGGATGAAGCCCTTACCATCAGCCTGATCGTAAACGTTGTCAGCACCGAAAGTTACGAAGTCGAAGTTGAAGAGGCTGTTAGGGCTTTCCTTACGGATAATGTCGCAGTGACCCTTATAAAGACGCACAACAACCTTACCGTTAACATCCTTGGCAAGTTCATCAGCACCAGCCTGGATGATCTCACGCAGACGGGTAAACCAACGACCATCGTAAACTAACTGAGCAAACTCAATTGCCATGTGGTCACGGTGGATGCGGGTGGTCTTATCGAGAACTAACTGCTCAATAGCACGCAGAGCCTTGAAGATGATGGTACCGCCTGGGGTCTCATAGCAGCCACGGGACTTCATGCCAACTAAACGGTTCTCAACGATGTCGATACGGCCAACACCATTACGTGCACCACGAGTATTAAGCTCATCTAAGCACTCAAAAGGAGTAACCTTCTTACCATCGATCTCAGTTACAACACCCTGCTCAATGGTGAGCTCAAAAGTCTCTGGAGTGTCTGGAGCCTTCATTGGGTCAACAGTCCAGGTCCAAACTGCCTCAGATGCCTCGTTCCAAGTAGCCTCAAGCTCGCCACCCTCAGTTGAGATGTGCAGAGCGTTAGCGTCACGAGAGTAAATCTTCTTTAAGGTAGCCTTACATGGAATGTTACGCTCAGCTAAGTAAGCTAAGCAGTCTTCACGGGAACGTAAGTCCCACTCACGCCATGGAACGATCACATCAAGGTGTGGAGCTAAAGCAGCAACTGCAGACTCGAAACGAACCTGATCATTGCCCTTACCGGTAGCGCCGTGAGAAATAGCGTCGCAACCTTCAGCTAAAGCAGCCTCTACCATTGCCTTGCCGATTACAGGACGAGCAATAGCGGTACCTAAAAGATAGGACTCTTCGTATAAAGCGCCAGTCTTGAAGGTCTCGAATACATAATCACGAACGAACTCTTCACGTAAGTCCTTGACGATGCACTTGATAGCACCAGAGTTCTTTGCCTTCTCCTCGATGCCTTCTAAGTCATCTCTCTCCTGACCAATGTCAGCGACAAAACATACAACCTCGCAACCATAGTTCTCCTTTAACCAAGGAACGATAGTTGAAGTATCAAGACCGCCTGAATAGGCTAACAGAACCTTCTTGTACTGCTTTTTATCTTGCTTAGACATCAGATTAACCTCTGTTTGGATTTAGCAAAGTAGCTAAAAGAGCCATGTGAATATGTAAACGGTTTTCAGCTTCATCGAAGACTACGGACTTCTCTCCATCCATCACTGCATCAGTGATCTCGTAGCCACGATGGGCAGGTAAACAGTGCATTACCAGACTTGCATTGGAGCTCTTAACGAGTTCTTCATTAATCTGATAAGGCATGAACACCTTCTTTACAGCCTCAAGTGGGGTGTCATCACCCATTGAAACCCAAGTATCAGTGTACAGAACGTCATAGTCCTTAAGTAACGACAGATCGTCTGTTACGTCGAGCTTTGCGCCATACTTAGCAGCTTGCTCTTTGGCCTTATTGAAGACCTGTACATCAGGACCGCAATTGAGCGGGCAGAAACAAGTTACATGTGCGCCTAAAAAGGCACCAGCAACTAATAAAGAGTTAGCAACATTATTGCCATCACCAAGGTAGGCGAGCTTTACGCCATCAACTTTACCTAAATGCTCCTTTACGGTCATGTAATCAGCCATGGCCTGAGCTGGGTGGTAGATATCAGAAAGAGCATTAATTACTGGTACTGAACCAGTTGCGGCAAGCTCTTCTAAAGTTGTCTGCTTAAATACACGACCAACTAAGCAATCAACCCATCTTGAAAGATTGCGTGCATAATCAGCAACTGACTCACGTACACCTAAGTCACCCTTACCTAAATCTAAGTAAACGCCGTGACCGCCAAGGTTGAACATAGCCAACTCGAAAGTAGTACGGGTACGTAAGGAAGGCTTTTCGAACATTAAAGCAGCGCTCATACCATCAAGTAATCGTCGGTACTCTTTAGGCTGAGCTTTCATGCTTTGAGCTAAAGATATGATCTGATGGTATCCGTCTTGATCAAGTTCAAAACCGGTAAGTAGGTGCTGCATCGAGCCTCCAAAGATTCCATGCTACGCACAACTTCAGGCAGCGATCATTGTCTGTTACCTGAAATGCATACGTTGAGTATTCGTAAAACAAAAAACAGCGCTGAAAGTCTCTTCTACACTCTAGATGTATCGATGATGCCAAGTTAACTTGGTCGGCTACTAGACTTTGCTATGGTCTAGAGTTGACACACAGGTGTGAAAACTTAACAGGACGCTGCATTAAAAGATTCTAAAGAACGGGAGATATTGTTACTTAGGCGGGTAAAAGAACTTAAACCACTACTTCACAAGATCAGTGCCTGACAGAGCTTAATTTAAACTTGTATCTCTTAAAGAAAGCTTAAGGTGCGCTCAGCCTCTCAACCTTATGAATACGTTTGATAACTCAACAAGACGCGCATTAACCATGCTTGTTTTGTTCAAGCTAAGTACTCTTGGCACAATGCTTAGCATTATCTACCAATGTGCTTTTAAGTTAGCCTTAATAAGTCAGATATGAGCATTGCTCGACTTTGGTTTATATGACTTGGCTTTGATTTTTAGTTAGGCAGTTCATCTAAGCATGCCTAGCTAAGCACAGATACATGATAGTGCCGAGATTACTTGTTAGGTTCTTACAGTAGAAGCCTGCAAATATCTGTGCTGTATTATCGCTATTTTTATTCAAAGGATCGCAAACACCCCAATAAAGGGCGCGTTTTAATTTAATGCACCAATTTTGCGCAATGCAAGAGTTAAAGCGGCAATAGTACGGCCTTCAGTAAGGACACTATCAGGATCAAAGATCAGATCCTTGACCTCCTCAGGGGTCAGTTTAACCACATCAATAGGCTCTGGCTCGTCCCCATCTAGTGCACACTCATATAAGTCTTCACACAAATAGCAATACATCTTTAAAGACAACATGCCAGGGGCTACGGTCATTTCATGTTTTAAAAGAGTAGTTTTATTCGCGCCGTAACCTATCTCTTCTTTAAGCTCTCTTACAACGGCTTCTTCGGCGCTCTCGCCTGCATCTATCTTACCTTTTACCAAACCCAACATGTACTCCATAACACCACCTGAGTACTCCACAGTTAGGTAAAAATGCTTGCCGTCATATGGCACTGCCATAACAGCACCATGACCACCTGCTATACGTTCATAAGTAGCTTTAGTTCCATTTGAGAAAGTAAGATCCATAGTCTCAATACGGAAAATACGAGAAGCCTTATGTGACTGCTGATTGCTAACCTTTGGCAGCGGTTTGTTTAGCAGTGCTTTTAAATCCATAGCAGGATGTCTCCAATTACTTAATATGCCTTAGATCATACTCTCAAAGCATCAATATCTGATCACTTGATTGTCACTGCTCGATTTTTGATCATGATCACAGACATGCATAAACCCACAGAGAATGAGGAAAACACATTCATTAGCGTCGATACAAGCATGTTGAGATTTGTTATCAGACAACTTAATACCCTCAGCATGTGCGGAAAACTTTCAAACAGAATGCGCAAAACTACAAGTTTTGTATAACTCGTAATCGAGGCACAATCTTCAGCTTATGTTTACTCAGGCTCACTTTATAAAGTGCAACTATTACTCTTCTTATAATCTAGTCTTTAAAGCTAGATGGGAGATGATAGGCATATAAGATCAAGTACATATCAAGCTTTGTTTAAAGTTTTGCATAATCTTACTTTGCACTTGCTCTTAAGGGCCATCTTAGCGGCCACACACCTAATCTTAAGCACGATAAGCTATCGAGTCAGGGTGTTTGCTTAGCGGTTGATAAGCTGAAAGATGCTATAATCATGCAGTTTTTTAATGAGCAAAGACACATGGCTGACAAAAACAAAACATCACAAGATGCACCTGCTGCAGTGCGCATTGATAAGTGGCTATGGGCTGCTCGCTTCTACAAGACTCGCTCAATTGCCCGTCAAATGGTTGATGGTGGCAAAGTAGACTACAACGGTAGTAAAGCCAAGCCATCACGAGCCGTGGAAGTTGGTGCGACCATTAAGCTCTTACAAGGCTTCTCTCGTAAAGAGGTCATAGTTAAGGCCATCTCTGATGTTAGAGGCCCTGCATCTGTTGCAGCAACCCTCTATGAAGAGACAGCAGAGAGTATAGCAAGACGAGAAGAAGAGGCCAGACTCAATAAGGCTGCCGCCTTGTTAAACCCTCGTCCTGACACTAAGCCAAATAAAAAAGAGCGCCGTGAACTTGAGTCACTCAAGCACAGCATGTGATTTTAGGTGCACAAGATTAACTAAACTCATCAGCAATGCAAAAGCATTATCTTTAAAGTGCTTTTAACCGTACTGATGAAGTGTCAATAACTACTGCCTAAAAGCAGAGGCTTATACAAGCCTAATTGACTAGCTTCAATGACACGTATATACATCGAGAAACAATAATGAGTAACGACACTAATCAAGCCGCAGGTATTGAAATCAATGAGGACAAGCAGGAAAACAGCATTGTCCGTTTCCTCTTTGAAGAGCACGGCGTACGTGGCGAGATCGTTCATATCAACGAGCCAGTACACAAGTTACTCGAGAACATTACCCACTATCCTTTATGCATTAAGTCTTTAATGCTTGAATTAGCATCAGCTGCAGTTTTAATTGCTGCTACTTTAAAGGCTAACGGTACTGTAACCGTGCAAATTCAAGGTGGTGAGGGATCTAAGGCGGTAAACTTTGCTTTTATCAATATCGATAAGAACCTCAATTTCTACGGCAATGTTTCAAGCGATCATCTCGATAAGATTAACGATGCAAGCTTCTTAGATCTCGTTGGTAAAGGCGGTATCTTAGTTATTTCCGCCTTCCCTGAGGGTGGCAATCGCTATCAAGGTATTGTGGCTTTAGACAAGCCAACCCTGTCTCAGTCCATCGAGGCCTACTTTAAAGAATCAGAGCAGCTTGATACCTCTATGACTTTATATAGCGATCCAGTTGCCTGCAAGTCTGGCGGTCTGATGTTACAGATCATTCCTGAGATCGAGAAAAACCATGAGTCGTTAGAGCACTTAAGCACCTTAAGCTCAACCTTAACTGCAGATGAACTTTTTGATCTGAGCCTCAACGAAAGTCTGCGCCGTCTCTATTGGAACGACAAGATTCGCGTCTTTGACCCAACTAAGGTTGCCTTTAAGTGTATCTGCTCTGTAGATCGCATCATGCAAGCTGTCAATGGTCTTCCTGAAGAGGATCTTGAGGAACTCGCCAATGACCCTAATGGCATCGATATGACCTGCAACAGCTGCGGCAAGGTCTATCACATCACTCCTGAAGAGGTGCGCCAGATTTTAGAGCGTACTCTTTCAGAGAAGGCTGAAAAAGCCGCCAAGATGGCAGAAAACGTTAAATAAGGGCTACACGAGCTCTATGAGCTCACAAAAGACGATCTCTAGCTGTTTCTATTGCACTTGCGCACACTCTTAATGGCCATGCTCCTTTTAAGTGATTGCTAGATCATTTAGAGGGCCTCAGACTTTTAGCTTGTACAGGTGCGATAAAGTATCAGGACTTGCTATCTTTGCAGCCACAGTTATGAGATCGTGCTAATCTAGGCTCCGAGCACAGGCTATAAGAAGTTCAGCTTGTTTGCTCTACTCAATTGGCTGCTTAAAACCATTTAAGATCATTGAGATGTCTTATGCGTAACATATATTTAGGTGTCAACATCGACCACGTAGCCACTGTACGAAATGCCCGTGGTGTTTCGTATCCAGATCCTGTAACCGCTTGTGCTTTAGCAGAATTAGGCGGTGCTGACAGTATCACTACTCATTTGCGTGAAGATCGTCGCCATATTACAGATCGCGATGTACGTCTTATTCGTGAAACCGTGCAAACTAAGCTCAACTTAGAAATGGCTGTGTCCGACGACATCCTCGCCATTGCTCAAGCTCTTGCTCCACATGACGCTTGCTTAGTTCCTGAGCGCCGCGAAGAAGTCACCACTGAAGGTGGCCTTAATGTCAGTGGCGATCAAGTACGCATTGGCGCTGCAGTTGAGCGTTTATCGAAGGTCGGTACTAGAGTATCTTTATTCATTGACCCTGAAAAAGAGCAAATTGATGCCGCTGTTGCTGTTGGCGCTCCTGTAATTGAGTTTCACACCGGCGCTTATGCTAATGCAGTTAAGTCTGAAGAACGTCGTGAGTGTTATTTAAAGCTTGCAGAAATGGCTGCATATGCCTCCTCAAAGGGTTTGCATGTCAACTCTGGTCATGGCCTAACTTACGAGAACGTCACACCTATCGCATCCATTAAAGAGATGGAAGAGCTTAATATTGGACACAGTATTATTGCCCGTGCTATCTTTGTTGGATTACCTGCAGCTGTACAGGAAATGAAGAAAATCATGCAAGATGCTCGTCGCTTTGCATGCACAGATTTTCACTTCTAATCTATAGCGCTATTCATTAGCGCGTTAGGTTTACTAAAGATAAGTCTTTTAGGCTATCTTCAGATGGACTTAGCATCAAATCCATCAGACCTGAATACAGGCCTTTGTGATGCAAATTAGGCTCTGAAGTGCTATCTCAAGGTACAAGAAAGACACTTGCTTTTGAGCATTGAGAAGGTACTTTCTCTTTGCTTTTAAAGACAATAGTTTTTCTTAGGCACTTTAGAACCACGTTGATGCCATTTAGCCCCATTTTTTTGCTTAAGTGGCACTTGGACTGAAGGAAAAAAGTAACGCTAGGCCCATAAGCTCTTACTTATGCTGCCTTAGCAGTAACCAAGCTCATCGGGAAGTACATTTAAATGTCTACCAACTTACTTGAAATGTTCGGAGATACCTCCGTAGATCGTGTTGAAGCAGCCCTTAGCGCTATGCGTCAAGGCCGTGGCGTATTAGTTGTTGATAATGCTGATCGCGAGAACGAAGGCGACCTTATCTATGCAGCAGAGACCATGACCTCCGAGCAGATGGCCTTCATGATCCGCGAGTGCTCTGGCATCGTTTGCGTTTGCATTAAGAAAAAGCGTGCTGAAGAATTAGGTCTGCCAATGATGGTTCAGGACAATACTTCTACATACGGTACTGCCTTTACTATCTCGGTAGACGCTGCTGAGAATGTAACTACTGGTGTTTCTGCAAAAGATCGTATCGAAGCAATTAGCGTGATCTTAGATGAGAAGTCATCACGTAAGGACTTAGCTGCTCCTGGTCACATGTTCCCATTAGTTGCCCGTGATGGTGGCGTGTTAGAGCGTGATGGCCACACTGAAGCTTCTTGCGACTTAGCTCGTTTAGCTGGCTTTAAAGAGTGCGGCGTTTTATGCGAGTTAACCGCTCCTGATGGTGATATGGCTCGTCTGCCACGCGTTTGTGCCTTTGCTCAGCTTCACGATATGACTGTTGTCTCTATCGATGACATCAAGGCCTATCGCAAAGAAAAGAACTGCTAGTAGTAACTACTTATCTGTTCAAGAGCTTGCACTAATTTACAAGCACTAGCACAACAGGGCGCTTAGCGCCCTGTTGTCGTTTTAGAGCCCTAAAACGAGATAGCTCCACCATCATGACTAGCACATAAAGTATGCTGCGCCTTAGTCCGTGTATAAATATGAGAACTAACACAGCTCTTGAAGCTTAAAAACTCATCTTTCATCACAGCTTTTGCTAACTTTGCATTGTTTAAGAGCGATTTGCTACCAATTTGCATATATGACTTAATAAGCCATGTACAATGATATATTCATACCAAGAAACCAAAGTTAAGATCTAAGCTAATCACAGAGGCTCATGAGATACTGCATTACATTATGCAGATGTGGATTTTGTGACTAAATATAACTAGCTTGCACTAGTTATTTTGAGAGGCAATGCATGCAAAGACTGGGCTTTACCAGAGTAGGAAACAAACAAGGATATCCGCTAGCCATCATCCATGGATGGGGCTGCGATAGCTCCTTTTTGCTGCCTATAGCACGCATGTTTCCTGATCGCGATGTCTATCTTATCGATCTGCCTGGCTATGGAAGATCAGAGCACCTAGCCTCGATCGCTGAAGACTTTTCAAAGACCAACTATCTATTGTTAAACACCATTCCATGTGGCGCAGACGTAATTTCTTGGTCTTTTGGAACCTTGTATGCTCTAAGAGCGATTAGCACAGTTAATAATCCGTGCCTCAACTTTGATGTGTTTGAGAAGAACATGGTCTTTAGCTGCAATCAAATGCAAGAGTTGTTCGACGCTCAAGCCAAAGATCAGATAGATAGTTTTGACCATATGTCAGTAGCTCAGGCAGCTAAGCTTGCCCATGAGGGTATAGACAATGGCGCTGGCATTCCTAAACCAAATGGCCTCACTATCTACAACCACCCTCTGATTCGTAGTTTGGTAACTATCTGTGGATCACCGCGCTTCCCATCAGACCCTAATTGGCAAGGCATGAGCGCAGTTAAGATCCTTAAGTGCAACACCAAACTTACTCCACGCCGCTTAAATATGGTGCTTAATATCTTCTTCCGCCTAGTTGATAGTAAGAAGAAAGGCTCTGCTAAAAGCCAAGATAAAGCAGCTATAAATGTCTCTTCTAAGACAGATGCAAGATTGAGCCTTAAAACCGCCCAAAACCAAACAGACTCTGAAAAAAGCTTAAATAAGCTTGATGAAAAAAGCACTGCAGCACCTGCTGATCCTGCAGTTAAATACAGCACAGCTATGTGTTCTAGTGGCGATGGTAAAGAGATACCTTATGAGGTGTTGATGGCCGGCATCAGATTAGTGACCTTTATTGATGAACGCCCAGCCATGCATCATATCAATATCCCAACACTACATCTGTTTGGCGCACTAGATCCTTTGGTTCCTGCATCATTAAGCAAGTACTTTGATAATCCACCACTGCACCGCTCTTATATCTTTGCCAACTCCTCACACAACCCAGTGCAAAGTGAGCCTGAAGAGTTCTTCAAAGTGGTCAGCGACTTTTATCAATCAATTGAGCACGACTAACCAATCATTAGCCACGCTCAATGTAATACGCTTAGCCTTACTTGCATGCCTCATGCGTACCCATTAGCTTTGCTTAGCTTAACGATGGTGTCCATTAGCTTCGCTTAATGTGTGCCCTTTAGATTTGCTTGATGGCATGATAGCTAGCGTTAGCGATCAGATCATTAATAGCTGTCGGTTTAGCTATGATAATTTGAGCGTTTTTTGGGCAAATCTTATGTTTGCATCACAAACCTAGATCACAGATTTGGTCTATTGCCTATTTAACTGTATTATCATCTGAGGTATGTCTGCAAAACTTTTGAGCTGTATTTTTGCAGAGTCCTTGGAGAGATGAGATATGGACGTAGCATCCAATTTTGCGGTAAGTGTTGCACCGCCCCCTTATCAAAAGGAGGTCGATGAGGCACGCCGAGACACACAAGCACGTGTTGCTATTCCGCAGCTCAATCAGTCTCATGGATCACGCTCACAAACTCATATCGGAGATCGTCGCGGCAATACCGACGGAGAAAACTCTCTTCTGAGCGCCCAGCAACAAGGCATTATGGATGCCACGGACGACATTATCGTAGATCCTGATGGCCGCCGCCGTCGCAGACGCCACCGTAACAACAACGGTGAAGAAGGCGATAACTCTGAGTATGAAGAGCAACAGGGTGATAACTACGCTTTTGAGGGCAACGAATACGCCCAGACAGAAGAAGGTCTTAATAAGTTCAATGAACAAGATGGCCCTGTAAAATCAGGCTATGACCCAATCACTGGCTACTACATCATCCCTGCAACTAGAAGAACCAAGAGACGCACTATCCTGCTGCGCTTTAGAGAACAGAATGTGCATTTCTTAGATCGTTTTAGCGATAAGAATACTGCCGTTGGCATTATCAACTTTGCTCTGTGCCGCAAGTATGGAGCTATCATCCCACACAGCCGTCTAGGTCAAGTAGTCGAAAAGAACGCCTAGACAAGCTTAAGATCGCATCTTCTATTCACCATCTACACGCTGCATGTTCCACTTAGGAGCTGCAGCGCTGCATCTAATTGTCTAATCCCCACACTAGCATCTACCCACCTCATACGATAGTTAATGGCAACGCTACTTGCCTACGCACAAAAGTGCAGTCAATACGAGTGATTGCTTGTGCGCATACGCACCTAAACGTGCTTGAGATAAGCATGGATGCTTACTTAACTAGAGTACTCATGTAGCTTTGCTCAAGCTTTTTGAGCTCTTCTGGAGTAAGCTCTGGAGCATTCTTATCTGCCTCAAGATCTTCATCTTGAATCTCGTGGTTAGCTTGACGAGGCTCTTGCTCTACAAACCACTCAGGGCACTTGTAGTCGATGCGGTTTACATACCATACACGATCGCCTTTTGGTGTATGCACGGTTGCATCATCACCCTCACTTTTGCCCAGCAAAGCACGAGCTAAAGGCGCATCAACACTAATGTAGTTATCGCGACCAAAGATTTCCTCACCGCCTACAATCCTTAGCTGCATAATCGACTCATCGTCATCAGCTTCAATCTCAACATAAGCGCCAAAAAACACGCGACCCTTTTGCTGAGGGTTGAACTCAATGATCTGTAGATCATTAAGAATCTTACGTAGATAGCGAATGCGACGGTCAATCTGAGCAAGCAGACGCTTGTTATACTGATAGTCAGCGTTCTCGGAGCGATCTCCTAGACTTGCAGCCCATGAAACCTTAGCAGTTACATCTGGACGTTTTTCAAGCCAAAGATAATCTAATTCCTTTTTAAGTAACTCATATCCCTGAGGGGTAATGTAAGGCTTCTTTGCCACATTTTCCTCCTATAGACTTCCTTGTCTATACAAATACAAAAGGCCCGAGGCGCATATAGCACCTCGGGCCCGTTAGTAATTCATCTATTCTGCCCTTAAAGGGTCAGACAGGAATTATAACTGTGGACCAGCCTTAACTAAGTCACCACCTAAAGACTCGAACTTCTTGAAGTTCTTCTGGAAGCGCTCAGCTAAGTCCTTAGCCTTTACTTCCCACTCTGAAGCGTCAGCGTAGGTGTTACGTGGGTCCAGAATCTTGGTGTCAACGCCCTTTAACTCAGTAGGAACGGTGAAGTTGAAGTAAGGGATGGTTGCGGTGTTTGCAGTATCGATAGAACCGTCTAAGATTGCGTCGATAATGCCACGGGTATCCTTAATGGAGATACGCTTGCCAGTGCCGTTCCAGCCAGTGTTTACTAAGTAAGCCTTAGCGCCGGAAGCTTCCATTCTCTTAACCAGAACTTCAGCGTACTTGGTTGGAGGTAAGGTTAAGAAAGCAGCACCGAAGCATGAAGAGAAGGTTGGGGTAGGCTCGGTAATGCCACGCTCGGTACCAGCTAACTTAGCGGTGAAGCCAGAGAGGAAGTAGTACTGAGTCTGCTCCTTAGAAAGGATAGATACTGGAGGTAATACACCGAAAGCATCAGCAGATAAGAAGATTACGCGCTTAGCAGCTGGAGCCTTAGAAACTGGCTTAACGATGTTGTTAATGTGGAAGATTGGGTAAGAAACACGGGTGTTCTCAGTTACAGACTTGTCTGCAAAGTCAACCTTGCCGTTAGCATCAACAGTTACGTTCTCTAATAAAGCGTTACGCTTGATAGCGCCCCAGATGTCTGGCTCGTTTTCCTTAGAGAGGTTAATAACCTTAGCGTAGCAGCCGCCTTCGAAGTTGAATACGCCATCATCGTCCCAACCGTGCTCGTCGTCACCGATGAGTAAACGCTTAGGATCGGTAGATAAGGTGGTCTTACCAGTGCCTGACAGACCGAAGAAGATAGCAGTGTTCTTGCCCTCGTGGTCGGTGTTAGCAGAGCAGTGCATTGCAGCGATGCCCTGTAATGGTAAGTAGAAGTTCATCATGGAGAACATGCCCTTCTTCATCTCACCACCGTACCAGGTGTTGAGGATGATCTGCATCTTCTCTGCGAGGTTGAATACAACAGCAGTCTCAGAGTTGAGGCCTAACTCCTTGAAGTTCTCAACCTTAGCCTTTGAAGCGTTCAGAACAACGAAGTCTGGCTCGAAGCCCTTTAACTCTTCCTCAGTAGGACGGATGAACATGTTGGTTACGAAGTGAGCCTGCCAAGCTACTTCCATAACGAAACGGATCTTCAGACGGGTGTTCTCGTTAGCACCGCAGAAGAGATCAACAACGTATAAAGGCTTGTTAGAGAGCTCCTTGCCTGCTAAAGCCTTTAACTGAGCCCATGCCTCTTCGGTAACTGGCTTGTTGTCGTTCTTGAACTCATCAGAAGTCCACCAGATCTCCTTGGAGGCCTCGTTCTTAACAATGAACTTGTCCTTAGGGGAACGGCCGGTGTAAACGCCAGTCATAACGTTTACAGCACCCATCTCGGTTACAGTGCCCTTCTCGAAGCCTTCTAAAGAAGCCTGAGTCTCAGCAGCAAACAGATCCTCGTAAGAAGGATTGTGGACGATGTTGGTAGCACCAGTAATGCCGTATTTAGCTAAACTTTCAGATAAGCTCATTTTTTTCTCCACGAATGATGCCAGGGTAATCCTGACGCAATTCTTTCTAAACCGGCCATCATTCTAGCTTATTTTTCTCAACTATGGATCGACGATAGTCTCTTTAACTTAAAAAATTTGATATGAGTTGCAATGAAAAGATTTGCTTTTATTGCACAAATGGCTATTCGAGGCGCTATACATCGCATGCGGTGTTCAAAATACTGCCTTTTAAAGTTGCGCAAAGCTGCACTATCACTGCACAAATTTGCAGCACTCGTCGTACAAGCGTCACAGCTGGTAGTTTAGTGCCCTAACCGCCCTAAAAGAGGACATAATCTTCGCTACAAATGCCTTAAATATCAATTTAAAAAAAGACATCTACCCTTTTAAGCTTTCACACCCATGGCTATTTATCTTCCTAGATAGCCAACTATGACTGCAAAATTTTGCAAGAACTACTCTATAAGCACAAAGTTTAGTGCCGTGAGCCCAAGGCAATCAGAACACAAGACATCCAATATGTACATCATGCTAATGACCATACTTTGATCGCTAAAGTTTACACAAGGTATCTATGAGTACTTATTTGAATGCGCTTTAAAGCCATGTTGTCGCAATTTTTTTTCGCTATACGATCTATGTACTAAACGGCATATCAAGTTAGCTTATAATGACCACCGAAATTGTGTGAACAAGAACACAATACTTGGTCAAAAGCTATCAACAAGCCCTAGCTTAAAAACAAGTTTTCACTTATCAATCGGACAAGTTAAATGAGCAAGATTACTGTTTCACCAGAGGCACAAGTCTATCTACGCGGCATCATTGAAAAGCAGAAGATGGAAGGCCTTGCTATTCGTCTTACCGTTACTAACCCAGGTACCCCTGGTGTTGAGAGCGGCATCTTATATTGTCCGAAAGAGTACATTACCTCTCAGGATCTCCACTTTAAGATGGACGGCTTTGAGATCGTTATCGACATGGATGTGGTCGACTTCTTAGACGAGACCGTCATCGACCTGTCAAAGGATGATGCTGGTGAGGATCTCTTAACCCTGCACGCTCCTAACTTAAAGCGTAAGTTAGTTAGCGAAGACGCTCCTTTAAAGGATCAAATCGCTTTCTACATTGAGCGTTTTGTCAGCCCTACCTTAGCAGGCCACGGTGGTGCTGTTCGCTTAGTTGACTTTAAAGACGGTATCGTTACTGTTGAGTTCTCAGGTGGCTGCAATGGCTGCTCCTTAGCTGGTGCAACCTTACATGAGGGTATTGAAAAGCAGCTCAAGAATGCTTTCCAAGATCAGATTAAGGGTGTTGAAGATGCTACAGCTCACACCGTAACTGACGAGAGCTACGCTTAATTTACAAGTCGTACGCTCACCATGAAAAAAGCCCAGCAAATGCTGGGCTTTTTTTCTATCTATATATAAAAGTTAATCATTAGCGATCGCGACTACTCGCTCTTAGAGTCACGGCGTAAAAGATCACGAGCAGCCTCACGACCACTCTTGTGATTCACTAAAACTTCGTAAAGCTCGCTGCAGATTGGCATTTCAACTCCCATTTTAAGAGCAAGACCAACCACGACCTTTACCATCTTATAGCCCTCAACAGCCTGTCCAATCTCTTTAAGTGCCTCATCAGCTCTTTTGCCCTGTCCAAGCATATAACCGAGGCGACGATTACGTGACTGATTGTCAGTACAGGTGAGCATAAGATCGCCTAAACCAGACAAGCCCATAAAGCCACGCTCAGATGCACCTAATGCGGTGCCTAAACGAATCATCTCGGCAAGACCTCTTGAGATCAGCGCCGTTCTTGCATTTGCACCATAGCCAAGACCATCAGACATGCCCGCACCAATTGCAATAACATTCTTGACCGCACCACCAATTTGCATGGCTACGAGATCATGGCTTTTATAAACGCGGAAAGTCTTAGTGTGCATAATTTGGCACATGTCATCTACGAACTTCTCATCGTTACCTGCACAAGCAATTGCTGTTGGCATACCAGCAGCCAGTTCTTTTGCAAAGGTAGGTCCAGAGAGAGCCGCGATTGGCAGTATAGGATACTCATCATCAGTCATCTCACGCATGACAACCTTGGACAAGAGCTCACCTGAACTATCTAAGCCCTTAGTTGCCCACGCAAGACGTTGACGGCGTTTCCAAAATGGCTTGATTTCTTTTAAGGTCTTTTCAAAAGACTCTGAAGGAACCACCACCAAAATATCGCGAGCAAACTTGACTGCCTCTTCTAAATTGGAAGTTACTGTTAATGATGGAGGAAAGATAATGCCAGGTAAGTATTGGGCATTCATCTGCTCTTCCTGCATCTTGGCAGCTTTTTGTGGATCTCTTGCATACAGCATTACTGGCATGCCCTTTGAGGCCACTGCCACAGCCAGTGAAGTGCCGTATGAGCCAGCACCGATTACAGTTAATGATTGCTTCTCTTTCATCGTCAAAGTCCATCAAGCAAGCGCTTGTGGTTTATGCAGTGAAATTGTATAGATCAATAGATCTAAGGTGTGATTAAGACTAGTGGCAACAGGCAAACTTAAAGCTTGATGGAGCCTAACAAGATATGGGATGAAATGATACCAACGCGCTTGTAAAAATACAGTGACAGGCACTAGCAATGTGAGGTTTGAGACGATTTGAAGAGAAAAGAGACGCATATGAGTGCTCAGATGCGATTAGATAAGGCACAAAGCCCGATTTTGGAACACAAATGTGCGTGCTTTAGCTTAGTTAACCAAATAGATCTTATTTACATAGTATGGCCAGGCTAGATCAACAGCCCTGACTTAAGGGTGTGGCTTGGCAGATCAACAGCTCTTAGTTAAGGGTGCGGCTTGGCAGATCAACAGCCCTGACTTAAGGGTGTGGCTTGGCAGATCAACAGCCTTGACTTAAGGGTGTGGCCTCGTAGATCAACGGCTCTTATTTAATGGTGTGGCTTGGCAGATCAATGGATCTTATTTAATGGTGTGGCTTGGCAGATCAACAGCCCTGACTAAAGTGTGTGGACTAGTAGATCAACTGATCTTAGTTAAGGGGGAGGTCATGAAAGAGCCACTGCCCTATTTTATGGGCCTAAAAAAAACAAAACGACGCTAGTACTAGACTGAGCGTCGTTCTGTATAAAGGCGTAGCAGCTTAGCTACAGCATGTCAGAAAGAAGATTACTTCTGTTCTGCTGCCTCTACCTTATCTTCAGCAGCGCCTTCTTGGTTAGCCTGCTGAGCCTTGCGAGCACGGAACAGAGCCTCAAAGTTGATTGGAGCTAAGTTGAGCTGAGGGAAGGTTGCACGAGCAACTAAGCTGGAGATGAACTCACGAGCATATGGGAAGAGGATATTAGGAGCGGTGCCGCCTAATAAGAACTCACCTGCCTCGCCTGGGAGGTTGCGCAGTAAGAATACGCCTGCCTGGGTTACTTCACAGATGAAAGCAGTCTTGCCCTCATTGTTGCAGGTAACAGTGATACGCAGAGCAACCTCGAACTGATCATCAGCGATCTTGGTGGTCTTGGTATCGAACTTAACCTGAAGCTCAGGCTTCCACTGGCTCTGGAAAACTACAGGGCTGTGTGGAGTCTCTAAAGAAGAGTCCTTAGCGTAAACACGAATAAGATCAAAGAGAGGACGGCTTGCTGCTGCCTGATCGTTTGCATTCTCTGACATGTGTATGTTCCCTTATGTACAGTCTTCTGTAATAGAAATTCTGTTACTTCTTATAAGACAGCGGCATGTTGGAGCTGCTCCAATCGAGCATGCCACCTTCTAAAATATAAACTTTTGTAAAACCTTGCTTCTTTAAGAAGCGTCCGCTGTTGAAGCACTCGCTATCGAACTTATCTTTACCGACTAAGATAACAGGCTTGTCACGACGGCTGTCAATGCGACCAATCTTACCGCTCTTAATATCGGCTGCGGTAATGTTGATAGCGTTTGCAATGTGTCCACTAGAAAAGCCATCAGCGCTTCTAATGTCAACAAATACGCCATCCTCGCGGTTCACTAAGTTCACTGCAGTACCAGCATTTGCCTTGGCAATGCGAGCAGTTAACAGTTTGAACTGAACCACAATCAGCATAACTAAGACAACGCCCCATGCACCAACCATGAAATAGTGACGCATGAAAAAGTCAGGAAATTCGTTGATGAACTCGGAAAAATTGAAATCCACGATTGCTACCTCAAAATGTCCGGATTTCTCTCCGGTTTCTAGAACAGCTCGCTATTCTATCATATTAAGCCAAAGATAACAGGCTCTATGGTGATTAACAGAGTGTAGATAGCAACAGAATGTCTATGGCGGATCAAAAGACACTCATGCCCGTACATTTGGATCAGATCTAGATCACAAAACTATGGACAAAATGCCTAAATGCTTCTTGTTTCAATCACAACCATAATGATCTAACTTCACTAGCTAATCTATAGCTAAGCTCACAGATTTACTAAGAAATTTGCAAATCTCTAGTTATGTTAATGAAACACACTTGATCAAGCTCATATTACGACAGTGTATGTAGTGAACGTTGAGAAATGCCCAGCACACAAGACCCCACCCTGCCTTTATAAGTGCCGTTAGTGCAAAATTTGCAGTTGTATTACGAAAGTATCTAGACTAAAGATCGACGCACCTGTGCTGTTTTAAGCGTTTTGTTTGTGTTCTTTGCTGAAAAATCACAGAAAAAAGGGGCTTTCGTGATAACATTAGATGTTGATCACACACACCTTTTCATGAGCGGATCTAACGCCTTAATGAACTTAAAAGCGTGTAGTGAGTTTGCTCTTGTAAAGCGGCTAATCAGATGAGCTGTAGTTGAGATTTGCACTGTCTGAAAGCCGTTAGTGAGCTAGCAGCTCAGCCTTTGAGGCAAAGCTATAGAAGATCAAGACTGTCACAGATTAATCATAAAGATCATGGGCTTTAAAAAATCTTAAGATTTTAGTCCAAGTCTTAATAGTTGAAGACCAGTCTTGTTCACTGCGCTCAAAGCATTCTGTCAGTTTTTTCAGCAAGTTGAGACTATCATCATGGCACAAAAGAAAACTTTAGCCCTTATTATCATGGACGGCTGGGGCGACAACAAAGACCAAGAATTCAACGCTGTTCTTAACGCCAATACCCCAGTTCTTGACGGTCTGTGCGCTAAGTATGCTAATACTGACATCTCTGCTTCAGGCATCGACGTAGGTTTACCTGATGGCCAGATGGGTAACTCAGAAGTTGGTCACACCAACATCGGCGCAGGTCGTATTGTTTACCAAGAGCTTACTCGTATCGGTAAGGCTATCGAAGATGGCGACTTCTTTGAGAATGCAGCGCTGTGTGCAGCCGTAGATAAGGCTGTTGCAGCTAACAAGGCTGTTCATATCATGGGTCTGATGTCACCAGGTGGTGTTCACAGCCATGAAGATCACATCTTAGCCATGATCAAGCTTGCAGCTAAGCGTGGTGCTAAAGAGATTTACTTCCACCCATTCTTAGACGGCCGTGATGTACCACCTCGTTCTGCTCTTGAGTTCATTGGCAAGTTTGAAGACCTCTTCAAGGAGCTCGGTGTTGGCCGTTTTGCATCTGTAGTTGGTCGTTACTTTGCTATGGATCGTGACAATCGTTGGGATCGTGTCGAGAAGGCCTACGACGTCATTACCTCTGGCATTTCCGAGTTACCATCCTACCCAAGCATCAAGGCTGCTATTGAGGCTGCTTACGAGCGTGGTGAGAACGATGAGTTCGTTCAGGCTTCTATCATCGGTGACAAGGTTACCTTAAATGACGGCGACTCCATGATCTTCATGAACTTCCGTGCTGATCGTGCTCGTCAGATTACCCGTTCATTTGTTAACGCTGACTTTGACGGCTTTGCTCGTAAGTCCACTCCAAAGCTTGCTGACTTTGTAATGCTGACTCAGTATGCAGCTGACATTAAGACTGCTTGCGCATACCCACCAGAGAAGTTGACCAACACCTTAGGTGAGTGGTTATCTTCACACAACAAGACTCAGTTACGTATCTCCGAGACCGAGAAGTACGCTCACGTAACCTTCTTCTTCAATGGTGGTGTTGAGACTGTATTCCCAGGTGAGGATCGCATCTTAGTTCAAAGCCCTAAGGTTGCCACCTATGACCTGCAGCCAGAGATGAGCTCTGAGGAACTTACTGATAAGTTATGTCAGGCTATCGAGTCAGGTAAGTATGACGTTGTAATCTGTAACTACCCTAACGGTGACATGGTTGGTCATACTGGCGTTTACGAAGCAGCTATTAAGGCTGTTGAGGCTGTTGATCACTGCATTGGCCGTGTCGTTGAGTCCCTTAAGAAGGTTGGTGGCGAGTGCTTAATCACTGCCGATCATGGCAACTGCGAGCGTATGAAAGACTTAACTACTGGTCAACCTTTCACTGCCCACACCAATCTGCCTGTTCCATTCATCTATGTTGGCCGTGAGGCAACTATGCGTGAGGGCGGACGCTTAAGCGATATCGCACCTACTATGCTCTACCTCATGGGTATGGAAATCCCAGCAGAGATGACCGGCAAGTCAATCATCACTTTAAAGTAAGATTCTAAAAAGCGATCTTACGTACTGTAAAAAGGCCCTTGCCTATCAATTAGGCAAGGGCCTTTTTGCATCTAAGATTACTATTTTCCTAAAAACTAACAGCAAGAGCACTTATGCCCATAATGTGCGCACACCTCTGGCACAGATATGATGCAAGTGCACATAATGCACACTCCATGATGTATAGCAACCATAAAGACCTAGAAAACGGCTTTTCGTATGCTGTTTTGTCACAAAAATATAAATGATGATAACTGAATCACATGCACATGATTGTTTGACAAATTATATTTCAAATAACCATATAGAATGCTAAAGTAATGGTTATCCTAGATACATCATTGCTTGTTTTATAACAAGCACTCCTTAACCTAACTCTAATCACATGTGGGTAGCATACAAAATGACAGGTTGCACAGCACAAGAAATATCCATAAACCCACAGGTGGTTGACTCAACTAAGCACTCTTCAGCTCCTGATGGCTATAAGATTGGAGCTATACCTCTAATTGCTGGTTTCTTAAAACAATTCGAATTTGGGGATCTTATTTCTAGCACCATTGGTAATACCCTAAAACAGCATGGTGAGAATAACGCTAGCTTACTTTCATGCCTAATGTGCGATCTATTCATCAAGATAGATCAACCTGTCATCCACTACACAGGCTACGACAAGCAAAGAGCTTTTAACTCTATCATTGATGAAAGTCTGAACGAGGATAGCTGTTCATATAGTGCAATGGCACAGGCCTTAGAAGAATTAGGTCACTGCAATTTAGAAGAACTCTTTGAGGTCCTTGCCAACCGTGTCCTTGATGATATTGGCAATGCCTCTAATTATCTTTTCCCTCTTACTAGTGCTAAGTCAATTTTCAACATCACTTGCATTGGCAACGAGCCTGTAAAAACGATCAAAGACTACAATCCAAATATAGAACTCAATCCTATTGAGTTCATCGTCTTTGAAGCCATTTCAGGAATCCCAGTTTCATACAAGATAGCACAGCCAGACTCGGGCACCGGCAATTGGGAAGTTCAGCAATATCTAACTTCATATCTTGGTAGAGCCAAGATCTATAGCGACAGACCTATATATCTGTACTCCACTATCATGGATTACGATCCTAAGATATGTTTAAAGCGCCGCAGTGCTGGCATCCATTTAATTACTCGCGCACCAAGTTCCAACAGACTGGTCTGTAATCTTGATTTTGATCTTGAAAAGAGCACCAAGATTACTGACGATAGCTATATCTCCAAGAATGAAGATGCTATGGGCGTGTGGATGGATAATATTGCCCCTTTAACGTATATCGACAAGGATATGCGTAAAATCCTAATCCCACAAAAAGGATTTCAAATTTATAATCTTTCCATAGATCAAAAGAAGCAAGTCAGCCTTGAAAACAAGGCACAAAAGGAGCTCTTGGCTACAATCGAAAAACTAAATCAACCTTCATATACCGAGCTCGATGCTCTCACTCATCTTAAAAAGCTGGTTAAGAAGTTTAAGCTTATTGAGCTCACTGAGGCTGATGTAAATGCTGATAAGCACAGTGCCGTCCCTGAACAATCAGATAAGTCCCATGCTGTAACTGAGCCACAAGCAAAGGTAAAGGTAAACATCCTCGATAAACTTGAGTCTGACATTAAAGAGGCTATCAAGCATGCATCCCCAAGCGATCGTCAGTATTTCAAGCCACCACTTTCTGATCTGGTGCTCTTAGTTAATGGCGTAGGCTATTTCCCAAATGTAAGTCTGCAGCTTAATGACGATGCCATTGCCAAGCAGGCTAAATTAGAAAGCCGCTCAGCGATCATTACTACAGACACCAATCGTAACTGGAATATGTCTGAGCTGTATTCTGTCTATGAGTGCTGCAGCCATATTAGAGACTATATGACGACCTATAAGAACACTACAGTGTTTGTAAAAGGCGACTTCATAGCCTCACCTGAGCGCATTCGTGCGATCAACTTTTTACTCAACATTTGCATGCTCTGCTACATGTATTTCAATTACAAGATTGGTATTGCCAATCAAAAGGAAAAAGTTTTTGAGCTTCCTCCTCGTGCAAGAATCAGAAGACTCTCTGAAAAACAAGGTCGCTTAGTGTGTGGCAATCTTATCGATTTTCTCGAGGATCAAAAGGACTTTGCTCTTAAAGACTTGCCAAATGGGAAAAAACAGCTCAAACCATGCGATGAGAGGATCGCAACTTACCTTAATGCCTTAGGCCCAACATGGGGTGCTTACGCTAGCGCTGCTTTTTATCAATAATGGCACTAACTTTAGCTGACACATCAGCTAGAGTTAGTATCTTTGCCTTAGGTAACACATCAGCTAGAGTTAGTCTCTTTGCCTTAGCTAACACATCAGCTAGAGTTAGTATCTTTGCCTTAGCTGGCACATCAGCTAGAGTTAGTCTCTTTGCCTTAGCTGGCACATCAGCTAGAGTTAGTCTCTTTGCCTTGGTTTTACCTACATAGGCATTGACCTTACCTCTAGCTGCCGTTAGCTTCTCCACGCTTAAATGCCTTTGAGCAAGCGTTAAACCTATACTGTTAATTGCTCTCTTCTTAGCGCTGACTAACAGTTGGCAAACATCTGAAAGAGCAGGGCGTCCGTACAAAACGCGATCTACTTTACAATCAACTCAACCTGTGAAAAATATTTTCATGCTCTAACTTGGCGAGTTTTCCAGTGTTTTTGCAAAATTGCAACATTGTTTTTTGCAGAATTTAGATAATTGTTTGCATTGTGTATGGCGTTATTTAAGCTTATATACTAGGATCCTAGACAACAACTTACAGCAAAATTTGCCCAAATTTCTTTCATAATTTCAGGCTTACAAAGCTGTTGTAATCAAGTTTTGCGGCTACTTATTAGGTTTACAAGCCACTGCGATCGCTGCACAATTCACCTTACAGTCAGCTAGCAGTAATGACCTAGCATACGTAAACACTGCCAATATAGGGGCTAAATATGAGCACACAAGATAAGCGCTCTATTTCAACAAAGCGTGGCTTTGCTCCAATGCGTGACTTCGCTCTGTTAGAAAAAACTAAAGCTTTCACTTTAAATAGCAAAAGAGACGTAAGAGTTAATCTAAGAAACTCAAGCGGCAGAGCATTAAGCCCATCTAAATAAGCACTGATTGGCTTAAATAAGCACTTCTAGGTCTATTTTTTACCTAATAGCGCTCAATTATCTGTACCCTTAGCTTCTAAGTTTAGTGGTGCTAACAACTAAAGGGCCGTGAAAATAATTTTCAGAGCCCTACCAAGCCCCATTACTCGCCTCAAGGAGGCACTCATGTCTACTGTCTAGCTCATATAGACATGCAAAAGCCTTTATAAAAGGCAAAAAAGGCCATACATCATAATGTATGGCCTTTTTTGATCTTGATCTGCATTGAGCCTTTAGAGAGTAGAGGCTAATCCATTATCAAAGGCTGTGGTTTCTTAGCTTCCCGATACAGTAAGCTCTGGGATCCATACTGATCCTGTCTGTATGCGGCGACGCTCATCACGATCATTACCAATCATCGCAATAGAGGCGTACATCTCCTTAAGATTACCGGCAACAGTAATCTCATCAACAGCATGGACTCGCTCACCATTTTCAAAATAGTAGCCTGAAACACCACGGCTATAGTTACCGTTAACGATATTCACGCCCTGGCCCATGAGCTGATGAACCACGATACCAGAGCCAGCCTTTTTAAGGATATCCTCTAAAGAGCCGCCATGCTCGTCATCAGGATTGAAGAAGATGTTATAGCAAGGATCATTGTGACCATTGCACTTCATGTTGAGCTTTCTGCCAGAGTAAGTATCGATAAAGAACTCTTTTAAGATACCGTTGCTGACCACATCTAATGGTCGGGTTGCTACACCCTCAGCATCGAATAAGGCAGATGCAATACCGCCCTTAATAAGCGGATCTTCTTTAACCGATAAGAACTCAGGGAATACCTGAGAGTTAAGACTATCTTTTAAGAACGAAGAGTTCTGATAGATGAGCATACCGCTAATAGCGTTGATAAATGGCAGCATCAGCTCGCTTGCGGCACCACGGCTAAAGATAATGTTGTATTTACCGGTCTTAACCTTAGATGCACCAAGCTTACCTAAGGTTCTTTGCACAGCCTCATCAGCCACACGCTCATCAGCCCACTCTAAAGCTGGGTTGATGCCAATATAGCTGCCTCCAGAGCGCTGCATAACACCATTTTGCTCGCCGACTAGGCTAATGTATTTTGAGTACTCTGACTCTACAGAGCTCTTACAAAAACCATGGCTAGTAGCTAAGGTGCGTACAGAGTACATGGTGGAATATGACGCACCATCAGACTCTTTAAGACCCTTATCCTTGTTTTTGTCCACCATGGCAACGGCTAGCTTGTCTAGATCCACTGCACGTTTAACTAAGGTGTCAGGATCCTCTTCAAGCTCATAGAGTAACTCAAGATCCTCGTCACCCTGGTAAAGCTCGTTTGCATCGCACAGACCCGCAAACTCATCGCGAGAGGTGTACTTACACAGATTTAATGCAGATTCGGCAGTATCTGTGATGCTCGCAATGGAGAAGTCGCTAGTATTAGCATGGCCACAGTGCTTGTCCTTATATACAGTAATGGACATGCCCTGCATCTGATTGAACTCAAGATTCTCCACTTCACAGTGACGTGATGAAACATCAAGTCCTTTACCGCCTGAAATACGAACACGAACCTCATCAGCACCTTTTGACTTGGCAATTTCTACAGCCTTCATGGCCAGATCTTCAAACTGCTTTTTAAGTTCTGGTAACTGTGCAAAATATGACATGGCAGATCTCTATATGACTAGCGGCAAAGATACCGCATCACTACTGTTCTTAAGTTAACAACCGTCTAAAAGAAAGCTCTAGACTACATCTCAAGCTGCAGGCTAGCACTCTTACACCGCTATCACCGCGCGGTTGGGTGCTAAAGTTGTCGGTGCTAGAGTTTTGGGTGCTAGGCTTTTGGGGGCTAGCGCTGCCTGAGAGTGCACTAGCTTATGGGCTGTGCACTAGCTTATGTGCCGTGCGCTAGCTTATTAGCCGTTGCTTTTTGGGCGCAGCATGGTGTCAGGAATCTCGACACCGGCGTTGTTGACCTCAGTTTTAATGAACTTATATAAGGCACGTGCTTGTGGACGATCAGGTAAAGTTGAAGACAACTCATCATGGGCACGCTTAACTAAAGTTCTAAGCTTGTTGCGATCAATTGATGGAATAAGCTCTACTAAGGAGTTAACACCCTTAATGCCGCCATGAATTAAGTACTCACGCAGCATTTCAAGACGCATTGCCTTAGGATCTTCTTTAGCAGTGGTGCTTAAGTTGTTAATCTGATTCTCAAGATCTTCATGACCAAAAGAACGTAACAATTTAGCGGCAAACTGCAGCTGACGACGACGCTCATCTGAGATGCGACGTAAAGAACGAGCCTTTACAAAAGCCTCTTTAACTTCTTCTTCCTCAAACTTCAAACGTGCAAAGGCAGTATCACCTAAATCGGCAATTTTATCAGCAAGCTTACGAATTGCCTGAGCTTCACGCTTGTGAGCAGAGCGACTGAGCTCATCTGGCTCAGTATCAAAACCCTCAAAATGCTCTTGAACAGCCATGATTCTCTCCGTGTCCCTTAAAGGGAAAAATCTATATTGCACCGCTGCATCTTAGTAAAAATTACAGCACTCAAGTTTGTCTTCTGAGTGTGGATAACTTTATCTGCTTTCTAAAAACAGCGGCAATTGCATCCAAATAACTATGTAGGTGCCTTTATAAATTTTTAGGCTGCTGTACAAATTAGTATGGATGCGGTTATGGATATGGTTTAGTTGTGTAGTCTCTAGCCTAATAGACTACTAAGCTTGGCAGGAGGCACCGTTTGCATCGGATCCGCCAACAGTGATTTCACTAATCTTAACTGTAGGCTGACCAATACCAACACGCACTGACTGACCTGCCTTTCCACACCAGCCAATGCCACGATCAAACTCTAAATCATCTGCAACCATGGTGACCTTCTGCATGGTTTGATCGCCAGTGCCGATTAAGGTAGCACCCTTAATTGGAGCTGTGATCTTGCCATTTTCAACTAAGTAGGCCTCAGAGGCTGAGAATACAAAGCGACCTGAGGTGGTGTCTACTTGTCCACCTGAGAAGTTAACTGCATAAATACCTTTATCTAAGGAGGCGATTAACTCTTCTTTCTTGTACTTACCAGGCATCATATATGTATTGGTCATACGAGGAATAGTAAGACAAGAATAGTTTTGGCGACGACCGTTACCAGTAGGCTCAGCACCCATCAGCATGGCACTGCGACGATCGTGCATAAAGCCCTTTAAAATACCGTTTTCAATGAGCACATTATGCTTACTTACAGTACCCTCATCATCACATGATTGAGAGCCACGACGGTTAGGAATAGTGCCATCATCAACAATGGTACATGCCTCTGATGCTACCTTCTGACCAACCTTATCCCAATATGCTGATGTCTTATGGAAGTTACCATCACCCTCAAGGCCATGACCAACAGCCTCGTGAATTAACACCGCTGGCCAGCCTGCGCCTAATACCACCGGCATACTACCAGCAGGGGCTGGAATAGCCTCGAGGTTTACAGATGCCATGCGTACAGCATCAAGAGCCACTTTTTCAAAAGCATCATTCTTAGTGAGCTCGTCTAATAAGAAAGCACCACCCATAGCAGATGAGCCTTGCTCATGACGATCGCCGTTCTTCATCACCACACTGACATTAAACTGCACGATTGGCTTAACATCCGCACATAAAGTGCCATCGGTGTTAGCCACTAACATCATGCGATGCACCTGTCCTAAGCTAACATCTACCTGATCGACTCGGCTATCAGCAGATCGCGCAACCTCATTAGCTCTCATAAGTAAGGCTGCTTTCTGCTCGCGACTCATAGATAACAGAGGATTGTCCTGTACATATAAAGGCTTGAGTTCACGTGGGGTGATATTGATGCCACTTGGAGTCATATTATGTCCAGAGCTAATTGAACGAGCTGCTCTACAGGCATCTAATACTGCATTACGCTCAATCACGTCGGAATAAGCAAAACCAGTTTTCTCACCAATCAGGCCGCGTACACCCACACCGGATGAAATGCGGTATGCACCTTCTTTAATGATGCCCTCTTCAAGGAAGAATGACTCGACCACCTCATGCTCAAAGAAGATATCGCCAAAATCGAGTTTGCGCTCATTAAGGATACCCAGACATTGATAGAGAAAGTCCTCATCGATGCCAGCACCATTGAGAAGTTGCTCTTTAACGTACGCTAAATTATCCATATATGGTTTCTTCCTAACCTTACGCTTGTGAGAACATAATTGACCTTAGGACTTTAGATAAGCCTGTTTAAAGGCTTAAGCGCTTGTGAAGAGGCCAAAGACAGCTTTCACATGTCAATCAGCGTTGCCAAGCAACGATCACCTATCTTATTTAGCAGCTACTGTACGTGGCTTTAGACCAAAGCTTGCTAATACTTCACGCACCTGACAGACAGGCAGTCCAACAACTGAACTTACGGAGCCTTCCACTTTTTGAATAAACATTGCTCCAATGCCCTGTACTGCGTAGGCACCTGATTTGTCATCGCTCTCGCCTGAGGCTGTATAAATTTCCAGCAACTCTTCATCGAGGGTAGCGAATGTTACTTTTGATGACTCAAAGATTTGACGAATTACGTCGTCCTTAATAATACAAACGCCAGTCATAACCTCATGGGTTTTGCCTGACAAAAGGCGCAAGATGCGCTTGGCATCCTCGCGATCAACAGGCTTACCTAAGATTTGATCTTGGCAAACCACTGCAGTATCGGCAGCTAAAACAATCTGTCCTGGATTGCGTGATGCGACGATAATGGCTTTCTCTTTAGCAATACGCTCAACATAAGCCTTAGCTGACTCACCTTCTAGCACACGCTCATCTGCATCAGGCTTATCAATGACAAACTTAAGGCCCATATTCGCAAGGAAATCACGACGACGTGGTGAGCCTGAAGCTAAAATTAAATCAAAATCTGCAGACATTAGAAAACCTCGAGCTTCTCAAAAAAAGAGAGCATCAAACTTAATTAGATTTCTTTTTCTTTTTTCGAACTAGCTTCACTAATCTTGAAGAGGCGCCATAAGAAAGCACCTACAAAGAGCATCAAAGGCCAAGAGAGCATGGTAACTATAGAGCTCCAGCCAAAGAACTCGTTATAACCAGCTTGTCCGATTAAGTTACAAATCCAGTAAACGCCAACGCTACCAATCATGTTAACGATGCCAATAATCACCATCTGCTGCCAGAGCATAAATGAAGGGAAGCGTTTGAATTGAGAGATCACCATGAACACTTCAAAGGCTACTTTTAGACCGTTAACGCCAAATGGAGCTCCAGAGAGGATGTCTAGAAGTAAACCACTAATCCAAGCCATACCGATATTGATACGCTTAGGATCGGTCATCGCAAAGAAAATCAGCATCACACCTAAAATGTCAGGGCGATATTGAGATGCAGCCGCTGGTAGGCGCACAATTTCTAAAATCAAAACGATGAATAGCAGAGGGAAAAAGAGTAAGTAGGAGCTACGGTACTGTTCTTTCTTTGGGCTAGCCATGATTTACCTCGGCTTTAGAGTACATAGCTGAAACTATCGTTGCTTTAACATTAGCGTTGGCCGATACGTCTTTTTTATCCTTGCCGTCTTTCTTATCGCCATGAGTTACAGCGGTACGATCTCCGTCGGTTAAGCTTTCAATAAGCTTCTTAACATGCTCTTGACGTAAGATTACCTTACTATCAGTTTGCTCTTTAGGCTTAACCTGAGCATCGGTGCCTTGATTGTTTGGCTCATACCAGAACATCAGTACGTAGCGAATCTTATCTGTATCCACTAAAGGCTTAGCCTTAACTACAGCAAAAGGCTGGTCTTCAGAAAAACCCACCGAGCTTACAATAGCGACTGGATAGCCCTCAGGGAATATGCCACCTAAACCTGATGTAACTAAAAGATCACCCTCTTTAATATCAGATGAACGCGGCATATTGTCGATCGATAATTCATCTGACATGCCTGTACCTGTAAGGATGGAACGTACCTGATTACGCACGTTCAGCACAGGAATAGCACTTGATGGGTCTGAAAATAACAAGACGCGAGAGCTTGCATAAGCTACGCTCACAACTTGGCCTACTAAGCCTTCGTCGGTAATAACAGGCATGCCCTCATAGACACCTGCAGAGGCACCACGGTTAACTACAATTCGCTGTAAGTATGGATCTGAGTCCACATCAATGACCTCAGCGAACATACGACGAGAACCAACATTAACAGGAGAGTTGAGCAGCTTACGCATAGCTGCGTTTTCCTGCTCTAAGGTTTCCATACGCATGATGTCCACGCGCTGCAGGTAGTTCTCAGTAGACAGGCGCTCGTTTTCATCGATAAGCTCAGAGCGTGATTTAAACTGAGAAGACACTACTTTAGAAATAGAGTTAGGAGACTCAGCAAAAACCAACACAGGGTAAAGCGCTGTTTCGATGTAATAGCGGAACTCACTTAACAGCTTGAGTCTTGCATCAGCAAAGATCAGTACTATCGATAAAATCAGTACTATCACAAAACGTAGCGTTAAGAATAAAGACGGTGTTTCGGGCCTATTCAAAGAAACAACCTCTCCAAGTTAAAGCTGTATACACAAGATAGTGCAAAAGCACCCACCTATCCGTGCTAGTCCACACTAAGAGTATGCTTTTAGCCATGCATGCAAAGCGCTTGTCTAGAACATTTGCCAAAACCAAGGCTCTAGAAAAATAGCCACTTTAAACACTAGCAAGCTCAAGTTTAAAGCACAGTCACAGAGGGTCTTATAAACGCAAAAAGCCCGTCCTACCAGGGCCGGGCTGTGTCAGGATAGCGGGTCTAAATATAGACCCCTAGCCTGAGATTTACGCGTATCACGGCGCAAACACAATTGATTAGTCGAAAATCTCGCTCTCGTGAGCATCGTACATCTCAAGTGCACGACCGCCACCACGAGCTACGCAGGTAAGAGGATCCTCTGCCACGATAACAGGGATACCAGTCTCTTCACGTAAGAGCTTATCGAGATTGTGAAGCAGCGCACCACCGCCAGAGAGCATCATACCGCGTTCAGCGATATCAGCTGCAAGCTCAGGAGGAGACTTTTCAAGAGCAGCACGTACTGCAGATACGATACCCTTAATTGGGTCAGACAGAGCCTCAAGAATTTCGTTGGTGTTAAGAGTGAATGAACGTGGTACACCCTCAACTACAGAACGACCACGAACTTCCTTCTCGTGCATCTCCTCTTCTGCATAAGCAGAACCGATCTCAATTTTAACTGCTTCAGCAGTAGCCTCACCGATCTCATAACGCTTGGTATTACGTACGTAATCGATAATAGCCTGATCGAAACGGTCACCACCGATACGAACAGAGTTAGAGTAAACCACACCGTTTAAGGAAATGATCGCAACTTCGGTAGTACCACCACCGATATCAACAATCATAGAGCCAGATGCCTCAGATACAGGTAAGCCTGCACCGATTGCAGCAGCCATAGGCTCAGTAATTAAGAACACCTCAGAGGCACCCGCACCTTCAACAGACTCACGAATAGCGCGACGCTCAACCTGGGTTGCACCGCAAGGTACGCACACTAATACACGTGGGGAAGGCTTGAATGGGAAGAATGAAGAACCTGAAAGCACAGTACCGATGAAGTGCTGCAGCATCTTCTCGGTGTACTCGAAGTCAGCAATAACACCATCTTTCATAGGACGGATAACTTCGATATTGTCAGGATTCTTACCTAACATTACCTTAGCGGCCTTACCAACAGCATCCACACTCATCTTTGCACCGTTGGTCTTATCCAGACGAACAGAGACTACAGATGGCTCGTTAAGAACGATGCCTTTGTCCTTGACATAAACTAAAGTGTTGGCGGTTCCCAAGTCGATAGACAGGTCATTGGAGAACATGGCGCGAAGTTTTTTGAACATGTGCGTAAACCTTGGCCGGGTAATGTATAGAGCTTTTGTCGCTACGGTGCTAATTAATTTTTAACTTATATTCTAGACAAGTACTGCCCTGTAAATCTAAGACAAGCCTTTGTCTATACACTATGGCCTCAGAAAAGCTTTTACTCTTTATTGAAAGGCAAATGAGCATACGTAGTGCTACTAGCTCTGATAGCCATAGAAGCAATAAGACATGAGCCTAAGTCGAGCTTCACTCTAAGGGCTCTTTAGTGACTTAACAAGTCGTCACAAGCCTCTTTGAGCTGTCTTATGCTTAAAATTCTTTCACACACCAAAGAGTTAACTTAAGTGCAAATTTTCAGTGCCGCAGATATGGAATGTAATCTAAAAAGTCTTATGAGCTAAGCTACACTGACTCTCAATCAATCGTCACAAATATATAAGGCACGTTGATTACTAGACCGCCACAATCTGCAAAAGTTCGTAAATTTGAACAAAATCTTCAGCATTTACTCATATTTTGCGAGCAAAACGCCTTAATCTCAATCAAATTAACCTTTATTGCACGATTGTAAAGTATAGCACATCGCATTATTTGTGCAGTCGATAATTACCGTAGAACCGCGATTTTTTGCTAATTTGATCCATAAGTTCACGATGCTGATGACAAAGAACTATCACCATCAGATAAAACGTAAGTATTTTTGAGTAAATTAAGCCACATAAATGCACTTGACTCTGTCTTTGCATTAGAAGAAAAATTATCCATATCGCCCTTAATTGAAACTTCATATTGTTAAATGCATCAAGCTAACAAATATGAGCAACTGCTCATTCTAATGCCCTTTACATAACTTAGCTTTTAAACGCAACAGGTCGTAACTTAATGCAATTAACAAAAGAAAAGGCCATACCCATGAAAATAGGTATAGCCTCTTGATTACAAAGTATCTGAGACTAGCTAGGCCTTTTTAAGCAGGATGACTCTAGTTGCAGGCTAACTTAGCTAATCCATCGTTTTTTAGAACGGTACTTCGTCGTCAGTATCATTATCAACTGGTGGTACTGGAGCAGATGGGGCAGGAGAAGACATTGGAGCAGATGGGGCTGCTGGAGCATCGCCATATGGAGATGCAGATGGAGCTGCGCTTGAACCATATGGTGAGTTATAGCTGCTATCAGCACCTGGAGCGACTGCTTGAGCATTCATGCCCTGGCCAATAGATTGGTATGAAGGAGCTTGAGGTGCTGCCATCTGAGGAGCTGCACCCTGGGCATTGTTACCCCACTCGCCATAACCACCATTAGAGCCACCTGGGAAGCTATTGCCGTTATTGCCAGTATCATTTGGGAAACCGCCGCGACCACCTTGTGGGAAAGAGCCAAAGTTATTGTTCTGTCCACCACGATTGCCACCTTGGTAATCACCACCATTATTGTAGCCACCGCCTTGGTAACCATTGTTGTAATTACCACGACCACCACCTTGATAATCGCCACCGTTATTGTAGCCACCGCTTTGGTAACCGCCGCGATTGCCACCTTGGTAATCACCAGAGTTACCGCCACGGGAATCACCGAAGATAACCTCAGAGGCAATGATTTCAGTAGACTTTCTCTTGATACCAGAGTTATCAGTGTAGGACTGAGTTCTTAAACGACCCTCAACATAGAGCTTAGAACCCTTGTGTACGTAGTTACCGATTACGTCGGCAAGACGACCCCAGGCTACTACACGGTGCCACTCAGGAACTTCTTCCCACTGTCCGGTCTGCTGGTTGCGGGTGCTTTCGTTGGTTACTAAGGTCACATTAGCAACCTTATTGTCGCCACCAACAGTACGGATAACAGGCTCATCAGCGATGTAGCCTAATAAAGTAACGCGATTAACTGTCCTTGCCATTTTTATTTCTCTAATCAGTACGCTAAAGAGATGTTAACAAGCACTACGCTTGCTCATCGCTCTATTGTAAAAAAATCCTATTTCTCCCACTTTTCATGCGGCACACATGTCTTATGTCTGTGTTAGCGCTGTATAAAAACATGGGAATCATGGGCCTACAAGATTAAGCTTGATAGCCCCTCTAACGTGGCTTAGCCGTGTAAGCCACGCGATAAACTGTTGTTGGCACTTACCCCAACACTTAAGAGCAATTTAGTTGGATATATGCCTTGTAAAACTGTCCTATTGCCCTTTAGAACGGCAGATCATCATCTGACTCGTCTTGTGGTGCTTGAGGTGATCCTTGAACAGGTGCACTACCACTTGATGCAAGCTCATGGCTTGGCTCATTAGATTTTGCATACGGTGCATCAAATGTATCTTGAGTCTGTTGCTTAGAAAACGCTGGCTCTGCTTGAGAATTAAAAGCCTCGTTAAAACCTACAGGCTTGAGATTATTACCATAGCTTTGCTCAGCTTGTGCAAATGTAGAATTGGTGCCATTGTCACCTGAAAAGTAATTGGCATCTGGTGATGGATAAGCTGAGAAGTTTTCTGTTGGTACGTTACCCTCTTGATCACGGCCTTTGCGTGAATCACTTAAGATAACCTCGGAGGCTACAATTTCGGTAGTCTTTCTTTTAACTCCAGCACTGTCGGTATAAGAACGAGTCCTCAGACGACCCTCGACATAGAGCTTGGAGCCTTTGTGAACGTATTTAGCCATTAAATCCGCAAGATGTCCCCAAGCAACTACTCTGTGCCATTCAGGAACATCGTCCCATTGACCTGTCTGGGCATTGCGAGTACTTTCGTGAGTGACTAAAGTTACATTGGCAACCTTAGAGTTATAACTAAACTCACGTACCACAGGCTCATCAGCAATGATGCCCAATAAGGTAACGCTATTTACCGTTCTTGCCATACTTATCTCTACATACTTACGCTCACAGCCTCTAAGACACACTCAAGAGTACATGCATAAATTACATCTACATAAGAGGCGCTCTAGCTTCTCTTGCGTTTAAACCAATCTTCATCCCATGTCCCTGCCTCAATATTTAGCAGCCTTTTGCTGGGATCATTTGTTAATTACTGCACTTAGCGCCACAAACGGGGAGTGATACTTGCAAAAGCCGTTGCTTCTAAGCAAAGCCAACCAAGTCTTTAAAAAAGAACAAAGTAAGACTTTCACTTGAGAAGTAATTAACGCTCATCATATTAACCGAAAAGCACACAGAAATACTTTCTTGTGCATAAAGAAAATTTAGCCGCGTTCTAATCGCCTTTCTATCACCCCATCCCTCTTATCTTTAGGTCTTATTAGCTCATCGTAATGCACGATCACATCGCTAAATTAAGACATTCAAACAATCAGTAATCAGTGAGTTTTTTCCTCTTAATCAACGCTTTACGATCTTTTAGCGCGATGTTGAGATATATTGATGCACTGTCCTTGCTGCACCATTAACTACAACAGCGCCCGCTCAAAAATATAGCGCTCCTAGTACGGTAGCAGTAGACTTACTTGCAGACGAACGATATAAGTTTCCATGGATAAGATAGTCATTCGCGGTGCTCGCACACATAATCTCAAGAACATCAACTTGACCCTTCCACGCGATAAGATGTGCGTGATTACAGGTCTTTCAGGATCAGGCAAGTCTTCTTTAGCCTTTGATACTTTGTATGCCGAAGGCCAAAGACGCTATGTTGAGTCATTGTCGGCCTATGCCCGTCAGTTCCTGCAGCTTATGGATAAGCCTGATGTGGATAGTATTGAAGGCCTCTCTCCTGCGATCTCCATTGAGCAAAAATCCACCTCACGTAATCCGCGCTCAACAGTAGGCACTGTCACTGAAATCCATGACTATCTGCGTCTTCTATTTGCTCGTATTGGTATCGCAGTATGTCCAGAGCACGGTATTGAACTCAAAGCACAAACTGTCTCACAAATGGTTGATCAAACCCTCGCTTATGCAGAGGGTACTAAACTTATGATCCTTGCTCCTGTAGTTAGAGGACGTAAGGGTGAGTATAAGCAGCTTTTTGCTGAGCTTGCCTCTCAAGGCTTTATCCGTGCTCGTGTGGACGGTGAGATTTGCGATTTAAGCGATCCACCCGATCTACAACTTCACATCAAACACCACATTGAGGTGGTGGTTGACCGTTTCAAAGTTAAGGCAGATATCAAACAACGTCTGGCAGAGTCTTTTGAAACCGCTCTTAAAACTGCCGATGGCCTTGCCATGCTAGTGCCAATGGATGAGCACACTAAGGATGAAGAGATCATCTTATCATCGTCATACTCTTGTCCTGAGTGCGGCTATTCCATCCCTGAGCTTGAGCCACGTAACTTCTCGTTTAACAGCCCCCATGGCGCATGCCCTAAATGTGATGGCTTGGGCAAGCAAATGGTCTTTTCAGAAGAACGTGTCGTGCCTGATCCTAATAAGTCTATTGAAGAGGGTGCGATTGCTCTGTGGGATAAACGCTCATGGAGCTTTTATCGTCTGTTAGTCCCTGCTTGCGATGAAGCAGGCATCGACATCTATAAGCCGTTTAAAGATCTCACCCGCAAAGAACAAGAGATTGTGCTTTACGGCAATGCTGATACCAAAAAGGACTCTGATCGCAGCTTTATGGGTGTGATTGGATACTTTGAGCGCCAGGCTAAAGAAAGCGACTCTGAGTCTTATCAGGCACAGTTACAAAACCTCATGAGCACCAAAGTATGCCCTGAGTGTCATGGTGCTCGTTTAAAACATGAATACTGCCATGTCTTTGTTGGAGGCAAATCTCTCCCACAAATCAACGACATGTCCATTAGCGACTCTTATGAGTTTTTCTCGAGCTTAAGTTTAGGTGAGCAAGACTCCACAATCGCTGAGCGTATCTTAAAAGAAGTACGCGAACGCCTCATGTTCTTAAAGAACGTGGGTCTTGGTTATTTAAATCTATCTCGATCAGCCGATACCCTCTCAGGTGGAGAGGCGCAACGTATCCGTTTAGCTAGCCAAATCGGTGCTGGCTTAGTAGGCGTGATGTATGTTCTCGATGAGCCAAGTATTGGTTTACATCAAAGAGATAATCAACGCCTCTTAGATGCCTTATCAAGACTCCGTGATCTTGGTAATAGCGTGATTGTGGTTGAGCATGATGAAGATGCGATACGACAAGCTGACTACATTGTAGATATTGGACCAGGTGCAGGTGTTCACGGCGGTAACATCGTGACCATGGGCTCACCTGAAGAGATCATGAAATGTGAGCAGTCCTTAACTGCAGATTACCTCACGGGTCGTAAGCAAATTGCACTGCCTACAGTGCGTCATAGCGGTCATGGCTTTTTACGCTTGTCTGGCTGCAAGGGCAATAATCTTAAGAATGTCACAGCCTCATTCCCAGCTGGCTGCTTTATCGCAGTAACCGGTGTCTCAGGATCAGGCAAGTCCACCTTAGTAAATGACACTTTAGTTCCAGTCGTTTCATCACACATGAAAGGTGGCGAGACCATCCGTGTCGATCAGGCCTTTGACTGCCAGAAAGTTGAGGGTGTTGAGCTCTTTGATAAGCTCATTTGTATTGACCAAAGTCCAATTGGCAGAACCCCACGCTCTAACCCTGCTACTTATATCGACCTCTTTACCGGTATTCGTGAGCTTTTTGCTATGACCCCAGAGTCACGTGCCCGTGGTTATACCCCAGGCCGTTTCTCCTTTAACGTAAAAGGTGGTCGTTGCGAGGCTTGCCAAGGTGATGGCACGATTAGAGTTGAGATGCACTTCTTACCTGATGTGTATGTGCAATGTGAACAATGTAAAGGTAAGCGCTATAACCGTGAAACTTTAGATATTCACTACAAAGGCAAGAACATATCAGAGGTCTTAGATATGACAGTAGAAGAGGCTCTGACCTTCTTCGAGGCTGTACCTAAGATCCGTCGTAAACTCCAAGCGCTTATGGATGTGGGTCTGTCATACATTACCTTAGGTCAATCAGCACTTACCTTCTCTGGTGGTGAAGCACAGCGTATTAAGCTTGCCAAAGAGTTATCAAAGGTATCTACAAAGAACACCCTGTATGTTTTAGATGAGCCTACCACTGGTTTACATTTCCATGATGTAAAACAGCTCTTAGATATGCTCATGCGCCTGAGAGATGATGGCAATACTGTTGTAGTCATTGAGCATAACTTAGATGTGATTAAGTGTGCTGACTACATCATCGATCTTGGTCCAGAAGGTGGCAGTGGCGGCGGCCAAATCATTGCTACCGGCACCCCTGAGCAAATTGCACTTAACGATGCATCCTTTACTGGACAATTCTTAAAGCCAATCTTGCTTAAGGCAGGCTCTATCGACGCAAAAGGCAACATCCTTACTCAAGGTACCACAACAGATGAGTCCAATACCAAAGTAGATAGTACCGATAGCACCTCTACTACTAAAAAGACTCGTGCTAAGCCAAAAGCCAAGCCAAAGGCTAAGGCCAAGTCCACTAAAAAAGCAGAGGCCGAAGCTAATGAGGAAGATGATGTAATAATGTCTCCTGAGGAGCTACACAAATCAGCAGCAGACGCGCTCTTTGGCTCTACTGTGGAGGAGGATAAGCCTAGCAAGCCTAAAACCCGTCGCAAGAGCAAGAACTCCCAAGACGCCTAGGCGTGCCTAAACTATATAGCCCATCAGCATTAATAGAAGTCGTTGCATTACAGATGCGTATGGCTAGTAAGCTTGCCTAAACTATATAGCCCATCAGCATTAATAGACGTCGTTGCATTAAAGATGCGTATTGCTAGTTTGACAGAGCATCTGATTCGATATATGTCTAAGATCGCGACTGTGGGCTATAATTGTTCAATTGCTAATGTGCAAAGCGCTATAAGCTTGCACATATAACTGTTCATTATCAGCACGCCTTAAGCTCGTTTGGCGGCAGGCATTTAGAAGGATACTTATAATGGAACTTACCGAACAAATGTATAACGCCGTCCTCGAGTTGGACGATGATTACCGTCAGTTCTTCTGTCTTAAGAACTGCCAAGAGCAAAACGTGGTCTACATCCTCAAAGAGAAGGGTGATGAGGGCATGCCTTTAATGTTTGAGGACGAGCCTGTTGAGGGTGATGATGAGTTCACCTACCATACTTTCCTCCCAATCTGGTGCCACCCTCGTTTTGTTGAGCATTTCTTAGATAATGCCGACGATAACACTCGTGAGAACTACGAGATGGTAGAGCTTAAGGTAGATCTGTTCAAAGACAAATGGGGTCCATCCTTAAAGAGCAACTCCATTGCTCTTGCTCTGCTGCCTTTACAGCAGGATAAGAACTTCAACATCTGCCCAGCTGACATTTTCTCCAATGAAAATGCAGCCGATGCAGCCGCTAAACTTGCCATGGCTATCGACAAGGTAACTGCTGCTGATATGGGTTAATAGCCGTATGTGAGCAACGTGGATCTTAAGCCTTAGAAAAAGAAAAGGAGAACGAATGTTCTCCTTTTCTTTTTTTTTCTAGATCATAAAGCTTGTAGCTACTGCTTATCGAAATACTTAACTTTTTGTCTTTCGCGATACCACAGCTGCCAGGAATTAACCACGTTCTGCCACAAGATATAACAGCCAGGAGCAATAGATGAAGCAGGGCTTAAGTAGGCAATGGCGATCCAAATACCAAAGACCATGTTCTTTTGACCTAAACCTTGACCAGCACTAATACGCTGCCCCTCTAAGTGACCAATCAGTTTGCCCAAAGCAAATTGTAAAGCAGTAGCAACTAAGCCGACCACTGCGAGCATGGTTAAAGTCATTCCATCTTCAGGAGAGTTCATTAAGTTAGAACATGCAGTAGCTGAAATCGTACTTAAAGTAAAAGCCCATAAGTAGAAGTTAAAATCCTTGAGCTTAGTGGCGATAAAACGATTTACTGGCTTTACACAATAACGCAGGAACTGAGCAAGCACTAATGGCATCACGATGAGCGGGAAAGTGCGCATCATGATCTTAGAAAACTCCTCAATAAAACCGCCTTGGGCTGCTGGAGATATGAGCGGGAAGATAAGCGGAATGCCAATAGCCGCTCCTAAGTTGCTAAGCAGGGTATAAGTAGTTAAGGAGCTCTCATCACCACCAAGCTTGCCAGTAATTACAGCTGCAGCAGCGGCTGTTGGGGTAATCACGCACACCAAGAAACCCTCAAGCTCAAGCTTAATTGAGGTACTTGGATTAGATGCTATGTAAAAGGCGGTTAGAGCAGGAATACCAATTTGGATAATGACCAAAATAATGTGCCAGCGACGAGGCTTCATCTTGGATATTTCAACCTTGCTAAAGGCAAGGAACAATAGCATAAAGATAAGGCCAGGCACGATTGAGTCAAAGAAGTTTTTGAGCGGGTATTTGATCGGTGCTAAGAACTCTACATAGTGAAAGAGAAAATAAGTGCTTACACCTGTAGAGATAGCCACAGCCAAAATGTTTAGACGGATGTAATACATAAGACGCTGCAGTCGCACGTAACTGCCACGCTCGTTTAATTGCGCCTCGATCTTTTGCACTACACTTGGATCTGCATGCCCCTGAGCCTCGCTCTTTGGGCTATCTTGTTTTGTCATGTGTTTTAAATCCTTATGTTGCAGCATCCTAAGCTAAACCATAGTAGACCTATTGTCTAACGCTACACTTTAGTAAGCCACCTGCTCGTAAGTACCTAAATTTGCGTGCCAATAATAGAACAATATCGATGTTTATGCGATTCAAATGACAAACATTGCCAATAATCAACTACCACTGCACCACACAATAGCTATGTTGCATCAAAGATGGCTCTTTCTTGCATAGCACTTAGCAGGCCCAATGAGTACAGCATCTAACGCGGCAGCGATGCCACCTCTCGGTATAGCAGCTATGCTGCGTCAATGAGTACAGCATCTAGCGTGGTAGGGAGGCTTTGTAGCATGAGTTGGCATCTAAAAGATAGGCGCGGGCGCTGATAAAAATAAAAAGCCCCAACCGATTAGGTTAGGGCCCTTTGATAAAAGATAGGCAATGCCTCTTATATCAGTATTTAATCGTCAGCCATCTCAAAGAGTGGTTCAAGATGGAATGTCTTGACTAGCGCACGCACGGTGCTTGATGGATGACGTAAGGTGAGCTTGTGGTTGTCTTTACTCTTAGCCCACTGAACTAAAAAGGCAATGCCAGATGAGTCGATCGCCTGATTATCCTTAAGTTCAGCTTCACTAAGAACAAAGATCTCATCACGTCTTTGCCAGAGCTTGGCTACCTCAACATGGGTCAGTCTAGTTAAATCAGGATTCATAGATCTCACCTTAACGCAAGATTACTTGATTGCTTCAGTGCTGCCAGAGGCATTGTGCTTGTTAATGAGGTCAGCAACACCCTTCACACCGCGCTCACGGATCAGTGGGTTTAACTCGCTCTCCTTTGCTGAAAGCATGGAAATACCCTCAGATACTAAGTCGTAAGCACGCCACTCAGAAGTCTTGGAGTTCTTACGAAGCTTGAAGATGAGCTCAAGATCTTTCTTGCCAGCTTCACGAATTAAGAACTTAACATTTACCTGAGTAGCATCAGCTGATACCTTCTTGTACTCTGGTGCAACTAAATCCTGGTTCTTGTATAAAGCTAAAGCATCTGCAAATGAAGAAACGATGTACTCAGCAAAAGCATTGCTAAATGCATCACGATCCGCAGCAGAGGCCTTCTTTGCGTAGGTGCCCATTACTTTGTAAGCAGCGTAACGAGTATCTACATAAGGAAGCAGATCGTTACGTACTAAGTCCTTTCTAAAAGCAGCATCGCTAACTTTATCCTTGTTCTGCTGCAGCTTATTGAAAGCCTGATCTGCAACCTCAGTCATCATCTTGAAAGGATCTTTCATATCGACTTGTGCAGCTGAGGCAAAGGATACTGTGAATAATGATGCGCACATCATTACACAGGCTAATAACATTTTTCTCATTTGATCACCCTTACTTTAGTTTGACCGCAATATGCTTACTGCGGCCGCTTTCATTGATCTTGTGGGCTTTTTAAAGCCTCAGCAACATCAATGTATCGTTATGCATAAAAGAGCCTGAAAGCTAGGCTCTTTCTCGATTCTTTCAGCACAGCTAGTAAGAGGCACTTGGCAATTAAAACGCACATGCGTATCTTTGTGTAAATGTGCTTACTTAGCTTGCTGATTGCTTAAACGGCTGCTTGCTAGCTTGCTGATTGCTTTGACGGCTGCCTGCTAGCTTGCTGATTGCTTAGACGGTTGCTTTCTAGCTAGCTTGCTTGCTTTCTAGCTTGCTACTGGGCTAACTGCTGAGTAGTCTGCAGTTGCACCATCTTCTGAGCCTCTTCTTTACCAAGATCAATCTCTGAGACATCAACGTCGTGAGTTTCGATGTCATCAGCCTTGCTCTTTGAAGCTTGCTTGTCTTGCTCAGCTGAGTCAGCAACAGAACTGTTGTACAGGAACTTAGAGATAAGATCTTCTAAGATAACGGCTGAACCGGTATCCATGATCTCATCGCCGTTCTTAAGATAAGTTGAACCTAAGTCCTCATCATAAAAGCCTGGAGTCAGTGCAATGTACTGCTCACCAATAATGCCTGAGGTTAAGATGGATACCTTAGAGTCTGAAGAGAGCTTGTCGTAACGAGACTCAATGGACATTTCAACCACTGGTAGCAGATCTTCTTGATCTAAGTAGATCTTATCGACGCGGCCAATTACTACACCACCAATACGTACAGGGGCGCGTAACTTTAAAGAGCCGATATTGTCAAAACGGGCTGATACAGTGTAGGTATTAGAAGAACTATCTAATACTAAGCCTGCAACCTTTAAGGACATGATTACGGCAGCAACGATGCCGACCACCATAAACAATCCGACGCCAAACTCAATTTTGCTAAACTTCATAAAAATTCACCGCAGCTTGTGGTGCCTATATAAAAGGGAGAAACCATATCTCCAAACTCTTGTAGCTACTGCGGGCCTCAGCGTAAAAATCCGTTAAAACATCAGTGCTGTCAGCACAAAATCTAAGCCTAAGATAGCTAGGGATGACTGAACTACAGTAGCAGTAGTAGCTGCAGAAATACCCTCTGAGGTAGGCTTAGAGTCATAACCGTTAAATAAAGCAATCCATACGCAGGCAATAGAGAAAATCACTGCCTTGATGAACATGCAGCCAATGTCGTCGACAAAATCAACTGAAGCCTGCATGCCTGACCAGTAAATGCCGTCATCTAAACCTAGCCAATCGACACCTACCAACTTACCGCCGTAGATGCCTACTAAGCAGAAGAGGACAGAGAGTAAAGGCATAGAGATCACACCTGCCCAAAAGCGAGGTGAGATGATGCGTCTTAACGGATCTACAGCCATCATCTCCATAGATGAAAGCTGCTCAGATGCTTTAAGCTGACCAATTTCTGCTGTCAGTGCAGAGCCTGCACGTCCAGCAAAAAGCAGTGCAGTAACCACAGGGCCAAGCTCACGAATGATAGCCAGAGCTACTAATGGGCCTAAAGAACCTGTAGCCATAAAGTCTTTAAGGATGTTAAAACCCTGAAGACCAAGCACCATGCCTATGAACAGACCTGAGACCAAAATGATGATGACAGACTGAACACCAACAAAATAGATTTGCTTAATGAGAAGCGGAAAATGCTTACCAAAGTCTGGTCTACCCACGAGCGCATGGTAGAGCATCAAAGTCGAACGGCCAAGTGAAGTAATCTTACCAGTGGTATAACGTCCGATCCTGCCAATAAAATCAAACATTACAGATCCTCCAGATAGTCACGCTCTGCCTTGAGGCGGAATGCATAAGGACCGTCGTAATCGCCATTAATAAACTGCACGACCTTTGGATCTGAACTATTGCGCACTTCATCTGGAGTACCAGAACCAATCACATGACCATCAGCCACGATGTAGACCTGATGGGCAATAGAGAGAACCTCAGCAACATCGTGGGTAACGATGACAGAGGTAACGCCTAAATACTCATTAATGTCGGCAATGAGTTTTACTAAGACCGCCATAGTAATAGGATCCTGACCTACGAAAGGCTCATCGTACATGATGAGTTCAGGATCAAGTGCAATGGAGCGAGCTAGTGCAGCACGACGTGCCATGCCACCAGAGAGTTCATTTGGTGAGAAGTAAGCTGCACCTCTTAGACCTACAGCCTCAAGCTTCATCATCACGAGATCATGAATTAAGACCTCAGGAAGCTTGGTATGCTCACGCAGAGGGAAAGCAACATTCTCAAAGACGTTTAAATCGGTAAACAAAGCACCACTTTGAAAGAGCATGCTCATGCGTTTGCGCAGATCATAAAGCTCTTTACGTGGTAACTTATGGATATTGATACCGTCAAACAAGATCTGGCCTTCATCTGGAGTTAACTGTGCGCCAATTAATCTTAAGAGCGTAGTTTTACCAGTGCCTGATGGGCCTAAAATTGCTGTGATCTTGCCTCGAGGAATATCCAGGGTCATGCCCTTATAAATTTGTCTGCCAGCATAAGAGAACGATACATTCTCCACCTTAACAAGACTATCTGAAGGAGCCTTGCAAGTAGAGGCAGCATCTTGACCACAATTACTGGTCGTCTTAGGCAGATCCGAGTTTTGTATACTCATCATGGACACCCTTAACAGGTAAAATGTGCGCTGATTCTAACACAGCATGATGCGCTTATCTGAATAAAGGCAAGTAGATAGAAACAACGAACAACACCTAAATTTGTTAGCTAAATTCGTTAATCTTTAAGCGTCTTTTCATCTATAGAACAAGGCAACCTTGTTTGATGGGCGCTTAAGGTTATGGCTGTAAATTAGCTAACATGTGCAATCTCACGCTCTTTGTTTAAGAGCATGCGATGGCTTTAATAAGCTTGGTTTAAACTGCCTGTATTTTGTTAAGACAAAACCACAATCAACTGCTGTACATTGACGTTTAATAAAACGGACGAACAGACTTATGTAGCTTGCCATACAGGGAGCGCATATTGTGCTACTAATTATACTTATGCTAAAGGCAAAGCTTAGATTAATGTCTGTATGCATCAAATGCAGCTATAATGTTATGCTCATTGCAAAGCTCACCGTTAACATGAGCTTAACAAATAAAACCCTGATAGAACTTAGCAAAGTCGTTATATTATGTAACTTTTGCTGTGCAAAGGCTAAACCATAGAATATAACCTGAACAAGACTATCAATAAGATGCACTGTGCACCTAAAATGCACAAACTTTTTGCTAATCTGTTCGTTATGAAGCGATAACTATAGGCTATGGATCATCACCATATATATATGCCTAGGAGACGATGATGTTACACGAGACATGTATTCAAGCAGGCAAGCGCGTTTTACAAGAAGAAGCTGCAGCAATCCTTGAGTTAGTCCCTTCTATCAATGAAGACTTTGCTCGTGCATGTGACATCTTATTAAAATGCAAAGGTAAGGTAGTCTTAACTGGCGTAGGTAAATCAGGTCATATTGCCACCAAGATCGCTTCCACCATGGCATCAACAGGCACGCAAGCTTTCTTTGTACAAGCCGGCGAGGCAGCACACGGCGACTTAGGCATGATCGGAGATCAGGATGTAGTGATTGCTATCTCCAACTCCGGCGAAGGTACCGAGCTTAAGATCATGATCCCGCTGCTGCGCCGCCGCAAAATCCCTCTGATCTCCATTTCTGGCAATTTAGAGTCTTCTTTAGCTAAGGCCTCTGATGTAGCTCTTAGCGCCCATGTAAGCAAAGAAGCTTGTCCGCTTAATCTAGCCCCAACCTCAAGTTCTACAGCAGAGCTTGCCATTGGTGATGCTCTAGCCATTGCACTTTTAGAGGCTCGCGGCTTTACCGAGCGTGATTTTGCTATGTCTCACCCTGGAGGTGCTTTAGGCAGAAAGCTCCTCGTTCGTTGCCAAGACATCATGCATACAGGCAATGAAATCCCTTTATGCTCAGATAAGGTCACTATCAAAGATGCTCTTTTAGAGATGACTGCTAAAAACCTCGGCATTGTTGCTGTAGCTGATGCAGACAATCACTTTGTAGGCGTGTACACCGATGGCGATCTGCGCCGCACCTTAGAAAAAGAGTTTTCTGTAAAAGACGATTTAAGCAAGGTCATGACCCACGGCGGTATTAGTGTTAAGGCTGAATGTCTTGCTGCAGATGCTTTAGCCATCATGCAAGATAAGAAGATCAGCGCCATGATTGTTACAGATCAAGACAATAAGATCATCGGTGCTTTTAATATGCACGATATGCTTCGCGCCGGAATCATATAAGCAAGAATAGTTCTAAGGGGACAGTATGAGTTTAACTGAGAGTGTATTCCATACCTTCTATCAGGACTTAAGCGCTGAGGTTGCTCAAAAGCTCAGTAAGATCAAGCTCGTGGTATTTGATGTAGATGGCACCATTACTGACGGTGGTATTTACTTAGATAGACAGGAAAACGAGCTTAAGAAATTCAATGGTAAGGATGGCATGGGCATAGCCTTATTGCACTATGCCGGTATCCATACAGCTCTTATCACAGGACGAGACTCTCCTCTTACTCAGCGTCGCGCCAAAGAGATCAAAATAGAGCACGTTATACAGGGTATTGCCGATAAAAAGGTAGCCTTAGAAGAACTCTTAGATAAGCTTAATCTTTCTAAGGATGAAGTAGCTGTCATGGGCGATGATGTCAACGATATCCCGCTCTTTGAGAACGCTGCTGTTTCTGCCTGTCCTAACGATGGTTATCACTACATGAAGAAGATCGCCACCATTGTCCTTACATTAGATGGTGGTCGTGGTGCTGCACGTGAGTTTTGCGATCTCATTATGATGGTTCAAGGTAAGATTACCGCTGATGGCCGTCCTTTAGTAGCCAAGGAAGGAATTAGCTTCAAGCCTGGTGCGCAATAAAGACCCAAACCTCAATAACTCCAAAAACTTCAATAACTCCACTACCAACAACTCTCAAAAAAAACCACTCATCTATCCTAAACATGAGGCAACCTCATGTTTAGGTTGAGTCACGTCTTGAGTGTATTCACACAAGAGTTTTGCTATCTAAGCAAAGAGAGCAGCCTTAAATTTGCCTTGTGTACCTAAAGGCATGCTGTGCCCTTCCTAATTTTCCCTATCTAAACTATTTAGCCTTACAAACCTGTCTAGATTTGATGGGTCAAAATAGTGCAGTAATTATGCTAATACACTAAATCGTAGGCTAATTAACAATCATATTGCTTACTTTTGTAAGACGAGTTGTACTGATATTTGCGCATGAGCACAAGTTTGATCAAATTTGCGGCCTGCACGGCAAATTTTGGGCCAATTTTAAGAATAAATAGGCTAGAATGTTTGACTGTTTTCAAGGCTGCCTCAATTAAACATAGCGCTGTTTTTATCTTGGCTAGCTGTTGTGATTTAGCCTATATAGGCTAATCGTTGCTAGTTAAGAATAATGATATAGGCTAGCCTTGAGTGGTATTAGCTATCAACGATTTTGGCATTTAATGGGAAGTAATTCTTAATGGGCGTTACTTTAAGATCGATCATCATTGCTGCAATGCTGACTGTTTTAGCAGCTCTGTTGTATCACTTCTCTGGCTTGAAAGGCAGACTGAGCAACGAAGAGATCTCCAATCTCTACCCAACCTTTGTTTCTAAAGGCTTAAAAGCTGAGCTCTACGATCAAGACGGACATATAACCCATTCCATGACAACAGATGAGCTTAAATACCATGAAAACAAAAAGCTCTTAGAAGTCACTGGTATTGATGGTGTTTTCTACGATAAAAACGACGATGGCTCAGCTAAAAATGGCTGGAGGATCAAGGCTAAAGAGGGCGTGATGGTGCATGACAACTATGCCGATTTACGAGGCAATGTCACCGTTAGTCCTTTAGATGTAGACACCTCAGAGATCAAACAAGTTAGTACTAAGAGCGTGCACTTTGACATTAAAAATAAGATCATCAGCTCTAAACAGCAGCTGAGTATCGAAGGCACTAAGTTTACTAACACAGGATCAAATTACGTTATCGATCTGAACAAGAAAACCATAGTAATCAAGGACAAGCCTCATGTGGTCTACAATCCGTAAGATACTGATTACATCTGCAGCTCTTGTAGCTTTCAATAACGCATATGCGTTATCTACAGATAGTAAGCAGTCAATCAACGTTCAATCAGTTGAGCAAAGCGCTGATCTTCAGGCAAACAAGATCGTGTTCTCTGGTGATGTAGAAGCAACTCAAGGCTCTATTAAGCTCACCGCTGATAAAGTAGAGATCATCAGAAATGAAAATGGTGACTTAGAGTCTATCATCGCCTATGGTTCTCCAGTTAACTTCCAGCAACAGCAAGATAACGGCAAATACATCAAGGCTCGTGCCCGCACTTTAAGCTACTACCCACAAAAGACTAGCATCATACTGCAAGGTCGTGCTGTAGTATGGCAAGGAGAGTCAAAGATGACCGGCGAGCGTATCGAGTACAACATTAACTCACAAAAGCTGCGTGCTGTGAACAACAACAGCCAAGGCGGTCGAGTATCGAGTACTTTTGTGCCAGCTGACTTCAAGAAAGGTAACAAGTAAAAAGATAGATGCTAGCTTATAACAGCATCTAAATTTGCTAGATCTTGAGATCTGTAAACGCGAAATTTACGTGGCTACAGGATTAAAAAACTAGCAAAGATCCAAGCAAACTCCTAATAGCGAGCTTAGGAGTTTAAAGCAGTTTGCATGACTAAGTTTTCTCTTAGTTTTTGGATTTAAAGTTTTTTAGCTCTTTTATCTTAGTAGTTGTAATGAAGGTAGACATGTCCATTTTGGTATACCCCTCAACTGCATGAATAGAGCTTTAATTAAGCAGCGGTATTAACCGTGGCAATAAACAGGTAACAAGATGAGTCTTTTACAGGCCAACCACCTTAAGAAAACCTATAAAGGACGCGTGGTTGTAAATGATGTAAGCCTCTCCATCGAGAGCGGTTCTATTGTTGGTCTTTTAGGCCCAAATGGAGCAGGTAAAACCACCTCGTTCTATATCATTGTGGGCATTATCTCCACTGAAAATGGCAATGTCATGATCGATGATCAGGACATTACCCACTTACCAATGCACAAGCGTGCATTAGCTGGACTTGGCTACCTGCCTCAGGAAAACTCCATTTTCAGAAAGCTAACTGTAGAAGAAAACATCATGAGTGTGCTTGAACTGCAAAAACAGCTTAACAAGCACGAGCGCCAAAATAGACTCAACGAGCTTATTGAGGAGTTCCATATTGAGCACATTGCTAAAAGTACTGGTATGGCTCTCTCTGGTGGTGAACGTCGTCGCGTAGAAATCGCCCGCGCACTCGCTGCCAACCCTAAATTTATCTTGTTAGATGAGCCTTTTGCTGGAGTTGACCCGATCTCCATTTCTGACATTAAGGACATCATCACTCACCTTAAAAATAGAGATATTGGTGTATTGATCACCGATCATAATGTGCGTGAAACTCTTGATGTATGCTCCAAAGCCTACATCGTAAATGCAGGCGAGATTATCGCTAAGGGTAGCGCACAAGAGGTGCTTGAAAACAAGAAGGTACAAGAAGTGTACCTCGGTAAGAATTTCTCTTTATAGGAAAACTTTCATGGCTGGCTTGAAAACATCTCTGCAAATGAGAGCAGTCCAGACACAGACCTTAACTATGACTCCTCAGCTGCAGCAAGCAATTCGTCTGCTGCAATTGTCGACTCTAGATCTGCGTCAGGAGATTCAGCTTACTATCGAAAAAAATCCACTTTTAGAGATTGATGAGTCTATCGCTAACTCTAATGTGGACTCGCTTGACGAAATGGCAGAAAACGAGCGTCGTGCCAATGATAGCGAGATCTTTGATCCATTTAGTGATGACGCCTCTTACCAAGGTGCGGACATTGATATGTCTGGCTACAACGAGCACAACGAAGTTGCCTCTGCTGGTGAGCTCATTGGTAAAGATAGTGAGTCACGCGCCGACTACTCTCGCTCACGTAGTGAAGATGACTACTCAGACTATGATCTAACTGGATCCAAGGCTAGCCAAGAATATCTTGATTATGGCTCTGATTATCGCGAGTCCGATGTTGATCTCTCAGCTGCAGATGATGCACTTTCTAATACTGCTCTGCCAGATAGATTAACTGAAGCAGCAATGGATCCTGGTGCCATCTCGACTTTATCTAACCACGATACATTAGCTAGAGATGATAGTGTCTCTGCTAAGTCACGCTCTAAAAACGGCATTACTGGCCTTAATACTGTCTATGAGGGTGAAACCGAAGAGGATTTACGAGATCACCTTACTTGGCAGCTTAACTGCTCTCAGATCCGTGGTCGCGATCGTGAGATTGCCGAGGCTATTATTGATGCTGTAGATGACTCAGGCTATTTAACTGAATCCCTTGAGGACATCGTTTCAGTAGTTATCGGCCGTTATCCAGATACCACAGAAGAAGATGTGGCCATTGTGCTTAAACTCGTACAGCACTTTGATCCATTAGGCGTAGCCTCTCGTACTGTACAAGAGTGTCTGCTCATTCAGATTCGTGAAATGATGCAGACCAATGTAAGCCAAGAGGTCTTGTTTGCTGAGTTAGTAGTCTCTCAGTACCTCGACATGCTCTCAAACCATGACTATCGTGGCTTGTGCAATCAGTTAAGCATAAAAGAAGATCTCTTAAAGAAAGTCATTGAGATCATCGTTTCATTAAACCCACGCCCAGGTAATACTGCAGTTAAGCAAAAGTCAGATTTCATCATTCCTGATGTCTTAGTCGTTAAAGATGAAAATGGCAATTACGATGTTGTCCTTAATCCTGACTCACTGCCACGCGTGCGTTTAAATGAACAGTACAAAGCCCTCTCTTGCTATGCACGCAACGAGCGTGAAAAAGAGTTCTTCAAGAGCAACCTGCAAGAGGCCAATTGGTTTATTCAAAGTATCGCTAAGCGTAACGACACCTTGCTCAAGGTTTCAAAATGCATCATTCAGCATCAGAAAGCCTTCTTAGATCATGGTGAGAGTCGTATGGAGCCTTTAGTGCTTAACGACATCGCTCGCGAAGTTGAGATGCATGAGTCCACTATCTCACGTGTGACTACAGAAAAGTATCTGTTTACCTCTCGTGGTACCTTTGAGCTTAAGTACTTCTTCTCTTCTCACGTTAGCACCGAAAGTGGCGGTACAGCCTCTTCAACCGCAATACGTGCAGAGATCAAATCACTCATCTCAAAGGAAAATCCACGCAGACCATACTCTGATAATCAGATCGCCGTGCTGCTTAAAGAAAAGGGCTATTGTGTGGCTCGCCGTACCATCGCTAAATACCGCGAGTCTATTGGTATCGGCTCTTCCTCACAGCGTAAGCGTCTTGTATAAACCATCGCCACTCAAAGCGGCACTAACGAGACGAAACGAAACACGAGACGAAACGCCACTACAACTACCCATCGCCCCATTGTCAGCTAAAAACGAGCACTTTGGGGCCTATGCCCAAAACTACTTTGGGTATAGTCCCAAAGCTAATTTGGGCATAGCCACCAAAGAGAATTTGGGCATAATCCCCTGCCTCATGAGTTTTAACTCATGCCACCCATCTAGACTAAAAAGATCACCACAGCATCTTTGGATCATTTGAGTGAAAGTCGCTCCAAAAGATCACAAGATGGTATTAATACCAAGATCACCACAGGATCAATCAAGGATCACATATATTTTTGTCTTTGGCTTATATATGACTTTTGATTGCTGCGTTTTCCTAAGGCTTGTCCATGCCCTAGAAAAAAGCGTAAAGACCATTTCGGGATCTGCATCTAAGATTTGCTAAGTTTAAGACCCCATAAGGCTTTGATTTAGTTAATATGAAATCAAAGGTTGTCATGCAACTCTCTTACGGGCCCTCGACGAGCCCTTCCCCTTAATTTGACACCGTCGCTGACTATATTTTCCTTTTGAACAGTTTTGCGACTACGGGAGTCAAGTTAAGTAACCAGCTATCGAATTGTTCTGACAGAACCTCTTTAGCTTCTTTGCAGTAGGAACCACTGTTATACGTAGTCTTTTACTTGATACTGCTATGGATTGATTATTTTGGGACTGCGTAGTACCAAAAGTACAGTAACGGCGGTGGACGTCGGCCACACTCTCGGTATCCAACTAGGTTGGGTTAAGGATCAGATATATGCAGATTAACATCCAAGGTGTAGGACTTAAAGTCACAGACGCTCTTCATGATTATGTCACAGAGAAGTTCACCAAACTCGAGCGTAAAGGCGATGTTATCACTTCCATTGCTGTTACCCTGACAGTTGAGAAGCTCCAGCAAATCGCTAAAGCAGACCTCAACGTTTCTGGCGGTACACTGCATGCCGAAGCTGAGGATGAGAGCATGTATGCAGCCATCGATGCCTTAATCGACAAAGTTGATCGTCAGTTAGTCAAGTACAAAGAGAAACACGAGTAACCGACGGGCATTTGCAGATTCACTTTCATAACAAAAGCCTTTGAGAGGCATGGCTACAGCGCCCCCTATTCCCAGAACTAGCAAGAGATTGTAGGAAAACTCTTGCATCTGACAACTCAAAGGGCTTTTGTTCGTTACTAAACAGCAGAAATAACCACCCCAGGCTCAGTTGAGCCAACGATTCTGCTACAAAGGTTTAAGTTAGTAACCCGAGGCCCCGTAAGGCCTTATGCAGTAGAGCATAACCCTGGGCTGTATTAGCTAACAAGCGCTACTGCTACACACTTTTTGCACTAACCCGAGGCACTGCAGTTTTAGATACTGCCAACTAATGTAGCCTCAAAAAGTTGGATATAACCCCAGGCTCAGTTGAGCCATTTGCTCCAACTTTCAAGGACTTAAAGTACTAACCCGAGGTCTTGTAAGGCCTCATAACGAACCCTTTGTTAGTAACCGCCTCAGACAGCAACCCCAACAGTATATTGTCTGATGGCCCCGTATGAGACTCGCCCACAACGCGGCTGAGCATACAAGACCCCATTTCCAACCAAGGGAAGCTCGCGAGAGCTCCCCACCCTAACACGGGAAAAAGGCCACTCATGCAGTGGCTTTTTTCATTTTTGCTGCCTGTAAAATTCCCATACCCACACAATTGCTGCAAGTAACGTTCAGTGTTACGTACCAAACAGTAAGGCTCAGTTTTACTTGCCAGACAGTAACGTTCAGTTTAACTTGCCCAAAAGTTCAGCAATAATGCTTTAACAAGCGATCAGCAGGTATGTAAAGAACCATTAATCTATCCTAGGTCTAAGTTCTTATACCTATGCCAAATGGTTTTCCAAGTTAACCTTTTAGGTACTATGCTATTTATCTTGGAGGCGTATAATACGCCTTACTTTGAGGTTCGTAAGTTTAGATATGGGTATTAGTACAGTGCACTCATGCGATCTTAAATCCCATATATAAGCGCCAGATAACCATGGCTTGCTGCCTTAAAGCAGCTTATTTATATAGCTCTTAGTGAGTTGAATTAAGATGAGTCAAACCGCTCGCATCTTGGTTGTGATCAGTCTTTTCTGGTTCACACAGTACATCTACGTCCCATATCAAACCCCATACCTGCTTGCACAGAAGGTCAGTGCTGATTTTGTGGGCATGGTAGTAGGCTTCTACGGCGCTGTACCTTTCTTTACCCGCCTGTTTGTCGGCATTTTCTCCGACAGAATCGGCATGTATAAACCGCTGATTGTCTTTAGCTGTTTTACTGCAGCTCTTGCTTCAGTTATACGTTTATATAGGCCTGATGGCGTTGGTTTCTTGATTGCCAACATTATTTCCGGCTTTGCCTGCTCAGGCTGGATGTGCTTTATTCTCTTCCACACTAAGAACCTGACTAAAGATAATTTAGCCAGAGGCATGGGCTATGTGCTGGCCGCATGCAACATTGGCATCTTACTCGGATTCTTTGCCTCTGCTACCTTATATGAACACTTTGGTATGTTCATGATGTGCCTGCTCTCAGTAATTGGCGGTAGTACTGCAACCTTAGTAGCCATTACCCTTAAAGAAAAAGATGAGCCTAATAAGGTAAAACCTAAAATAAGTAATCTTCTTGAGGTTGTTAAGAACAAGCGCCTATGGTTCTTCTCTGTCATCGCGGTGATACAGCAAGGCATTTTAATGGGCACAGCCATGTCTTTTTCCAATGAGGTGGCTAACTCCTTAGGTGCAGCTCCTTGGCAGATCGGCATCATGACTATGACCATGACCGGATCATACGCAGCCTCATGCTTCCTCTCCTCAACCAGAATTGCACTACGTATAGGCCCAGGTATCTTAATGACCTTATCGCAGATTTGCATGGCCATGTACTGCATCTTGATGGTTAGCCTTGAGAATGTATACATGCTCATTCCAATTCAAGTTCTGCTTGGCTCTACTGGCGGTATGGTGTTCTCCTGGTGCTCTGCTGAGGCCATTAGTCAGATTGAGGCGTATCGTCGCTCTACTGCGCTTAGTATCTTCCAGTCGATGTTTGCCATTGGTATGACTGCAGTTCCTATCATGGCAGGCTACTTATTCAATCAAACTGGCACCTTAGACACAGCTTTCTTCTTCCAGGCTGCACTTGCCTTCTTAGGTGCTATTGCTACTGCTATCTACTATGCTCGCCGCAGAATGCTGCGCCGCGCCAGCAAAGAGTACTAGCAAGGCAATTAAGCATGCCATTCACAAGCAAATAAGCATGCTTTACACGAGGAAAACGGGTCGCCTAGGCGGCCTGTTTTGTTTTAGGCATACACAAAAAATACCTACACTCAAAGCCAACATTCGCAGCCAATCCTATCTATACGCTAATTTTTAATCCTTTCGACCAACCCCTATACTATCATACTAATGCCG
>Garnier_p2__coassemble_907_pt1 | contig 77882 bp, 45 predicted proteins | sample Garnier_p2__metabat2_high_PE_037 | metagenome-assembled genome bin Garnier_p2 | reverse complement strand
GATGGTATAGGTTTAAAACGTCTAAAAGTGGATCATTTTAAACAGTCCCGGGTGATCATCACTTAAGTCTTTGTGTCTATGTGTGATCAAAAGATGCTATAATTAACGTTTGCACAAACAAAATACGTTAGCTACCTATGGTAGTTTGCGTATCTCATTACTTTCTACTAAAAAGTAGCTCTCTTTGCCGCTCGCCTGTACTCAGCGTCTCGTCTTATTGCGCTGAACGATTAGTGTTTCAATTTGGCGGCACATTCTTAAATGAAGCTAGATTAAGAGCGCTCAGGCGCGTTCTCAAGTAAGTTAGAACAGGATAAACAAGCCACCATGCCATTTGATGCCGGTACTTCTCAGCGTGATAAGCGCTCAAGCAAGTCACGTACTTCCACCTTTAACAAAACAGAACGCTCTAACACTCCGAAAAATCGCTCTGATCGCCCTAAGTCATTTAACAGCAAGTTTGTAAAGAAGACTTCTTCTACAAACTTCAACAAGGGAGCGAAAGTATTTAGAGAAGATGCTCCAAGTGGCGAGCAAGTACACTTTAAGCCTCACTTTACCGATCACGACAAGCGTCACTCTGACAATACTCATGCAGAGCATGGCACTCGCTCATTCAATAAAGATCGCTCCAAGCGCTCTTTTAACGACGGTGTTGACAAGCAAGGACGTAGCGAGCGTTCCTTTTCTAACCGTCGTGAAGGTCTTAACAAGGGTAAAGATGGCAAGAAGATCGTAGTGCCTCGTCGCAAAGAGATCGTCAACGATAAGATTCCAAGAAAGCCAGGCTTTACTACTTTCCAGATGCGCTTAGTACAGAGCATTCTTAACTCTGCTTTAGTAGATAAGAAGCCGCTCGATAAGTCTTATGCCATGTGGTTTGCTAAGGTAAAGATCCCTGCAGTAGAACAAGGCTTTGTGATTCGTCACATCAACGCCATGTTCCGCCGCCTGTCTTTTTATGCACACGTTGCAGGCTTAAAGCGTCCATCTGACTTTGAGCGTCACGTAAACCGCCTCATTCTCTCTTATTACGCAACTGAAGGCTGGCCACTGCCTGAGCTTAATGCCGAAGGCTTTGACCGTACTGGCCTTAAAAAGCGTATTGAAGAGGCGATTGCACATCCACTTTACAATGAGGGCTGTCCTTTCTATCTTGAAGAGCTCTGCTCCCGTGAGCTTAAGGACAAGTGGCCAGCTGAGCGTAAGGCTTTAGGCGAGGCCGCTCCACGTTTTATCCGTGTTAATACCCTCAAGACCACTCGTGACGAGCTTGCTGCAGCTTTATCAGAAGAAGGCGTAGTAACTAAGTCAGTTAAGGGTGTTCACACTGCACTTGAAGTTACTTCTAATGCTGCCTTATTCCGTACCTTAGCTTTCCGCGAGGGTAAGTTTGAGCAGCAAGATGCTGGCTCTCAGTTAATCGCCCCATTCTTAGAGGTTGCTCCAGGTATGCGTGTTATCGATACCTGCGCCGGCTCTGGTGGTAAGACTCTGCACTTAGCTGCCTTAATGAATGGCAAGGGCTCTTTAATTGCCATGGATATTGAGGGCTGGAAGTTAGATGAGCTTAAGGCTCGTGCACGTCGTGCTGGTGCTTTTAACATCGAAACTCGCGTCATCGACTCAACTAAAGTCATTAAGCGTCTGTATGGTCATGCCGATCGTGTGATTATCGATGCTCCTTGCTCTGGTTTAGGCGTGCTACGTCGTACCGCTGACTCTAAGTGGGCCGATATTCAGCCACGTTTAATTGAGCTTAAGAAGATTCAAGCTGACATTCTTGAGCGCTACAGCCGCATGGTCAAGGTTGGCGGTAAGGTTGTTTACTCTACTTGCTCAATCCTGCCAAGCGAGAACGAAAAGCAAGTTAAGGCATTCTTAGACAATCACCCAGGTGAGTTCGTTCTTGAGGCTGAAGAGCACATTTGGCCATCTTCTGGCTTTGATGGCTTCTATATGGCCCGTCTGCGTCGTCTTGAGACCTTCGATGCAACAGCTGAGGCAAATGACGCTAACGACACTACCTCAAGTGCACCAAGCTCACAAGAGTCAGATAATGTAGCTACCGCAGCAGTAAATCCTGATAACACTCAGGCAGATGCTGCCAGCGCTAATGACACTGTAACCGAGCAGGCAGATGCAGCTACACAAGCTGATAATGCAGGCCCTGCTAATAGCACTGAAAGTGCAGGCAGCTCTGAAAATGCAGGCACTGCTGACAGTGCAGAGATTGGCAAGCAGGACTAGAGCTCAGCTTGCTTAAGTAAGCTAAATTAGCTCGTAGGACATGAAAAAAGCCCCGTAGTGATGAACTATGGGGCTTTTTTCTTGGGTAAAGAGTGCTAATGGCAAACTACTTCTTGTCAGGATCAAGACCAGAGAAGCCTAAGTTTTGCTCATCTAAAACTAAGATTCGCTCCATCTGCTCATCAGAAAGCTCAAAGTCAAAGATATCCATGTTTTGCTTCATACGCTCAATGGTAGATGACTTTGGAATGGATGGAATGCCAAGCTGATTAACAAAGCGCAGACATACTTGAGCTACAGTACGATTGCACTCTGATGCAATGGCCTTTAATACGTCATTGTCAAAGACACGTTGACGACCCATTGGGCTCCATGCCTCAGGTACAATTTCATTGGCCTGACAGAAACGCACTAACTCAAGCTGAGAAAAGCCTGGGTGAATCTCTAACTGATTTACCATTGGCTTAACCTTGGTCTCCATCAGCGGCATAAGATGATGCTCTTTGAAGTTGGAGACACCAATGTTCATGATGTAGCCTTCTTCGTACAGCTCTGTCATGGCTTTCCAAGTTGCCAAATTGAGCTCATGAGCCTTAGGATTGTTGCTTTCACTTGCTGGCCAGTGAATCAGATACAGGTCGAGATACTCAAGATCTAAATCAGTTAAAGTTTTAAAGAAAGCATCCTTAGTGGACTGATAGCCCATATCGGCCTCTTTGACCTTAGAGGTGATAAAGAGCTCTTCACGATCGACGCCAGAGGCAGCAATACCCTTACCCACTTCAACTTCATTACCATATAATGCTGCGCCGTCGATTAGGCGATAGCCGCATAAAATGGCATCTCTTACCAACTTGACGCACTCATCGCCGCCAGCTAATGCCCAAGTACCAAAGCCAATAGCTGGTAAAACGCCACGGCCTTTAAGCTCAAAGCCGTTGTCATTTAAAAGCTGTGCTGCCTTAATGGACTCTTGTGAAATCTGTGTACTCATAACTATGCTCGCCTTGTAAGATGACTAAGTCAACCAATCCTATCTTATGAAAACTACTTTTGTTTCCTCATGATAGCTTAAGACATAGCTATAAACGTTATGAGCGCTCATAAAGTGCAACATATGCTCAATAGCAGTAGACATCAAATTGCCTACGGCTTGCAAGGATTAATCGCGTCCATAATGTAATCAGATGCAGTCTCTGTGGTGCTTTTTTATCGTGAAATCTGAGTACTCAATGCCATGCTATAGACTTGCTTGCTAAGGCAAAATGCGCGGGATTTTTTATAGTTTGCATTGAAATTTATTAAAGCTACGCTTATGTGAGTGAGACGTTGTACTCATCTAGTCTTACACTTAAAATATACTTACATACAAGTGCAAACAATGCATGATTATTAGGCATTAGCGTCAAATCTATGCTGCAACTAGGATCCAAGATAAGCTGTAAAATCTGATGTGATATTTGTCACAAAAAACTATTGCAAGCTCTTGTGAACGGTGGATAATATCCGACTTGACTTGTGCCATTTAGTGTAACCATTTCTACTTTGACAAGTCATACAATATACGGCCTAAACAATAGCAAACACGAGTTAAAGCTTCACGATTATATGCATATGCAAGTGCATGAGTACTGCCACTAGATGGTCGACTCATAAGACTGCGTTCACGCATGTGCGGTATATGAGATTGTGCATGATACTTTGTGCACGCATGCGCGGTATATGAGAGTGTGCGCCGCATAATACTGTGTGCACACATGAGACTGTGTTCACGCATGAGCATGGCATCGCCAAGATGTTAGTTATGGTGCTTTTTGCTTGTTTTGTTTTGTTTAACCAACGCTCAGACCATTTACTGAGCACTGAGAATTTTGCCCTGCAGCACTGAGAGAATCTAAATGCAAACATTCGGCGCCAACACAAGAGGTAATACCACTATCTACGTTGCCATGTGTCTGTTGGTTTCTGCGGCCAACTCCATGTTCAACCCTGTGCTGTCACTATTTTTTAATACAGAGCTCAATTTCTCTCCACTGCAGATCTCCATCTTCTTTATGCTGCTGCCTATTGCCACAATCTTAATCGTACAAACTGTGGCTCGTTTTTCAGATATTGGACTGCAGCGTCCTGCTATTATCTGCATTGCATCGCTCTTTGGTGTAGCCTCGTCATATATGCTGTATATGCGACCAAGCTTTATCGTGCTGTGCACCCTTGGTCTGCTGCTACTAGGTTCTTACACTGTGTCTTTCCCACAGATCTACGCCTCAGCTCGTGAGTATGCGGTTAAATACTTAGGTGGTTCGTTAATGTTTGCAACCTTTATGAGATCTTTGGCCTCAGTCTCTTGGGTAGTAGGACCACCAGTTGCCTATGGTATTGCTATGGGTTATAGCTTTAACACCCTGTTCTTAGTTACAGCTATTTCTTTTGCACTTATTTGCGTAACCTCATTTTTCTTCCTGCCAAGTGTCTTAGATAAGGCTGCAGTAGATAAATCCCGTCACATTAAGTGGTGGACCAATCGCTCTGTACTAGTGCTGTTTGCCTCAATCGGCTTAATGTTTACTGCCTTTTCATCCTATATCAACACCATGCCGCTCTACTTTACTCAAGAGCTCAAATTAGATAAGGATTTACCTGGCTACATGCTAGGTCTAGCAGCTTTTATTGAAATTCCTTTAATGTTCTTAGCTGCACGTATTACCAAGACCTTTGGTATTAAGTACGTGATCTTAGTTGGTGGTATCGCACTAGTTATTTTCTTAGTGCTGCTGTTACGTCCAGGGGATAGTAACTATTACCTCATCATTACTTTCTTTGCAGCTTTGTATATTGCATTCGTTGCCACCATGGGCATGGTGTTCTTTCAAGAACTGCTTCCAGCCATCCCAGGCCAGGCTACATCCTTATACATAAACGCCTCGGTTTCAGGTCAGATCGCAGGTGGTGGCCTTATCTCACTTGCTGAGTCTGGCTCTTACACTATCGTCTATATGGTCGGCGCAGCTGTTTGTACTGTAGGCATCTTGCTACTCTTCTTTGTTAAGAAGCCAGATTCAGTAAGCTACTCATAAGCTGAGTAGATGCATCTTGTGTGTGAGTGCTAGTCATACAAAAACATCTTGAATGTGACTGCCTGCTAGATGCTCATCTAGCATCAGATCGCCCCAAGAAAAAAGGAGCCAAGTGGCTCCTTTTTTTTCTTGAGGCTTACTCAAGAACGATGTCTTGTGAATGGGATTACTAATCCCATCAACTAATCCCACCAGAAGTTCCAAATCTTGGATTTAGCAAGAATCTCTGCATATGAAGAGATCGTAACGCCTTCACGATCTTCAAGCAGATCAGGGCAGAAAGCATAGTGCTTGATAGCAAGATCTTTAGCCTCGGATGCAGCTACTGGCTCATCGAGCATAAAGTCGATACCATCGGCGCTAACTACCACAGGTCGAGCACCATATTTTTCAAACCACAGCTTTGAGATCACCTTGAGATCTTCATTGTTTGGACAAGCATTCCAACCACCCATAGGCAGCCATGCAAAGATCTCGTAGACCTTCTCAACAGGGATGCGTGCCAAGATAATGTGGTTAGTCATGGTGCTATCAAAATCCCACCATGTCATGATGCGATCTTCAGCCTCGGTATTGCCACCGCTTTGATTAATCATATCTTCAAAGACAGAAGGATCACCGAGCACCTCTTGAGTGATGGAGAGCAGATTTTGAATAGCCTCTTCACCATTATTAGGATCAGTCTCTAAAATACCGCGACGGTATTCAGCGATCTCGTCTTTGTCAAAGTCATAAACACGACCCTCATTAGTAGGATCAGAGTTCATAACTAAGGTCTCAAGCAAAGTATCTGAAGGCACTACAAATACAGGTACAAAATCCTTGCTCTGAGCGCTTTCCTCTCGTGCCTTTTCGTAAGCTTCCATAAGAGGGTCATCGTCGATCATTGGCGCAAAATAAGTACAAGGACAATCAAGGTAGTTAACCAAACCACTTACCAATGCTCTCATTTTCTCGTCTGACATTGAACACCTCTCTTAGCTTTGCCAAAACACCAAAGCCTTAAAGCTTAGTGCATAATGCACGTACTTTTACAACGTCAATGCAAAAATGAGCTTACTGCCCACTCTCTTATTAGCAAGGACATTGATACATACTTATATGCATTATTGATGATTGAAACTAGCTTACACCATGTTTTTCGCGAATATGTGAGACATATCCGTCTTTATCCCAAATAAAATGGCAAAGAACCCTACTTAGTGGCTCTAAGTGTGATCTAAAACCCTTTTGCAAGGTAATAGCATACACACAAGAGGGCAAGACAACAGATACTGTTTTTTTTGTGTGACATAAAAGCTAAAAAGCCCAGCATGCATGTGAGCATCTGGGCTTTTTTAGGCTTAGACTATTAATCTAAAGCACAGAAATATGTTTAAAGCTCTAGCAGCTTTTCATACTGCAAAAGCTACAAAGTCCTAGAAATGACGACGTGGGCCACCAAAGTTAGGACGTGGGCGTGGACGACGTGAGTCACGTGGACCGAAGCGACGGTCTGAGCCTCTGTGATCATCAGCTGAACGACCTGGACGGTAATTGATGGAGTTACCGTTGATATCACCCTTCTCATGACGATACTCGCCTTCATCCATGTAGGAGAAATCAGCATCAATATTTAAGCTGTTCTCGGCACGATTGAAACGGTCATCATTGAACTTGTCATGAGGTGGACGACGGCGATCAAAGCGATCATGACGCTCACGACGCTCAAAGCGGTCATCGCGATCAAAACGATCACGACGGTCGAAGCGATCACGCTCTGGGCGTGGGTGACGATCGTGCTCAGGACGTGGATGACGCTCGCGACGCTCGAAACGATCCTCACGATCAAAACGATCACGACGCTCAAAACGGTCACGCTCTGGACGAGGGCGACGCTCTGGACGTGCAGGTGGCTCAGCAGTGTACTCACGCAGATCTAAACGACGACCGCAAACGATAGCATGAGCTAAGATTTCCATAGTCTCATTAGGCATGCCGCTTGGCAGATCTACAGTTGAGAAAGAGTCGAAGATAGAAATATCGCCGATAAACTTGCTCTCGAGATTTGCCTCATTAGCAATAGCACCAACAATCTGACCTGGCTTAACTGAGTCACGACGACCTACAGCTAAACGATAGCGCACCATCTTAAGCTCTGGGAAGTCTCGTAATGGCAGCGGCTCTGCAGATGGACCGCCATGACGACGCTCACGTGGGCCACGCTCACCGTGCTCATCAAAGCTTCTCATCTTAGGCTCTGGAGCAGACTCATCTAAGAGTAAAGAGCCGTCACGCTGAGCAAGCTTAGCTAAAGCTGCAGCTAAGATTTCTGGCTCAATTGCATCATCAGTGAGTAAGTCAGAAATAACCTCTAAGTAATCCTCTAAACCACCTGCATCGATGGTCTCTAAGATCTGATTGCGGAAGTTCTCTAAACGACGCTTGTTAACATCGGCCACAGTAGGCATACGCATTGGCTCAATGCGCTGACGGGTAACACGCTCAATCTGACGCAGAGCACGACGCTCACGTGGGGAGACGAATAAGATAGCCTCACCAGTACGACCAGCACGGCCGGTACGACCAATACGGTGTACATAAGACTCAGCATCGTATGGAATATCGTAGTTGAATACGTGGGTAATACGATCAACATCCAGACCACGAGCAGCCACGTCAGTTGCAATGATGATGTCTAAAGAGCCCTTCTTTAAGCGCTCAACAATCTTTTCACGCTGACGTTGAGGAATATCACCGTGCAAAGCTGCACAAGCTAAACCACGGCCAGCAAGCTTGTTAGCCACATCTTCAGCATCGGTCTTAGTGCGCACAAATACCAGTACTGCCTCATATGGCTCAACCTCGAGCATACGAGTCATAGCATCGATCTTGTGAACACCAGATACTACCCAGTAACGCTGACGAACAGTAGTTGCTGTGGTGGTGTGAGACTCAATACGAACCTCCTCAGGGTCTACTAAGTGAGCCTTAGCAATACGACGGATTACAGGAGGCATGGTAGCTGAGAATAAGGCAGTCTGATGATCGCTTGGAACCTGATCTAAGATCCAATCAACATCATCAATAAAGCCCATGCGCAGCATTTCGTCAGCTTCATCGATCACCACATAGCGCAGCTCGCTAAAGTCTAAGCGTCCCTTTTCAATGAGATCAATTAAACGACCTGGGGTAGCAACAACAACTTGTGCACCGTGACGCAGTGAGCGGATCTGGTTTTCATATGAAGCGCCACCGTAAATTGGAGCAACACGGAAACCATCGATAAAGTGTGCAAAACGAGAGAATGACTCTGCAACCTGCAGAGCAAGCTCACGAGTAGGCTCTAAGATCAGCGCAAAGATATTCTTTTGACGCTTAGGTAACTTGGATAAAATTGGCAGAGCAAAGGCAGCAGTCTTACCTGTACCAGTTTGAGCCTGACCGATCATGTCACGGCCATTCATAACTACAGGAATAGAACGCAGCTGAATTGGAGTTGGCTGCTCAAATCCTTCGTGCTTAATGGCCTTGAGTACTTCTTCGCTTAACTCGAGGCTATCAAAAGTGATGATTGGCTCTTCTTCATCTGAGATCTTAAAGGCAGATTCCTCGTCAGTGCTCTCAGCAGCATCTGCAGACTCGTTAGCGTCCTGAGCTACTTCATCAGAGGAGTCATCTTCAGAAACTGACTCATCATTCTGAGCATACTCATCGCTCTGAGTATCCTCATCGTAGTAATCATCTGCCTGAGCTGACTCATTTGAATACTCATCTGACTCATCAGAGTCATACTCAGTGTCATACTCAGAGTCTTCTTGGCTTGTCTCCTCTTCATCATAAGAGGTATTGCCAAGAGCTGAAGCCCATGGCTGAGGGATGCTCTTAGAGCTAGGGGCTGCATTATCCTCATCCTCTAACTCTGTATATTCGTTGTCATCACCCTCGTCGCCATCAAGAAGTAATGAAGTATCAGCACCATTGGATACAGCTACAGCAGCCTTGTGCTTAGTGTAAACCTTGATCTCTACATCACCGTCATGAGACTCAGTTTGCTCAACGGCTTCTTGATTTTCTGCGCCTTCAATTTCGCGGTCATCATCAACGAGATTGTTGTGTAAATCAGACATGATTTTTACCCTTGAAAGTACGCAAGCACTAAACAAATAGCAGTACTAACGCACATCACATACCTAGATCTACCTCAATGAAGAGTAACTTAATGAATCTGGGAACACACTTGAAACTATCTAACAAGATAACAATAAGACAAACATTAAAGCTCACAACACTATGAACAGCATAAAGCTGCCAAATACCATGCGCACACGAACCTACCGCGCTCATTCTGCGCTGCTTTAAAATTGCTTTTGATTTTAATGACCCGACTCTTACTTCCCACACCGAGGGTAGATTTTCACCAGCCTATTGCGTGCCCCCTAATCTTTTAAGAACCAAAAGGCTCTTTAAAACTCAATTGCACCAGCCAATAGGCCCAACTATCGAGCAGCTTACTTGCCATTAACGTTGTTTGGCTTGTAACTGCTATCTTCCCGAAAACTATCTAAATCACGTGCTTATTCTTGTGAAGCACTCACTATCGGAAAAGCGCACTTAAGCGCACATAATTGTGTGCTTGTATTATACATACAAGAAATCAAGATTTTAGCTTTTTGCAACATTTTTCTTACATCTGACCACAGATAGCGCCACAAGCTCCATAAAATCAGGATTGTTTAGCCTTTTGCACTATATTGTTTAGTTTGCACCAAGGCTAAATGCAGCGCCAAACCATCACACTGCAGCCATGCTTAAGCTTTGATGGCATGGCAAAATGCAGCGCCAAACCATCACACTTCAGCCATGCTTAAGCTTTGAAGATATAGCAGAGCAATTAACAGCTAAAAGTCCTAAGCACTATTAGCAAAAGACTAAATAGAGATCTTAATTGGCAGTCGTAATGGCAACATCGGAATCCTGGAAGTCATCTTCATAGAACTCACCGATCTCGTCAGACTCGCCACGACTGTAGAAAAGAGTACTAATGAGTGACTCAGCCTGTGCAGTAACCGCCACGCCTTTTACAAACTCAGCTCGCCAAGACTCCATACGGCCACGCTTAACTAAGTTTGATGCATATGTCGAGAGACTATCGTAGTAGCTTAGCCACAATTCATTTAAGCGCTTTAAGGAACGTGCATCTTCACCTGATACCTCGGCTACGGTAGCAACAGTTTTTCTAAAGTCACTATCATAGCTATCGAAGTACTTATCCGCCTCGTAGGCACAGATATCACTGTCGCGACTAGAGATACACTTTCTAAGTAAGAAGTAGTCACCAAAGCCGTAGTTTTTGAACATGGAAAGCATCGTGATACCAATACCAGTTCTAATATGCTCACCCGTAGTGTATTGCTCGCTTTGATGATAGAACTTAGAGCTCGTCCAAGCTTTAGAAAAAGACTCCCAAGTGCTTAATACTTGCTGATAGTCTTCGTTCACATAGCCAATGCTGCGCAAATCAGAGGAAATGCCTCTAATGCAGTCATCGCTAGCGTAAAAGAACTCATCACCATCTGAACCTTCAAATATGGCGCACTTTTTCTCAAGCGGCTCATGGGTAGTAGTCTTGCCTTTGCTACCTTGTACAAAAGAGTACTCAGGACGCAGGTGTAATGAGTCTGGATATCCTGCTAAACGCCAAAAACGCATTAACATCTGACGATAGAGCACAGGTCGCAGTGCTTGAGCCTTTGAGATCGGCGGTAGCGCTAAAGAGAGATCTTGGTAGAACTGATTCCACGATCTTAAAGCCTCTTTAGCATTACGCTTTGGAGATACAAAACCAGTTAAACGGCGATTAAGCACCGATGAGTACTTGATTGTCTCAAGCTCATAGCGATTATCCATAGCGTAGATGAATGTAGATGGATCATCACTTAACTTAAGAATGTCGTAATAGCTCTGAGGATACTGTGTAATCTTGGTATCACTAAACAAAGAGAATAAGGTCAAGTAATAGTCATACTCATCAATAGTGATATCAGGGCTCTTAAAATCCATGCGAGCGGTATCTGACAAAACTGTATTCCACAGCATCAAATAACGCTGATATGGGCCAGTAGGATCTCTAAATAAGCTTGGTAAGAATGAAAGTGCATCCTTACCCTGCTCTTCATAAACAGTGTCCAGAGCATGCTTGCACTTGTCACTTAAGACAAATGACGGCATATCATCTTGCATATGTATGGTGCTAACTAAACCGTTGACCATATTGTCTACATGCCCTGCTCTCTTAACACCATTAGAACTTGCGCTTGTAGAGCTACCGCTTGCAGAATTGGCACTTGCTGAGTTTGCAGCTGTATTTGATTCGGTAGCAATTGAGGTAGTGGCATCTGAGCGGCGAGCGCTGCGGTTAACTGCGTTTAAATTTGAATGTGGATGCTTGAGGCACACACTGTCTACATCGATATAGCGAGCCTTAACCTCTGGGGCGCTAGGAACAATATCAGGATTCCAATTAGGATCTACCCAGCGGCGATCTGAATCACTTTGCTCTATAACGTTTAGACCGTTTTTCTTGGCCTGTTCAGTTAGACTTAGTCTATCTAGTGAGCTATCTGAAGAATGAAGATCTTTGTGGTTAAAGCCACCACGAGGCCAAAGAATGCCAGAGATGAGAGGGCGACTTATGGTGAAGTTTTGTTGCTCTTCTAAAATTGCACAGGATTTGGCGATCTCGGATAGAACCACATTGGCTCTATCCATAGGAAATACTAACTCTTGTGGGATGCTCAGATACTTTGCATCATCCTCTTTGAAGCTCATGGTAAAGGTGGGACTATCAGGTAGTGTAATCAAAAATGATGTACCTACTTGAAACTCCATGGAGTTACCAATGATCTCAGCGTACACATTAGTAGAAGTGCCATCTACATTTAACTTTACTGGAATTATGCCAGATGCCTTGTTGGTATTAGGAATAAGTACGCTCATTCGATATGGAGTAGGCTGATTTTGAGAGCACAGCACTACCTGTAGCTGAATCTTTTCTTGAGCGTTAACAAAAGCTGCTACTTCTGATCCACCGTGAGCATAATCAAGTCGTCCCGCTTCCCAGCTGTTTGCTGACCAGGCTGACACAGATGCAATTGCATGAGGGCTAATCAGTGCGCATGATAAAAGAGCAGCACCAATAGCACAGCCTTTTTTATAAGTCACAACGCTAGCTGCACAATGTGCAACTTGCGCTGCTAAATAGGCTGCCCATCTGCCGCGAACAAGTGTATTTAAGGACTTGTGTAAGCGCATCATCACAACTTTATTAACCGCTCTTTTCATTTAGCTAAGCATATTACAAGAAAGACTATCTCGTACACATAACATTATGCATCACGACAAATTGCCGTCACTTAGCAACATACGCAGAGCTTCATGCACCTAAGATACCAAGTACATGCTTTAATCAGAATAAGCGCTAAAATCGCATGGGATGCAGCATTTTGGAGCGCACTTATAGATCGAAAATGATTGTTTGAAATGCCTGGCAGGACCAATCAACAGCAATAAAGAGTTATTGAGAGGAGCAGTTAACAGCAATAAAGAGTTATTTGGTGGGAATATTGAAAGGAGCAGTTAGCAGCAAGTTAACGCCAAGATTGCGACGCGAACAAAATAAGCCTAAATGTATTTTGAGCGCCGCAAGCTTTGGCAAGATAAATGATCTTTGATTAATCTAGCTTGTTGAGTGAAGCTGCTAATGCTTGCAGAGTTACTTGCTTAGTCTTAGTGGCCTTAGCTCTGTCAAATGAAACTACGATGGAGTATAAAAGCTCACAAACATGGATTTGAGCAGCAATAGTTGCAGCACTATCACCTTGTAATGAGCCTTCTTCGTTACCATTAAAGATTACGTAGTCAGCATACTCAACGATCTTGCTCACTGGATTATTAGTCACAGCTACACACAGCGCACCAGTGGCCTTAGCAATTTTAAAAGCATGCACAGTCTCATAACTGCTACCACGCTGAGACACTGCAATAACAACATCACTAGGACCTAGCATGGCTAATGATGTATACATAAAGTGACTCATGAGTTCTGAGTTAGCATCAATACCAATACGGCAGAGTTTATTCTTTAAGAATAAGGCGCTCAGACTAGAGTTACCTACGCCAACGATAAAGACTTTACGTGCTTTAAACACAGCCTCAGCGACTTTATGGAGTACTTTCTCATCGATATTGTGAATGTTTTCACCAAGAGAACGCTGCATAGCTAACTTAAGTTTCTTAGCCATTACAACTGCGTCATCGCCATCAACAATGTTAGAGTCAAGAATCTGCTCTTCTTCTTGCTGACCTTTACCTGCGATCTCTTTGACGAGTTCTAATTGAAACTCTTTAAAGCCAGGGTATTTGAGTGTCTTGGCAAGACGCACTACTGTTGCCTCTCCTACTTCTGCAGCAGTAGCGATCTCGGTAATGCTCTTTACGATGATCTCATCTGGGCTATTGAGGATATATGCAGTTAGACGTCGTAATGCTAATGGCAGATCATTTTCAATGGCTCTTAAAGTGATGAGAATCTTGCCACTTACGCAACTAGGGATATTAAGTTTGCCCATAATGTTGACCTTATTCATAACGCATTCGTCAACACATTAGCTAAGTATATGTTCTGAGCTTGTAATAATTAGTTATCAAGCTATCCCCATCTAATGACATGCATTTAGATAGGTTTTACAAACACATTCACTTCATGCTGAATGCTCTTACTTAGCTACTGTTATTGGTCTTAAAGGAAGTAAGATCAAATAGCTACTTGTACGTGCGGCCAATACTTAATCACAATGACAGATAAGACATCTGTATTTATAAAGCTCACACGACACCCACAAAACATCCTGTAACATCTTGAGTTTTAAGCAATATAGAAAATAGCAAAGTACAGCTAGCGCCTTTGCCATCAAAAAACAAACTCTACCTTTAAATCGCTCTGTGCATGGATATGTGCAAAGGAGCAGGCGCTCGTGCCAAAAGTATATAAGTATCCTTATAGCCATGAATAAAAAGTGCATTTGACTTTAGTAAATATGCCACGGCTTAACTTATAACAGCACACTTTTGCGAAGGTATAAGTGGATGAGTACAGTGTTATGGTAAAGAAGAATTGTAATGACCAAATGCAAGTAGGAGCTAAAAGCGTTGCTTATATAAAGAGTAACGAGCTGAAGCTTGCTATATGTGTGTATGAATTCTTATTTACGCTGAGACAAGCCCTCTTAAAAACCAATAAAAGTTCTAACTAAGCCCATCTCATTGTTACTTGCAAGCTCTATATAGGCATTAACAGTTAAATCATCCATTAGTTGATAACTGGCCTGAACAGATAACACGAGAGCTTGTATAAAAGCAGTTTTAATCTCAAGACAATATCTTGAGATAACAAACTATCCGTATTCAGTATAGCAAAGTCGCACTAGAGTCTATATTTATACACAGCACTATTTACTATAAAGATGCGAAAGAATTATCCTAAGTCTTCGCCATAATCTACATGTACAAAACTGCAAAAGTGGGAATGACATAACTCCACTTTCTACTAACCGTTTGCACATGGCTCTAAGGCAATACAAATGTAAAGTTGTACACAAGACATATCTGTAAATATGGAGAAAACTTTCATCTTTACATACATGTTAACTACAAAACTTTCTCGACTCAATAATCAAAAGTGCAATTTTCATAAATGTGGAGGAAATTTTCAGAATTGTGGAGGAAATTTTCAGCAGCTTCACAATTTTACATAACCCCAAAACACAGCTTATAGCCATGTGAGCATGACGATAAAAAAGCCTCTTGATACGGCAAAGGAATTACTTTCAATGGCGTGAGTTATCGACAAGTGACCTTATCCTTGCCTGTTACTCTGTCAATTGTTATACAAGTGTGGTTCGGCGAGTAAAAGTTCACCAATCCATATCTATGAAAAAACGGGTGAACTTTACAAAATTAAACATCTTGCTTTACATAGATATGTAGACTTTTTATGGAATCAAGATGAAATAAGACCTCATCTGTACACTAAAAGGCTTTACACGGTAGCGTACAAGTTTTGTGTAAAACTCTGATCCAAATAGCATATATATGCGAATATTTTTCACTGCGTGATGTAGATCTCAATTTCATGAAGATCCATTTGTGAAAAAAAATTCTTTGTTTATCATTGAATGTGAAATTTTACTCCACATGAGTACTTTTGACGTAGCTTACACAAAGCCCACTTATCTATCCCAAACTTCTGGTCAATGTGCAAGATACCGAGGAAAGCTTAGTCGGAGTCAAAGAATTCTTTAGGAGTTATTGTTTATGTCTTTTAATTTGAAGCAATTAGCTGTTGCTGCAGCATTAGGTACCATGGTTTCCTCTTCAGCTTTCGCAGCTGCTCTTCCTGACACCCCAGTTCCATTCAAGTCTGGCGCTGGCGCAATGAACGATGGCGTTATCTACATTGGTTTAGGTACTGCTGGTCAGGACTGGTTCAAGCTCGACACCAAGGCTAAGTCACCTAAGTGGGAAGCTATCGCTAAGTTCCCAGAGGCTGCTCGTGATCAGGCTCAAGCCGTTGCTTTAAACGGAAAGATCTACGTGCTCGGTGGTGTAGGTAAGATCAAGTCTGACCTTACCTCAGTATCAAACGAAGTTTTTGAATACGATCCAAAGAAGAACACCTGGACCAAGGTATTAACCCGTTCCCCAATCGGTCTGACTGGCCACACTGTTGTAACTAACGACGGCAAGACTGCTTTAGTTGTTGGTTCTGTAAACAAGGAAATCTTCGACGGTTTCTTCTATGACCTGTCAGTTGCTGCTAAGGATCCTGCTCTTAACGCTAAGGTTAACAAGGATTACATCAGCAAGCCAGTTGAGGACTACCTCTTCAACAACACCGTTTTACAGTACAACCCAGCTGAGAATCAGTGGTACGTATTAGGCGATCTGCCAAGCTTCGGTACCGCAGGTTCAGCAGTAGCTGTTGATCCTAAGGACAAGAGCGTAATGGTTGTATCCGGTGAGAAGAAGCCTGGTTTACGTACTGCAAACAACACCAAGTTCACCTTAGACGGCCGCACCATGAAGGCTGAAAGAGCCCCTGACTTAGTCCCAGCTGCTGGTGACAAGGTTCAAGAAGGTGTTGCTGGTGCATTTGCTGGTTACTCCAACGGTACTTTAGTTGTTGTTGGCGGCGCTAACTTCCCAGGCGCAACCGAGAACTACGCTAAGGGCAAGTTCTTCTCTCACGAAGGCTGCACCAAGACTTGGCGTGACGACATCTACACCTTTGCTGACGGCAAGTGGAGCTATGCTGGCGATTTAGCTACTCCATTAGCTTACGGCGTAACCATTCAGAACGGCGACGAAATCATCTTAATCGGTGGTGAGACCTCCGGTGGCGTTGCTACCTCTGATGTTATTACCGTATCCGTAAAGGACGGCAAGGTAGTTACCGAATAATTCTGTTTTCTTTAATGAGCTGTAAAGCTCGCCAAAGTCAGGCTCTTTTTTCTGTTTAGAGCCTGACTTAATCCTTAAACGTTTAGGACTTAATATGCGCTTATCTAAAATTGCTTTAGGTTTAGGTTTTGCCTTAGCCGCTGCTACTGTTGCTAACACTGCTTCTGCTGCAAAGTTCACCATCGACTACCGTCATGATTTCCGCAGCGAGTACTCACAGAACTTCGATCGTATCTGCTTAATCGGTGCTTTCGATAACGGCGTTGGTTTCTACGTTGATTCTTCTTTCAAGTCTGGCTCTGAGGGCCCAACCGATTCTCGTTACAACGAAGGCCAGTGGGGCGACTTCGTAACTAACGCTACCGAGATGTCCTTATGGTGGGGCTACAAGATTGACGGTACTGGTTTCACTGTTACCCCAGGTATCATCACTGAGTCAACCAGTGGCGTAACCGCTTACAAGCCATACTTACGTTTACAGTACAACACTGACTTCGGTTTATGGTTTGCTGTTCGTCCACGTTACGACTACACCCGTAACGATACCTACACCGTTAATAAGGCTGGTAAGGAAATCAACAATCCAGATACCCAGAACGGCCGTATCGATGCATGGGTAGGCTACAATCAGGGCAACTTCGGCATCAACTACAACTACACCTACATGTGGGTTCTTGAGTCTGGCGATCGTAAGATGTTCGACAACAAGGATCACAACTACGAGCAGAACTTAGCTATGAACTACCGCATGGGTCAGTGGAATCCATACGTTGAGTTTGGTGATATTGGTGTTGATGCAACCTCTGACAAGCGTCAGCTTCGTTTCCGTGCTGGTATCCAGTACACCTTCTAAGATTACTTCAGAAGACTACTTCTCCTTTTTTAGGGATAAACACAACACACCAAAGCGATGTCTAAAGCTTAATAGTTTAGATATCGCTTTAACCTGCAGGAGCAATCCTGCAGGGCTTAGAGTAGTTAAAAACATGTTCACCCGTATCACAAAGATACACCGATCCCCTGGTGAACATCTTTTTAACTGTTCAAAGACACTGAGGCAGCTGAGCTTTTAGTGCAAGTACATGGAAAGCCATTCTTGTTTAACTTTGAGCGCTGGCAGTGACAGTTAAGACTACATATCAAGGACTTAAAGCGAAGGTCCTTTGCGTACTTAAAGCGAATGTCAGTACGCTAAAAATCTGAGGTTTAATCATGCTTTTCGAACAATTCAAGAACAAACTCATCATTTCTTGTCAAGCTTTACCAGACGAGCCTCTGCACAGCCCATTCATCATGGGTCGTATGGCTCTTGCTGCAAAGCAGGTCGGAGCTGTTGCCATCAGATGCCAGTCAGTTGATGACATCGTTGAGATTAAGAAGGTTACCGGTCTTCCAGTTATCGGCTTAATCAAGAAGAACTACGACGATTCAGATATTTACATCACCCCAACTAAGGACGAAGTTCAATCTCTGTTAGACATCGGCTGTGAGGTTATCGCCTTAGACGCAACTTTACGTAAGCGTCCACACGACGAGAAGCTTGAAGATCTCGTTAAGATGATTCGTGACGGCGGCGCATTAAGCCTTGCTGACATCTCCAGCTACGAAGAGGGTATCAACGCAGAGAAGATCGGCTTTGACGCTATCTCCACTACTCTCTCTGGCTACACCCCATACACTCCTAAGTTAGTCGGCCCAGATTTAGGCCTGGTTGCTCGCTTAGTTGCTGATACTAAGATTCCAGTTTTTGCAGAAGGTCGTATCAATACTCCAGATGACCTGCGCAGAGCTTACGAAGTTGGTGCTTATGGCGCTATCGTTGGTTCAGCTATCACTCGCCCACAGGTTGTTGGCAAGTGGTTCATCGATGCACTTCCTGCAGGCTAAAACGAACTACACTTACGCGCCCAAGGCCGTTTAGCTAGATAAGCTAGCAACAAGATAATGTGAAGGCCTAAGCGCGAATTTATCCAGTTTCTGCTGTAAGTGGCTCTCAGAGCAAGCTTACACAAGAATTTAACATTCGGAGAATCTAAAATGGCATTCAAGAAGATTGGCGGTATCTACTCTGCTCTCTTAACCTCTTTCGACAAGAACGGCGACATCAACGAGAAGGGCATTCGTCAGTTAGTTCGTCACAACATCGACGTTTGCAAGGTTGACGGTTTATATGTTGGCGGTTCTACTGGTGAGAACTTCTTACTGAGCACCGCTGAGAAAGAGCAGATCTTCAAGATCGTTAAGGACGAGGCCAAGGATCAGTGCCAGTTAATCGCTCAGGTTGGCTCTTTAAACATTAAGGAGTCTGTTGAGCTCGCTAAGCTGGCTACCGACTTAGGCTACGACTCTTTATCTGCCGTAACTCCTTTCTACTACAAGTTCTCTTTCAACGAGATCAAGGACTACTACAACACCATTACCAAGGATGTTGACAATCAGATGGTTGTTTACTTCATTCCTTTCTTAACTGGTGTAAACATCTCTGTAGATCAGTTCAAGGAGCTCTTCGAGAACGAGAAGATCACCGGTGTTAAGTTCACCGCTGGCGACTTCTACTTATTAGAGCGTTTCCGCAAGGCATTCCCAGACAAGGTTCTCTTCGCTGGCTTCGACGAGATGATGTTACCTGCTACTGTTTTAGGTGTTGACGGTGCTATCGGTTCTACCTTCAACTTAAACGGCGTACGTGCTCGTGAGATCTTCGAGTCCGCACGTTCTGGCAACATCGCTAAGGCTTTAGAAGTTCAGCACGTAACCAACGACTTCATCTCTGACGTATTAGCTAACGGCTTATACGGCACCTTAAAGATTGGTCTCCAGGAGGCTGGTGTTGAGGCTGGCTACTGCCGCAAGCCAATGGGCGACTACTCTGATGAGATGATTGCTCGCGCTAAGGAAATCTACCACAAGTATTTCTAAGCGAATAAAAGAGTAAGCGCAGGCAAGTCTATTGCCATGATGGGGTAGCTTCGGATAGCTAACATAAGCTTTCTTTCCTGCCCCATTTTAATGGCTCAATTTTGGCCATTAAACACTGTATCAGATACGACAGCATTGATTGTTGCACGTCTGATGCTATGAGTGATTAACACTCCCTAAGAGCTTAAATGCTCCAGATTTAAAGCTGCAGCGCAAGCTACAGCGCATGTGTAATACCACTACTATTCTTTTGAACAGTACCAAATCATACGGGGCTACCCTACCATGAAGTTGGTATTACGCATTCCGAACCACACACACCAAAGCTCCTTAAGATTCCGTTTTAGCAAATGATAGTGCTCTTAGCACTATAGATGAGATAAAACTGAGGAACTTGGGGAGCACATTTGTGTCTGTGATTTTTTTATTTTCAATTCATGTTAAAAGGGACATTGGGAAGCACAAAGCCTCTCTAGTTCCCTCCATGCTCTAGAATAATCAGTGTCTTCTTGGAAGATTATTTGAGGTTTTGTTTATGTTAGAAGAGCTTCACGGTTTTACCTGGATTGATACCACCGTGCTCGTCGTCTATATGATTGGCGTGTTACTCGCTGGTATCTACTTCTCTAAGAAAGAGATGAAAGGCAAGGAATTCTTTAAGGGTGACGGCTCAGTACCTTGGTGGGTAACCTGCGTATCCATCTTCGCAACCTTACTTTCCCCAATTTCCTTCTTAGCCTTAGCAGGTAACTCCTACGGCGGTACTTGGATGCTGTGGTTCGCTCAGCTGGGTATGATCATCGCTATCCCTCTGACCATCCGCTTCTTCCTCCCTGTTTACGCTAAGTTAGACATCGATACTGCTTACCACTATTTAGAGATCCGCTTCCAGTCACCAGCTCTGCGCGTATTAGGTGCTGTGATGTTCGTTCTCTTCCAGTTAGGCCGTATGTCCATCGTTATGTACTTACCATGCGTTGCATTAGCAAGCTTAACTGACATCAACGTTGATGTTCTGATTATCGCTATGGGTGCTATCGCTATTGTGTACTCATACACTGGTGGTCTTAAGGCAGTTTTATGGACTGACTTCATCCAGGGCGTTATCTTAATCGGTGGTATTACCCTCACTCTCTTCTACATCATCTACAAGTTAGACAACGGCATTGCAGACGTAACTGCTTCCTTAACCACTGGTGGTCGTTTCTTAGCTGACGGTGAGAAGTGGGTTGACTGGTCAAACCTCTTAGGTACCTCAGTACTCGTAACCTTAGTTGGTGGTGGTTTATCAACCTTCTGTTCATACGTTTCTTCACAGGACGTTGTACAGCGTTTCACCACTACTACCGATGTTAAGCAGCTCAACAAGATGACTATCGGTAACGGTATTCTCTCTATCTTCTGCGCATCTGTATTCTACATGGTTGGTACCGCTCTTTACCTCTACTACAACCAGAACCCAGAAGAGATCACCGATCTGTTCCGTCACTCACAGGATAAGGTATTCGCTTACTTCTTAACCTATGAGCTCCCAGTAGGTATCACTGGTATCATCTTAGCTGCTCTGTATGCCGCTTCACAGTCAACCCTTTCAACTGGTATTAACTCTGTTGCTACCTCTTGGGTTATGGACATTCAGACTAAGATTACCCCTAACATGTCCTACGAGCGTCAGACCAAGATTGCTCAGTACATCTCTCTGGCAATCGGTATCTTCGCAATCTTAGTTGCTATGTACTTAGCACGTCTTGATGTGAAGTCCGCTTATGAGCTCTTCAACTCATTCTTAGGTCAGGCCTTAGGTGCATTAGCTGGTGTATTCGTATTAGGCGCTTTCACCCGCAAGACCACTGCTTTGGGTGCTTTCATCGGCTTCGTTGCAGCAACCGCTATCGTGTTCTACTGCAAGTACAACGTACCTTCAATCTCATTCTGGATGTACGCTTTCATCGCCATGGCTGTTACCTTAATCGTTGGTATCATCGTATCTGTAATTCAGGCCAAGGCTACTGGCAAAGAGTTCGTTGCTCCAGAAGGTTCAACCTACTTAACTGCTAAGAACTAATCTTTAAGATCAAAACTGAGCATGATTTGAGGCTCATTAAATAAGCCTCAAATCTCACAGGCTCCGTTAAAAACCTAAAAAGCAGGGCCTCGCCCTGCTTTTTTTGTTGGTACATAAGTTAAAACTCAGACAGGAAATACTCATGCAACAGGATCTCTATGTGCTCATTGATATTGGCGGCACAGCAATTAAGAGCGGCGTTGCCACCCTCGATGGTACTTTACTTGAGCGTAATGAAATGCCTACTGAGGCAAAGCCAACTGAGGCTCAGCTCGAGGCAGCTAAACAAAGTGGCACCGAGATTGATTCAAGCAAGTTTGGTGGTCCTGGCATTGTCAGCAAAGTAAAGAAGATTACCGCTGCAGCTTTAGAAAAGTATGGCGCTCAGATTAAGGGTGTAAGTATCTCAACAGCTGGTATGGTCGACCCTGATCAAGGTAAGCTTGTTTATGCTCTGCCTGATGCTATCCCTGATTACACTGGCGTTAACTTCAAAGAAATCGTAACTGGTGAGTTCTCACTGCCTTGCGAGGTTGAAAATGATGTTAACTGCGCTGCTTTAGGCGAGATGTGGTTAGGTGCCGGTCGCGGTTGCCATAGCGTATTTTGCATGACCATTGGCACCTCTATCGGTGGCGCAATGATCTGCAATGGTAAGCTAATTTCTGGTGCTTCTAATAGTGCTGGCGAAATTGCTTACATGCGTGTTCCAGGCGGCATGTTACACTCCCTAGCCTCTACTACTTATTTAGTTAAGTACTACGCTCAGCTTCGTGGTGAGAGTGTTGATCAGGTTAATGGTATTCGTATCTTCAACGAGGCTGAATCAGGTGATGAAGTTGCCATCAAGGCTATCGATGAGCTTATCGATCACTTAACTGATGGTATTACCAATGTTGTTTCCGTACAAAACCCACAGGCTGTAATCTTAGGCGGTGGCATCATGGCTCGTGAAGACTACTTACGTCCACGCATTGAGGCTGCACTTAAAGAGAAGCTCCGTGAGATCGTATTCCGCGCTACTCGTATCGAGTTTGCCAAGCTGCGTAATGATGCTGGTATGCTCGGTGGCTTCTACCACTTCAAGCAACGCCGTGGCCTGATGTAATCATCTGCAGCATTTAATTTATACCCAAGCAAAAGGCGCTATCCAATTGGATGCGCCTTTTTTGTTGCCTATCGTGACTTTGCTGTGGCCAAGAAAAAAGGCGCATCCATTAGATAGCGCCTTTTCAATTCCACACACCGAAACATCCACAATCTAACTAATTATTCAGGCCTTATTAGGCAGTGAACTTATGTTAGATAAGTTATTTTCTTTTAGCTAATTGTTGGATGTATTAGTCAAAAATTACTTAACAGCAACCTTAACCACTACCTTAACCACGTCAACAGGCTGGCCCTGGTAAGCGATACGTGGCTGGTGAGCCTCCTCAGGAGGAACAATAGCGAACTGGCCTTTCTGTAAGGTAACAGAAGTGTACTTCTCTGGAGTTGAGAGGTAGACCATGTCGTTTGCTGGATCTTCTTCAGTAACCTGAAGGTCGCTGCGCATGCATATGTTGAAAGACTCAACACCCTGAGCTAAGTACTGAATGTCGAAGTAGTCGTTGTGAGCCTCGAAGCGGATTGCCTCAAAAGGAACGGTGGTGTAACGCTGAACGAGAGCAAAAGCACCCTCGCAAATGTCGTAACGGCCGTTCTCGAGCTTGGTAGCGTCGTTGTTCTTGAGCCACTCGATGCTCTTGGCAAATTTCTCTTCAAGGTAGTTGTACTTAGTAGCAAGCTCGAGGGAAGTAGCTAACATAAAATGCTCCTGTGACAGCGTGTGTAACGAGGGAAAAATCACCCTCTGACATACTAGTTATTGTACTACTAATTGCTGTCGTTAGGCCCATTTGAGGCAAGCTTTTTTTTTGCTTAAATCCCTTATCAAATCTAGATTTGTGAGGCAATTTACATCTAATTGTGTGGATAAAAAAAGGCCCAGTGCAAATGCATCTGGGCCTTTTTTTTAATCGTTAGCTATCAAGCTAACAGTGCGTTATTAACCGCCGAAGTTATCGAACAGGATGTTCTCGTCTTCAACGCCTAATGAGTGAAGCATGTCTACGCAAGACTTGGTCATCATTGGAGGGCCGCACATGTAGAACTCACAGTCCTCAGGGCTCTTGTGGTTCTTTAAGTAGTTCTCATAGAGAACATTGTGAATAAAGCCAGTTAAGCCAGTCCAGTTATCCTCTGGCAGAGGCTCAGATAAAGCTAAGTGCCAGGTGAAGTTTGGATGTTCCTTTGCCAGCTGATCGAACTCGTCTACATAGAAAGCTTCCTTCATGGAACGAGCACCGTACCAGAAAGAAATGCGACGCTTAGAGTTAAGACGCTTGAGCTGGTCAAAGATGTGTGAACGCATTGGGGCCATACCGGCACCACCACCGATGAATACCATCTCATTGTCGGTCTCACGAGCGAAGAACTCACCGAATGGACCAGAGATAGTAACCTTATCACCAGGCTTTAAGCTCCAAATGTATGAAGACATGATGCCAGGTGGCAGTTCCTTAAGCTGACGGAGAGGTGGGGTAGCAATACGCACGTTAAGCATAATGAGACCCTTCTCGTCAGGATAGTTAGCCATGGAGTAAGCACGGATAGAAGGCTCATCAACCTTTGAAACCAGGTCAAATAAACCAAAGTGCTCCCAATCTGCACGGTACTGCTCTGGGATATCAAAATCCTTGTAGTAAACAGTGTGTGCAGGGGCTTCAATCTGAATGTAACCACCAGCGCGGAATGGAACTTCCTCGCCCTCAGGAACCTTCAGACGGAACTCCTTAATAAAGGTTGCTACGTTATCGTTAGAGATAACTTCACACTCCCACTTCTTAACGCCGAAGATCTCTGCAGGCAGCTCTAACTCGCAGTCACCCTTAACAGTAACCTGACAAGCTAAACGCCAGCCTTCACGGATCTCACGCTTAGTGAAGTGAGAATACTCGATAGGTAATACGTCACCGCCGCCTTTAACGACCTTGACCTTACACTGACCGCAAGCACCACGGCCACCGCAAGCTGAAGAAACGAAGATACCCTTGTCGGATAAGTCGTTTAACAGCTTGGTACCAGCAGGACACTTGAAGCCTAAAGATGGATCACCGTTAACACCAATGGTGATGTCACCGGAGTTCACTAAGAAGCGCTTTGCTACGAGGATGAGTGCTACGAGAATAGCAACTACAACCACGAACATAAAAACGCCCGATACGATTGTAAACATGTATCCCCCTTAGAGCGAAATGCCTGAGAATGACATGAAGCCGATAGCCATCAGACCAGAGGTGATGAATACCAGACCCAAGCCACGCATACCATCAGGAGCGTTAGAGTACTTTAAGCGCTCACGAATTGCAGATAAGAGCACCAGTGCCATGGCCCAAGAGGTACCGGAACCGAATGCATATACTACAGACTCAGTGAAGTTGTACTCACGCTGAACCATGAAGGAAACACCTGCAAAGATAACGCAGTTTACAGTGATCAGAGGTAAGAAAATACCTAAGGCGCTGTAAAGAGAAGGTACAAACTTGTCGAGGAACATCTCGAGTACTTGTACTAAAGCTGCGATAACACCAATGTAGGTGATGAAGCTTAAGAAGGAAAGGTCAAGACCAACAACTAAAGCATCAGGCTTTAAGATGTAAGCATTAACCAGGTTGTTTACTGGAACAGCCAGCATCTGCACCATGATAACAGCAGCACCTAAGCCTGCAGAGGTGGTAACCTTCTTGGACACAGCCAAGAAAGTACACATACCTAAGAAGAAGGCCAGAGCCATGTTCTCGATGAAGATACTCTTTACTAAAAGAGAAAGGTAATGTTCAACCATGATTAGTAATCCTGCTTATGGGTGTCATACTCAGGTTGCTCAACCAGATCCTTACGGAAGGTCTTGGTCAGCCAAATTAAGAGGCCAACTAAGAAGAAGCCGCAAGGTGGCATTACGAGCAAGCCACATGGTACATACCAACCACCGTTGTTAACGGTTTCGAATAAGGTAATACCGAACCAAGAACCTGAACCGAAGATCTCACGAACAGTGGCGATAATGCATAAAACGAGCATATAGCCTAAGCCGTTACCAATACCGTCTAATAAAGAAGGTAATGGAGGATACTTCAGAGCAAAGCCCTCAGTACGACCCATAACGATACAGTTGGTAATGATCAGACCTACGTAAACTGATAACTGCTTGGACAGGTCATAGGCAAAAGCCTTGAGGATCTGGTCAACCAGGATTACCAGAGAGGCAATAATGGTCATCTGAGCGATAATACGCACAGAGCTAGGAATATAGTTACGAGTAACAGACACGCAGGTGTTTGCAATAGCACAAACGCAAACTACGGACACACCCATAACGAATGCTGTCTTCATGGAAGAAGTAACAGCTAAGGAAGAGCAGATACCCAGAATCTGAATCATCACCGGGTTATTGGCGATGAGCGGATCGAGCAGTACCTCTTTCCAAGATGGAGCCTTTGCTGCATCAGACATTTTTACATTTCTCCCTTGCGTAAGTTCTCAAGGAAAGCCTTGTATGCGTTTTCGAACCAGTAGTTGGCTGCGTTATCTACACCGCGAGCGGTTAAGGTAGCGCCAGAGAGGCTGTCAACGTCATAATCCTTGCCTTCACCATTGTGGTCAGGGGTCTTGGTGATGTTGAAACCACGGGAGCCATCCTCACGGGTGAGCTTCTTGTCAAGCCATAAAGCCTGCCAACGTGGGTTATCGATTTCACCACCTAAGCCTGGGGTTTCACCGTGGCTGTAGAAAGTAACAGCCTTAATGGTGTTGCCATCCGGATCAAGTGCTACGTAACCGTAAACAGTTGACCACAGAGCCATGCCATAGAAAGGAAGAATGTAACGTACGGTATTGCCGTTCTCATCCTTAGAAAGGTAGATTGGCATTAACTTAGTACGAGTACGAATGTTAGCAACGTCCTCTTCTGCAGGAATTGCAACATTGAAGTCTGGGTTCTTTGCTAATGACTGGAAGTTGAAGTCAGAAGGAGCGATAGCGCTGTCCTCAACATACTTACCAGTCTCGAGATCAACTAAACGAGCCTCAATGTGCTTTGCATAGGTCTTAGCAACAGAGCCTTCAACCTCAAAGCCAGAAACACGCAGAATGTTGATCTGACGATCGTTAGCAATAGCTGCCTGCTGGAATGGTCCTAAGGCAACCACAGCACTTGATACCACCACAGAGCATACTAAGCAGAATGCGATGATAACAACGAAAGTGCCGAATACGGAGTCTTTATTGAGCTTAAGCACGGGCAAGTCTCCTCTTGATGTTGCGGTTGGTTGCTAAGTAGTCGAACAGTGGTGCCCAGCAGTTAGCAAACAGAATGGCAAGCATCATACCTTCTGGGTAAGCAGGGTTTACGGTACGAATCATAACGACCATAACACCGATTAAGATACCGAATGCCCACTTACCACCAGTAGTGAATGAAGAAGACACTGGATCGGTAGCCATAAAGACAGCACCGAATGCAAAACCACCTAATACTAAGTGCCAAATGAAGGTCATGGAGAACATCATGTTGGTCTCAGAGCCGATAGCATTGAATAATGAGGAGCAGATGAATGCGCCTACAACAATACCGGCCATGATACGCCATGAAGCGATACCTAAAGCAATGATTACTGCAGCACCTAATAAGATCATTAAGGTAGAGCCTTCGCCGATAGAGCCTGGGATGTTACCTAAGAAAGCGTCCATCCAGGTGATCTTCTCGCCTGCGAAGTTGACAAGAGCTGCCTCACCGCCTTCTGCCCACTGAGCAAGTGGGGTAGCGCCTGAGAAGCCATCAACTGGAACCCAGCAGTTGGTGCCGGACATTGATGCAGGGTATGCGAAGAATAAGAAAGCACGACCAGCTAAAGCTGGGTTCATGAAGTTACGACCAGTACCACCGAATACTTCCTTGGCAATAACAACACCGAAGGAAATACCTAAGGCAGCCTGCCACAGTGGGAGTGTTGGAGGAACGATGAGGGCGTAGAGCATGGAGGTAACGAAGAAGCCTTCGTTAATCTCGTGGCGACGAACGATGCAGAATAAAACTTCCCAGAAAGCACCTACAGCGAAAGTAACGAGGTAGATTGGGAGGAAGTAAACAGCACCGATTAAGAGCTTGCTGCATACGCCAGCGTCAGCACCTAATGAACCGCCTAACATCTGCACTAAAGCAAAGTGGTAGTCGTTGCTGAAAAGTGCATAAGAAGTAGCAGCGATTTCAGCGCCATTAGGCATTGTGGCTAAAGCCATCACGGTCTGGCTACCAACGTTGAACCAGCCCCAGAACATTGCAGGAAGTGCTGCAACGAAAACAATAATCATGATGCGCTTTAAATCGATGTAATCGCGCACGTGAGTATTGCCAGTGGTTACCTTACCATTGGTGTAAAGGAAGGTATAAGCGCCTTCGAACAGAGGGTACAGCTTCTCAAAGACGCCGCCCTTCTCGAACATAGGCTCCAGTTTCTTAAAGAGTCCTAACAACACGTTTTAACCCTCCAGCTCGATCTTGGTGAGGCTACGACGTAAGTACTGACCATAGTCATTCTTGCCAGGGCATACATAGGTACATAAAGCTACGTCTTCTTCAGCAAGCTCTAAGCAGCCTAACATCTTAGCCTGGTCAACGTCGTTAATCTCAATAGCACGCATGAGCATGGTAGGCTCCATATCTAATGGGAATACCTTCTCATAGGTGCCGATAGGAACCATGGTACGTGAACCACCATTAACGGCGGTATTGATGATGTACTCAGATGGCTTGATGAATGAAGAGATGTAAGCGTTAGTTACAGTGTGACGCTTAAAGCCTGCACCGAGCCAGCTCTTCATGATGAAGTCGTTTGCTCTGCCTTCCTCTAAAATAGAGATCTGCTGGTGGTAACGGCCTAAGTAAGCAAAAGCACCTACTGAGGTGTAGCCCCACAGAACTGAGCCAGAGATTACACGAACGCCCATCTCAGATGGGATAACCTCGTTAGCGGTCAGTTCAGCAACTGAAGCACCAACGATGGTACGAACAAGACGTGGCTCCTTGGCATTTGGACCAGCGATGGAGATAACGCGCTTGTTGTAAACCTCACCCTCTACAAAGAGGTGACCAATTGCGATAACGTCCTGGTAGCCAATGTGCCAAACAGTCTTGCTCTCGGAAACTGGATCGAGGAAGTGGATGTGGGTGCCTGGTAAACCAGCAGGATGAGGACCTACGAAGATCTCTTCCTTGATGTTAGGAGCACTCACCATTGGGATGGACTTGTCGCCATGGCAGACGAAAACAGTAACACCAATGCGGCTTAACACAGTTAAACCATTCTTGAATGCTTCTGCTTGCTCAGCGATCACTACATTTGCGCAAGGAGCTAATGGATTGGTATCCATTGCAGTTACGAAAATTGAGTGAGGAATTGAGTCTACGCGAGGTACCTTGTCAAAAGGACGGGTACGGAATGCAGTCCATGCACCTGATTCGATTAACTGGCTCTTAACGTCTTCAACGGTAAGGTCAGAAAGCTTGTCAGCAGGAGTCTTCTTAAACTCCACACCCTTAACAGACTCATCGATCTCGATAACGACTGACTGGAAGGCTCTGCGCTCGCCACGGTTAACTGCTACAACAGTACCGGAAGCAGGTGCGGTAAAACGTGTTCCTGGATTTTTCTTGTCCTCGAACAGTACCTGACCCTTTTTAACAGCTGAACCAACTTCAACAGACATTGAAGGACGCAGACCAGGGTAATCACAGCCTAGTAAAGCTGTATGCTTAACCTCAGGACATGCACCTATTGACTGCTCAGGCTGGCCGCTTAAAGGCAGATCCAATCCTTTTTTGATGTTAATCATAGGCGGTTCCAATACAAAACTTACTCGGAGCTATGCTCCACGTACTTCAGACTGACCTCTAACGTCTCAGACCTACTTAAAACAGACTGTTTTTAAGCTCGAATCCTCGACTTTGATATCAAAGCCATCGTGACTTGCTAGAGTCTAATGACACAAGCAAGGACACAAAACCTTTAATTGAGCTTGAGTACCATTACACCCAAAGAAAACGGTTCGCTGTCACAAGCTGAAGTTCTCTCTTCATCCGATTACCGTCCCAAGAGAGATCACTATCTGTTTAGTGCCATGATGCAGGATCGTGGGTTTAGCCTACTATCCTCATCGGCACGCTGTTGTGCTCCGCGCTTTTAGCGATGTGCAACACACAGATGGTGTTCAACTTCAGTTGACAGCACTCAGACTATCAATGCGACAGTCTGATTGGGAAAAATATGACCCTAAAGAGTATCTACACTGCATTTGATAAGTTAGACAACCACAAATGGGCTGATAAAACTATTACTTGCAAAGCCTAGATACACTTGCAAAGAGAATTTCAAAGCATTGAATGAGCGCTAATTTTGCGTTTACGCCTCAGCTAGCGTTCGAAAATATGAGTGTCAAAGGTACCCGCAACCCTAAATCAGAGGCAGGCATCAAGTCTCAAATTTTAACACAAAAAGTACTCGTTATCCCCCGTAACTGCCACGTTATGCGGCTATTGTGACAAAGCTAGAAAAAACTATGACACGCATGCATATGGCAAATTACTCGTAGCTTGTGAGACTAAACAACTCCCAAACGGCGTGATTAAAGCAAAGTTAAAAATGAAGATAGGGGTAAGCATTAGCTTACCTGTATACCAATGTCTTATGACAAGCAAGCTACACTTTGTTTAAGAACGTTAGATTCATGCGCTTTTGTAAGTTCTAAACCGATCGATATCACATTAACAACATAATGTTTGATGCCATTTACAAACTTGACTCTTATGCGCACCATTTGGAAAGTCCTTATGCCTTACTATGGTTCAAATACACTCAAAATACACAGTTAAACTTACACAAATAGACTAACTTGCATACAAGCTTGACCACACCAATTTAACCCTTGCCCATGTCACAATTATGAATTATTTGCCAAACTGCCATACAAGTTTTTAAGATCACAACACGATATCTAAGATCACCACACCGCCAAAAGAGATCAAACTACCTTGCTGCAGCGCAAAAGAGATCAAGCTAACATGCTGCAGCGCAATATGAGATCTAACTAACCTGACGCACTTTATAGCAAACTCCCGTAGCAATTGCTTGCCACACATACAGGCATGGCAAGTGAAGTGGGATGTGTTCCCTTTGTGGCTCCACTATGGAGGGTGTCGTATGTTGTGAACTTTATGCCTTATTAGCGACTTCGTCCTTTGCTGACCATGGGGCTACCTTAAACAAAAGCAACATACCAGGGATCGCAATGATGGTGCAGAAGATAAAGAAATTCTGCCAACCTAAGCCCTCTACAAGATAGCCTGTTACTGCATTACAGAAAGTACGAGGAATGGCCGAGAAACTTGTAAGCAGCGCTAACTGCGTTGCGGTGTAAGCTGGATTAGTTTCTTTGGCTAAGAATGCTACGAAAGCTGCAGTACCTAAACCACCGCCACCGTACTCGCACACTAGCACTAAAGAGAGCATCCACACTGATGGAGTACCACTCTTACCTAAGTAGGCTAAAAGAACAAAACCTAAGATCGTAACTACCTGAATAAAGCCAAAGACCCACAGTGCGCGGTTAATGCCAAGCTTTAACATGAACACACCGCCAAGAAGGCCACCGGCTACAGTCGACCACAAGCCAACATTCTTAGCCACAATGCCTATAGTGGTGAGGTTATAACCTAAATCCATGTAAAAAGGTGTTGCCAAGGCTAAAGCCATGGAATCACCAATCTTGTACAAGAAAACAAAGCACACGATAAACAGTGCAGCCTTAACACCACGGCGGCCGATAAACTCAGAAAAAGGCTCTACTACTGCCTCTTTTAAAGTGCGCGGTGCATTGCTGACATTCTGTTCACGTAAAAATAAGGACAGGACAAAGCAAGGAATCAAACATGCTGCCGTAAAGGTAAATACAGTTTGCCATGATACATAGTCAGCCATGATCAAGGACACACCGCCTGGGATTAATCCTGCGACACGATAGGCATTAACAAACACTGCATTGCCTAAACCAAGCTCAACATCTGGCAAGAACTCACGACGGTAAGCATCGAGCACAATATCCTGAGTTGCAGAGGCAAAGGCCACTAAGATCGCCAGTCCTGCAATAATGCCAATATTCTCTTTTGGCGAGAACCATCCCATAGCAGCAATAGCGCCGATCAAGACTATCTGCGAGAGAATAATCCAGTCTTTACGTCTACCTAATCTAAAGATCTGATAGCGGTCAACGAACGGAGCCCACAAAAACTTCCAAGTGTATGGCACCATCATCAAGGAGAATGCGCCAATCACCTTGAGATCTAAGCCCTCTTTACGCAAATATGCAGAGAGCAAATTGATAAGCACAAATAGCGGCATGCCTGAGGCAAAACCGGTCACCAGACAAATCCCCATTCTCTTAGAGAAAATCTGCACTAATAGCGATTTTTCTTCTATCTGGTCTGACTTAGTATTATCAGTTGCATCCTGTGGCGTAGCATCAGCAGTATCTGCACTTAAATTTGCATATGCATAAGCGCCATACTCTTTGGCGGCCTCATCACTATCTTGCTCTTTGGCAGCCTCATTACTATCTTGCTCTTTGGCGGCCTCATCACTATCTTGCTCTTTGGCAGCCTCATTACTATCTTGCTCTTTGGCGGCCTCATCACTATCTTGCTCTTTTGCAGCAATTTTCTTGAGCGTTTGTGCATGCTCATGAAACTTTGCAGCACTCTCCATAATCTGATCAGCAGGATCATACACGTCTTTGCTAAATAAATTTTGAGCAGCTAAATCATACATGTCCTTGCTAGAGGAACTTTGACCTTGTCTATTAGCATGCTCTTCGCTCTTATGATTGCTAAAAGCAGATTCTGAACCTTCAGAAAAGTGTTTGGTGTTAGCTTTATCTACCATGGTGCATACATAAATGAGGTTGCTTTAGCTAAATAAAAAGGGCCGCAGGTGCTTGACCGGCGGCCCGTGGTAACTAAGTGATTAGTGCTTAGTCACGGAAATTTTGGAATTGAAGAGGCTGACCTAAGTCGCTCATCTTGGACTTAACTAAGGCAATTACAGCCTGCAGATCATCGCGCTTCTTACCTTGAACACGTACAGTGTCGTCATTCATCTTGGCATCTACCTTGATCTTCTCATCTTTGATGAGCTTAACGATCTTCTTGCCAAGATCCTTATCAATGCCTTCTTTGAACTGTACTTGCTGCAGTGACTTCTTACCTGAACGAGTAATGTCCTTAAACTCAGCACAGCCAACTTCGATACCGCGCTTAATGAGCTTCTGGGTCAGAATATCATCCATCTGCTGAATCTGGAACTCTTCGTCAGCCTCAAGCTTAACGAGATTGTCAGCCTTTACTAACTCGTATGATGCTTCAACGCCGCGAAAATCATAACGTGTTTGTAATTCACGATTAGCGTTATCCACTGCGTTTTGCAGCTCATCTTTCTTGAGTTCAGAAACAATATCAAAAGACGGCATGTCATTCTCCCCTGTTAATTAACTAACGCAAAACCAAAGTTTTAGTTAGTTTGAATGCAGAAAGCTTGGTTAATAAAATCAAGCTAAACTGTCATTATAACTCAGATGCTGCTTTTCTTACTGATGACATGATGCCATCACGATCTAAGCCTAAGTCTGCAAGTAACTCACCGCGATTACCTTCACCAACGAAAGAATCGCTCATACCAAGATTGAGCACCTGAGCTTTTGCATTGCTCTGAGAGATGGAGGCAACGATTGAGCTAATATGCTCGCCTACACCACCAAGTACAGCAGCTTCTTCTACAGTGACCAACAGATCGTATTGTGAGCTTAAGTATTGAATTAGCTCTTCATTAAGCGGCTTTACAAAGCGCATGTTAATGAGAGTGATATCTTGCTCTTCACAAACACTCTGTAGAGAGTTAACTAATGGGCCAAAGACTAACAGAGCGATCTTATGTTGCTTGCCTAAAGCATCAACACGTTCTTGCTCATGAGAGCTTTGAGCTACCTGCATATGCTCAAGCTGTTCACGGCTTTCAAAGCCAAGCAGCTTAATGGTATGTTCAACTTGATCCTCAGCACCATGACCATCAAAAGAAGCACTATCAAGCGCTCTTACGAGCTCATTGACATGAGATGAAGCTAAGTTGCGGATTTCAACACTACCTACTGCAATAGTCTTTTCCAAGCTCATAGGAGCATCTTCAAAACTATCGCCCTTCTTAATCATTAAAGACTCACCATTGTCTCGTGGGTAACGAATGACACATGGAGAGCCTAGCGCATAGGCAGTGTTTAACATGGTGTACTGCTCATGACGTGAGCTTGGTACCATGATGGTTAAATTAGGTACGGTACGAGTATAGGCAATATCAAAAGCGCCATTGTGTGTAGGACCGTCAGCACCAACTAAGCCACCGCGATCAAGGCACAGAATGATTGGTAAATTCTGAATTGCCATATCGTGGATTAAGCCATCATAAGCTCGCTGCATGAAGGAGCTGTAGATATTCACTACAGGGCGCATACCGCCTGCTGCTAAACCTGAGGCAAAGACCATGGCATGCTGCTCAGCAATAGCCACGTCGAAAAATTGCTTTGGATAGAGCTCAGCAAATTTAGCTAGACCAGAACCAATGCGCATGGCCGGTGTAACAGCCATAAGCTTAGGATCTTCTTTTGCCTTGTCGCACATCCAGCGACCAAATCCTGCTGAGTATGAAAGGTCTTCTTTTGGAGCGCCTTTTTGAATACCCTCATCTGGATCAAATACAGGTACACCGTGATAGCAAATTGGATCTTTCTCAGCTGGCTCGTAACCCTTACCTTTAGTAGTAACTACATGCAAGAAAGTAAGGCCAGACATATCACGGATGTTTTGCAAAATGCTCACGAGGCTATTAACGTCATGACCATCTACTGGGCCAATATAGTTAAAGCCGAACTCTTCAAATAAGGTACCTGGCATGAGCATGCCTTTAAAGTGCTCTTGAGCACGTAAGGCTAAATCACGTAAGGCTGGCAGCGGCTCTAAAATGCGCTTACCACCTTCAATCATCTTGACGTAATGAGGAGAGGAGAGCACATGAGACAGGCCTTGATGTAAGCGACCTACGTTCTCAGAGATACTCATCTCATTGTCATTTAAGATCACGGTAAGGTCGAGATCTTCAAAAGAACCAGCATGATTCATAGCCTCAAAGGCACAACCGCCTGAGAGTGCACCATCGCCAATTACAGCGACAACTTTTTTACGATCTTTACGATCTTTGGTGCTTTCTGCTACGGCAAGACCTAAGGCTGAACCAATGGAGGTGGATGCATGGCCGGTGGTAATCGGATCATGAGGGGTTTCACCACGCCAAATAAATGCATGCAGACCACCCTTCTTACGAATGGTGCCTAGCTCTTTGCGATGGCCAGTTAGGATCTTATGAGGGTATGCTTGATGGCCAACATCCCAAACTAACTTGTCATTTGGAGTATCGTAGACATAGTGTAGAGCAACAGTTAGCTCCACTACGCCAAGACCAGAGGCAAAGTGTCCTGCTGTCTTACTCACAGTGTCAATGAGGCATCCTCTGATCTCTGAACAAAGATCAACTAAGGATTCCTTGGGCAAGGAACGCACGTCACAAGAGTCGTGAATACGCTCTAGCAATTCATAAGTGTTGGTAGAAGTATCTTCCACAAATCATCAGATCCTGAATCTCATTTAAAGTCAGATAGATTTAAATCTACTAAACTTAGCTAAATATCCAGGAAATCCCCTCATCTTTAATACCCAGCCCACATGACGCAGGTGCTTGGTAATGCTTTATTTCCAAGCCTTTTACAATAGAGCTCTAAGTTATCGCATGCCTCTTAATTAACTAAAGCCACTTAATGCAACTTAGAAAAATAACAGATCCTTACGATGACATGCGCCACTATTGTTACTGGCAAAAACATCAAGTCTCATCGCTCTTAAGAGCTTTGAGCCTGCCATGACAAAGTCATAAGACAGATATTCATATACTGCTAAAAGTGACATCCTTTAAGCAGTTTTTTTGTCTTTAGGCCCATGAGCCTAAGTACTAAATTTATCAGCGTGCTTTAAATAATTTAAGCGCTGTAACTTAGCTGATTGCACTTAGCAAAGTCTAGACACTTAGCAATTAGCTGCAAGTATCTTGTTGCTGATAAAAGCGGCATTAAGCACTAGTGCATTTAAGCCTCAACTAAAAGGAAAGCTATCCATGCTGCTAGTGAGATGATCTTATATAGCGCATGGCTGTATCTTTTAGCAATTAGTGGTCACGCTCAATGCAGAACCTTGCAAATTGCTTTAATAAATCAGTATCAACACTAATGCGCTCGAGATCTTTAATGGCATCTTCACATAAGCTACGAGCGTACTCGTCAGCCTTTTCAACACCAAGTAGAGTTACATAAGTGCTCTTTTCAAGTAACTCATCTGATCCTACGTTCTTTCCTAAGATCTTAGAGTCACCAGTAACATCTAGAACATCATCACGCACTTGGAATGCCAGACCTACTTTGCGGCCATAGTCAGTTAAGTGCTTAAGATCATGACCAACCTCAGGAGCCTCAACAATACCTAAGGCATTGGCGATCATATCGTTACTGTGATGAGAGAAAGCAGCCTCATATCGACCTGCAATAAAGCCAAGCTCTACGGCACAAGCGATCAGAGCACCGGTCTTTAATGAGTGCAGCTTCTCTAGTTCTTCTTGCTTTAAGGTGCAGTGCTCGGATGCAAGATCAATTGCCTGACCGCCGCACATGCCCTCAAAACCAGCCGCTTTAGCAAGGCAGGCGCACATTCTACCTTTAACCTCACCAGAAAGACGGCACTTTGAATCGGTTAACAGCTCAAAAGCTAAAGCTTGTAAGGTGTCGCCTGCTAAAAGCGCAGTTGCTGAACCAAACTTAGCGTGCACAGATGGTTCGCCGCGACGCAGCATGTCATTGTCCATCTCTGGCATATCATCATGTACTAAAGAGTAAGCATGGATACACTCGATAGCTGCTGCAACATAATCTAATGAACGCATGTCAGCACCATAGGCACTGCCAGTTGCGTAAACTAAGAATGGACGAGCACGCTTACCACCAAGTAACAGTGCGTAAGAGACTGCCTCTTTTAACGTAGCAGGCTCAGCAGGCATGCTATCTAACTTCTTCTTGAGACATTCATCCACACGCTGCTGAATAAGCTTGAAATACTCACTCAATTGCATACTTAGCTCTCTTTTCCATCCTAAGCACATGCTTTAGCGTAAAACTAAAACTGCTTTTGAAGTATTTAATAGCCGCATATGTTTAATGGGCTTTGATTTTAATCAGGCCTAGATTAATCTGTGTGCATGCTTACACTAAAGCTACCAAGCGCATTGCTGCAGTGCTTTACGTTATTGCAATACAGCTAGATTGATACTTAGTATAAGCTTACAGCTAATAGCTTAGCCCTGACTTTGCATCTCGGATTCTTCTTGGTTTAGAGCGTTAATCTGTTGCATAGCGCTCTGACGAACCTGTGAAACCTTCTTTGACATGTCATTGAGACTACGACGGCAATCAACTGCTAGCTTCATACCCTCAGAGTACTTATCAATGGCCTCATCGATAGTGAGATTACCAGCTTCAAGATCTTTTACTACGCTCTCAAGCTTAGATAGAGACTCATCTAGATTCTTTAAACCAGTTTCTTCAGCCATAAGACTCTCCTATCTACTTTTACCCAACTCAGTTTTTGTACTAAAGCTTACAGCTTAGTTAACAAAGCAGGTTCAAATTGATATTGCACAGCTCTTAAGACAAGGGTCAGCACAGGTTAAGAAAAAACACTTTACTCAAAATAATCTGAGCATATCTTACCTGTATGCACTCCATGCGCATCTTGCCAATGCAACAAAAAATCACAAAGCACAGAACAAAAACACTATTTTTTGACTAAGCTCACGGCTTTGACGTGAAGTCAAAAACTTGCTTTCTGTGAGATTTAGTAATGATGCGTGTTTTGATAGCTTTTTAGCAAACGCTCAACTATGGCTATCAAAAATTTGCATCAACTCTAGCAAACAAGTCTAATGCAAAACTTAGAACTAACCGCCTCAAGCGGGATAATTTAGTGCCAGAGCTTATAAAAACAGCCTTTGACGAAGAAACTATTAAAGTTAAGGCCGTTGCAAGATACACCAAAACAGCTCTCTTGTAACGGCCTTAATTGTGTCTCTTCAAGACAGATCAAACTTATGCAAGCCTTATCACTTGTAAAGCTACACAATAGTGCGAACCACACAGCCTCGTGATTGTCTTTAAGCTAACCTAGCGTAAGTAAAAGCCAGCGCAAGATAACCTGCACTATGAGCCTACGCAAGATTGCCCGAGCTAGAAGCCTACGCAAGATTGCTTGCGCTAGAAGCCTTGCGCTTTATAGTTGCTAATTAGAACTAAGACAACAGCTTATCAAGTGATTTTGCACTATGATTTAAGTTTGCTCTTCAAGAGCGGATAGGGTCATTGGCCCTATCCTGGGCTATTTAGCTAAATAACTACTGACGTAACTCAGCACCGAACTTGCTCTTAACAGCCTCGAGAATCTTGTTAACTACAGATTCAACTTCAGCATCCTCAAGAGTGTGGTCGTTGTCATGTAAGGTTACGCCTAAGGCGATAGAACGCTTATCACCTAAAACCTCGCTCTCGAATACGTCGAAGATGCCAGCATCGGTCACGATGTTACCGCCAACAGCCTTGATCTCCTTTAACAGAGCGGAAGCTGAAACGGTCTTATCGATTACGAAAGCAAAGTCACGACGTACAGATGGGAACTTGGAGATTTCCTTGCTCTGAGGGATGATACGTAAGCTTAATGCAGCACGCTCAATCTCAAATACAGCAACAGGAGTCTTAAAGCCAAGATCCTTTTGAGCCTGAGGGTGGAGCATACCAACAACACCAACCTTCTTACCATCAAGGTACAGATCAGCACCCTGACCTGGGTGTAAGAATGGCTCGTCAGTTACCTTCCACTCAAAGTCATCAGCACGAGCAGTCAGAGCTAACAGCGCCTCAACGTCGCCCTTGATATCAAAGAAATCAACGTGACGGGCCTTGTTATTCCATGACTCAACCTCAGTATCACCAATAGCAATACCAGCGATCATAGGCTCTTGTGCAACACCATTTTCAGCTGCCTGATCTTGGATGTAGCGCAGACCTAACTCGAAAAGACGCACGCGCTTTTGCTGGCGGTTAGCATTGTACTTTGCAACAACAGCTAAACCTGCAAGCAGAGTAGTGCGCATTGCAGACATCTCAACTGAGATTGGGGTGGATAAAACTAAAGGCTCCTTGTCGTTGAAAACCTTGAGCACCTTAGGATCGGTGAAAGAGTAAGTGATAGCCTCTTGGAAACCAGAGAGAACTAAGCAGTTGCGTAAAGCCTTCTCAGCTAAAACCTCTTCCTTGTCAGCACGCATGATCATGGTGGCAACAGGCAGAGTGTTACGGATATTGTTGTAACCGTAAATACGTGCAACTTCCTCAATCAGATCCTCTTCGATCTCAATGTCAAAGCGGAATGATGGGGAAGTAGTCTTGAAGCCGCCCTCAATAGCAACTGGGTTTAAACCTAAGTCCTTTAAGATGCGCTCAACTTCGTCAACAGGGATCTCACAGCCTAAGATCTTGTTTAAACGTGCAATACGTAACACGATTTCTTTGCCAAGACCAAGCTTAGACTCATCAGCGCACTCAACTACAGGGCCTGCGCTACCACCAGCAATAGCAATTAACAGCTCAGTAGCACGCTCAATAGCACGAACTTGCAGCTGAGGATCTACACCACGCTCAAAGCGGTGGGAGGCATCAGTCTTTAAGCCATAGTGACGTGCACGACCCTTGATAGCCAGTGGAGAGAAGAATGCAGACTCTAAGAAGACATCTACAGTCTCATCGTTAATACCGGAGTCTGCACCACCGAAGATACCAGCAAGAGCAAGTGGGCCCTTTGCATCAGCGATGATTAAGGTCTTCTCGGTAAGCTCAAGCTCTTCACCAGAAAGCACGGTCAGCTTCTCACCAGCTTTGGCAAAGCGCACAACGATACCATCGGTGAGGCGGTTGAAATCAAATGAGTGCAGTGGCTGACCTAACTCGAGCATTACATAGTTAGTAACGTCAACGATTGGAGATACAGCACGAATACCGCAACGACGGAGCTTTTCTTTCATCCACAGAGGGCTTTGAGCCTTCTGATTTACGCCACGAATAACACGACCAACATAACGTGGGCATGCCTCAAAATCTTCAATGGCAATTGGGAAAGTATCACTAATAGTCTCAGGAACCTTGTTAAAAGGAACCTCTTTTAATGGAGACTTAGTTAATACGCCAACCTCACGAGCAATACCGCGAATTGAGAGGCAGTCTGGACGGTTGGTGGTCAGATCAACGTCGATAACGTGATCTTTTAACTGTAAGTAGTCGTGTAAATCGGTGCCTACTGGAGCATCTGCTGGCAGCTCAATGATGCCATCAGACTCTTCAGCCATGCCAAGCTCTTTGTATGAGCACAGCATACCGAATGACTCAACGCCACGTAGCTTAGCCTCTTTGATGGTAATGCCTGGTAAGTGAGCGCCAACCTTGGAGCAAGCTACCTTTAAACCAGTACGGCAGTTAGCCGCGCCACAAACGATCTGCAGTAACTCGCCAGTACCTGCATCAATCTTGGTTACATGTAAGTGGTCTGAATCTGGATGATCTACGCACTCAACAACTTGAGCAACTACAACGCCATCAAACTCAGCGCAAACACCCTCAGTGCTATCCACCTCAAGGCCTGCCATGGTAATGGCATCTGACATTTCCTGAGCGCTTAAGGTGTTCTCAACCCACTCATCAACCCAGCTTTTATTGAACTTCATACTAAATCCATAGGGCCTACACATCACTCACGCCTTATAGAGCTAAAATCGCTGTTTTTGGCTGTGTGTATGTCTTATGCCCTTAAAAAATCTGTACCAACCTTAGCTTTTGGCAAAGGCTATGGAGACTAACCACATCCACATCTGGTCTGTGATCTAGTCGTGTTGAATGCTTAAGCGAACTGCTTTAAGAAACGTAAGTCGTTTTCAAAGAAAGCACGCAGATCCTTAACACCGTAGCGCAGCATAGTCAGACGCTCGATGCCCATACCAAAGGCAAAGCCGTTGTAGACTTCAGGATCGATACCAACGTTGCGCAGCACGTTAGGGTGAACCATACCGCAGCCTAAAACCTCAAGCCACTTGCCACCCTTACGGCGCACGTCAACTTCAGCTGATGGCTCAGTGAATGGGAAGTATGAAGGACGGAAACGAACCTCAAGCTCTTCTTCAAAGAACTTCTGTAAGAACTCGTATAACACGCCCTTAAGCTCTGCAAAAGACACATTCTTGTCCACATACAGACCTTCGATCTGATGGAACATTGGGGTGTGGGTCATGTCGTAGTCGTTACGATATACACGACCTGGGGAGATAATACGGATAGGAGGCTCGCTCTTCTCCATAGTACGAATCTGTACAGATGAAGTCTGAGAACGGAGCAGCAGGCCGTTAGGGAACATGAAGGTGTCGTGGCTATCACGAGCTGGGTGGTGAGGTGGCAGATTTAACGCATCGAAGTTGTGGTAATCATCTTCGATCTCTGGACCTTGCGCAACTTCAAAGCCCATGGAGCCAAACAGCTCAGTTAAGCGCTCGATAGTGCGAGTAACTGGGTGAAGAGTGCCTACATCGCGGTGACGACCTGGCAGAGTGATATCAACCTTTTCCTCTGCAAGCTTGGCATCAAGAGCAGCCTTCTCAAGTTCGGCGCGGCGTTTTTCAATGGCAGCGACAACCTCCTGCTTAGCCTCGTTAATCACCGCACCACGCTGTGGACGCTCAGCAGGATCACACTTAGCAAGCTCCTTCATAAATTCTGCAAACAAGCCTTTCTTGCCTAAGAAATTTACTCGTACTGCGTCCAAATCCTGAAGATTCTTGACGTCCTGAGCGGCAGCAATACCGTCTTGTTTCGCCTGAACTAGCTTATCCATGAACAAAAAACCGTGTTAATTACAAACAAATGTTTAAGGCAGTTAATCTGCCTTTGACTACCGTATCAGCAGCAATTATCTGCCCAAGCTATAGTGCCAACTTACGTAATCAACCATTTTCATAAAAGACTATGGCTTAAATACCCTTAGTAATGCACTTGCCTGCGGTATGAAAAACTTTAAGGCCTGATCATATCGCGCCCAAAGACGCTATTTGATGAGCCTTTCTTACATCTTTTTAGATGTCACTTTGTCAAAAGTTGTTAAGCTTGCAATTATCTCATGCATTAGCATAAATCGCAAAAAAAGCGGGATCTTAATCTTTGAGCCATCATCTTTGCCCCATACCTTTACAATCTCAAGCATCTCGTGCTTGCTATGTACAAGCCTAGATGCAAGCTAAGCATCTTAGGCATATCGAGCAGAAAAAATCTGCACTAATCATCGCCATCACCCTACACCGCCGCATTATTACTAGGCACGTAGCATCTTCAGCATCAACGCCTAACCCACATCAATCCAAGGCTAAAAACAAAAAACGACTTGTACTTTTGCAAATACAAGCCGTCTTTAGTGTCATGATCAACGATCTTTGCTTAGGTTTTAACAAATAGGCCACACGCCTATTTGTTAAAAGATCATTGTTTGAATAGTTAACTACTATTCGTAGAGCATGCCCTGCTTAACCTTATCAAATTGCTCAGCACCAATGAGCACCTTAAGGCAGGCTAAGCCAAAATCGATAGAGTAAGCTGGGCCCTTACCAGTTACTAATAAGTGCTGCTCATCGATGGTTACACCCTCTGCAGTGTAGTTTTTGATGCTTGCATGGCAGCCTGGATAGCCAGTAGCTTTTGCCTCGCCTACTAAGTCATGAGCGCCTAAAACTAAACCTGGAGCTGCGCAAATAGCGCCAAGGTATTTGCCCTGTGCCTTATTTGCCTTTAAGAGTGCAACAAGGTGTTCATTAGCAGCACAGTTATTTGAGCCATCTAAACCACCCGGGATCACAATCATGTCATAAGGACCAACGCACTCACTAATGTGCTGATCGCAAACGACCTTCATGCCGTGAGACAGAGTCACTTCTTTTGAACCATCTGCAGTAACTGCAGCGCGAATTACCTTAACACCACCGCGATCTAAGATGGAGGCAACTGAGGTAACTTCCATATCCTCAGAACCATTGGCATAAGCTACTAATGCAACAGGCATAGCTAAATCCTCAACATTACAATCACTGACCAAACACAATCAAAAAAGCCAGTGCAACTTTGACTATGCTATTGAAAAATGCAAGCTTTTGCATCAAAGACTTTGTCTTTGTGAGATAAAAAACACACAAGCTCACCTTAAGGACGCACACAAAACGTCCACAGAGCAAGTCGCCCTGCAATGCAAAAGTCACTCGTTTAGTTTAAAGGCTGCTCCACTTTGCAGCACTCTTAGAGTAGATATCTTCTATCTTCGCTCTTATAGTAGATATCTTCTAGCTTCGCTCTTAGCTGCAATACTCTTGTTAGGCACACTTGCCACTACCCTGTTTTAGAGATTTAACTCCTGTGCTGGCTGCACACGGGAGGCCCGCATAGCAGGATATATAGCGGCTAGCCAGCTCATTAGCAATGATGCTAGAGCAACAATTAAAACGTCGATGAAACTAAGATCGCTTGGAATGAAATTGATGAAATAGACATCCTCATTAAGCAGATCAAAGCCAAACCACTCTTTCCAAGAGGAAGTGATTGGACTTAGGCTTAAGCTTAATAAGATACCTGGGATAAGACCAAATAAGGTGCCGTAAAGTCCGGTGATAATACCCATCAGTGAGAAAGTACGCACGATCTGAGATCGTGGCATACCCATAGTAAGCAAAATAGCAATCTCACGGCGCTTTTCACTGGTCATCATCATGAGGTTTGAGACGATATTAAAGCAAGCTACAGCTAAGACTAAGAACATGGCGATAAACATGATCTGTCTTACCATCTGAATATCATGGTAGAGCTTGCCTTGTGAGTTAATCCAGGTTGAGAGCATCGCGTTTTCGCTGATCTTGCCGTAAGTAGCATCGTAAATAATGCGGTTGGTATCCTTAAGTACGCTAGTGCGAATATGGATAGCATTTGGACCTTCTAGCTTGGATATAGTTAGCAACTCATCAAGATCCATTAAGGCAAGCGATCCATCAAGCTGACCGCCTAAATGAATCACACCTATCACTAAAGCCTTGTTGCGATTAGGTGCCTTTAAAGAGCTTTCAAAATCCTTAAAATCATCATGCTGTTGCTGCACATTAGACATGACCATCATGGTCACGACATCGCCCGCACCAACACCTAACTTCTTAGCGATGCTAGAGCCAATGATAATGCGCGGCATGTTGTCATAAGCGCTATTAACTTGATCACTAGCGCTATTAGATTGCTCACTAGCACTATCCCCTGCTGCAGCTATACTCGTTTTAGTATCTACATCGCTTACCTTAGCGCTGTTGCTGTCATTTGTCTGAGTGTTTGTTTCTGCTGACCTGTTGACCTTGGCCAAGGTGGTATCTTGAGTGGTATCTGCCTTTGGGGTATTAACTGAACAATGTCCGGCAATAGACGTAAACTCATCGTGATTGAGGCAATTCATGTCCACGTTGATAAAGCGCTGAATCTCAACTACTTCTTTTTCAGCTTGCGGATCGATACCAGTGATGAGCAAAGGGGCAAAGGCACGATTAGCTGAGAGGATGGCTCTTACCTCTGCTGCTGGTGCTGTAGATTGAATGCGCTTATCTTGTTTAAGCACACTTTCAATACCCTCAACATCTTTAAAGTGCGAGTCAGATGCGGTTAAACGTGCTGAAGGGATTACGGATAAGACGCGGTTTTCAAGCTCAGATTCAAAGCCATTCATCGCAGAGAAGCCGACAATAGCTGCAAACACACCTACTGCAATGCCGCAAGTTGAGGCAAAAGAGATGAAACGGGTTAAGGCACCTTTACGACGCGATCTAACGAAACGTAACGAAAGCATCATGCCTAAATTATCAGCCACAGATTTCTCCTGCATTCTTAAGGTGGTTCAATGCCTACCATGACTTACCTTGCTAAGAGCTTAGCTTGGCAAGTTTGGTTACATTTAGCGTTTTGAAAGCTGTTAATTGCTCCCATCACGACTTTTCGTCTATCAGCACTAAGTCTTTAAAGACAAATCTAACAGACCTTGCTTACTTATGAGCCTTTAGTTTTTAACTTTACTTCTTTTGCGGCTCTGCTAAGAGCTAATTTGCTAACTACTGAGGCAACCTCACTGTCAGAATCGCTAAAGGTGCCATCTTTAATGACACCACCAGCCATTTCATAGATAGTGTCGCATTGCTTTGCTAAAGACATGTCATGGGTAACCATCACTACAGCTGAGCCTTCATCACGCACTAGCTCTTGTAACAGCTCAAATACCTTAGCTGCATTAGTCTCATCAAGATTACCAGTTGGCTCATCGGCAAGAACCATCTCTGGTGAGTACACTAAAGCACGAGCAATAGCAGCACGCTGTCTTTCACCGCCAGAGAGCTCGGATGGCAAGTGATGCATGTGACTTACTAAACCTACTCGATCTAAAAGATACTGCGCTCTTTCTTTGGCTAAGGATGGATTTACCTTATCAATAAGCAGAGGCAGCATTACATTTTCAAGCGCAGTAAAGTCACCTAAAAGATGATGAAACTGATAGACAAAGCCTAAATGACGATTTCTAAAACGTGCTTTGGCTCTGCTTGAAAGGCCATTGATGAGTACATCCTGAAAGTAGATATCGCCCTTATCTGGAGTATCTAAGGTACCTAAGATATGTAACAATGTACTCTTACCTGAACCAGACTTACCAACAATTGCGGTCATCTTTGAGGCCTCGATATCTAAATCGACTCCTTTGAGCACAGCTGTCTTGATCTTGCCTTCGTCATAAGCGTGCTCGATGCCGCGTCCTTTATATAAAATCTTGTGCATTGTTAGTAGTCCGTTACGGTCACTCTAAACTTACATTAATCAAGGGTGAAGTTTGCTAGTACAAGATAGCTATCTAAGATAAGTACCTACATAGCTTTCTTTACGATAAGCTGCCGCACATTGTTTTAGCTATTCACTAAGTTTATTGTTTTAGCTATTCACTAAGTTTGAGGCAGGGTCAGCTTTTGCGGCCACATAAGATGGGTAGAAAGTACACAGCAAAGACACGCCTAAACTTAAAACACAGATAACTATGATGTTCATTGGGTTTACTACCACTGGCAATTCACCTTGAACAATACTAATACCGATAGTGCTTAAAATAGCCTGCGCATTATAAGCCAGCGGAATGCCGGCAATCACACCAACTAAAGATCCTATGATGCCTGATGACATTCCAAGCAATCCAAAAATAGCAAGGATAGATGAGCTAGGCATACCAATAGTCTTCAAGATGGCGATCTCACTAACACGTGAACTTACCATCATGGTCAGTGATGAGAGAATATTAAAAGCTGCCACTACAACAATAAGACATAGCATTAAGGACATAGAGATCTTCTCAAGTCCCACGGCTTTAAAGAAGTCGCCATAACGCGAACGCCAATCGGTGTACGCAAATTTTTTGTCTAATGTGGAGAGGGTCTCTTCAATTAAGAAAGGGTCACTTAAATACAGTCTGTAGTAATGCTCGCCCTTGCCTAGACGCAGAAAACGACTGACATCCTCATAGTTGCCAACTACAGTTGGAGCAGGTGATTTATCCAGACTATTTATAAGCGCACTTACTTCAAAGTTGCGTGCAACCGGAGTGATGCCAAATGGAGTGTAGCGAGCATTTTGCGTACTGATAAGTCTTACCTTGCTATCGTAAGAGAGCTCTATACCCATCTGCGAGACTTGCATATAGTTCACAGCTAGATGATAGGAGCCTGGCTCAAAATTGAACAAGCTGCCATAGGCATAGCCTAAAGAGTCAAACTCCATAAGCGGAATCCTAATTACCTTCTCACCTGTAGTGTAGGTTAAAGGCTCATCAGTGCTCTTAAGCTCATCACCTGAGTGCACACCTCTTTGTTCAAAATTAGCCACATCCTGCTCACTAATTCCAAGCTTTTGTGCATAGTCCTTAGAAAGGTACAAAGAGTTATTGTCGGTAGCTTGCAATGTAACCATGGCAATTTCACTACCAAATTGCATCATAGACTCGCCCTGAACAAAAGGAACCAAGGCATTGACGTTATTTAACGAGAGTAAGTAAGGAATATCTTGTACCTGTGCTTTGACCACCAAATGAGCACAATCACTCAAGATGTTTTCTTTCAAGCGCTCTTGCAGACCCTGCATGATAGAGCTAACTACAATCAAGGCACATACACCAATGGCAATACCTAAAGTAGCCAATGTAGCCACAAACGATGCGAAGCGTTGTTTCTTGGTGCCTCTGGTATAGCGTACAGCAATGAAGAATATCGAGTTACTAAATAAACTCACTTTATAAAAACCTAAAACATGTCATCCACAGTCATTGAAGCTGTGAGCATATCAGATTTAATAACACTTATCTTAATAAAACCGCTATTGCATCATAAAGGTAAGCTTTAACGGCCGAATGATGTTCAAAACAACATCGATCATAAATAGTTTAGTGGCACGATCCACCACACATGGCTCTAAGCGTAAAAAGATCTAACGACCAACTTAACCTAACATGACCAAGGCAGTAACTAAGCTACATTCCTAATAGGCCGTAGCGCTAAAAGCAATTAACAGCAGCTAGAAAACTAGAAAACCTGTTTCCTTGATAAGTTAATGCTCTGATAATGTTATAGCGCATTAACTTATGGATGGTTATGACTAAGATCAGCAACAGCCTGAACAAACTCAGGATCAGAATGATCGCAAAATGCAGAACGCCCCGTATCGAGCATACGAATTAAGGACATATCTGAGTTTGAGATCTCAAAATCAAACACACTAATATTCTCTTCCATACGCTTGATATGCGAAGACTTTGGAATGGCGATAATGCCACTTTGCACTAAAAAGCGCAGACCAATTTGAGCTACTGTGCGATTGTATTTAGCAGCGATCTTTAATAAAACTGGATTTTCAAAGAAGCTATTCTTACCCTCGGCAAAAGGCCCCCATGCCTCAAGCTGTACCTTAAACTTATCCATATAAGGCCTCAGCTTAGCTTGCTGCTGAAATACGTGAGTCTCCATCTGATTGATCTGAGGCTTGATCTCCATAAAGTTGCACAGATCAACGAGGCGATCGGCAAAGAAATTAGAGACGCCAATGGCTCTAATCTTGCCATCTTTAAGCGCTTTTTGCAGGGCTCTATATGTACCATAGTAATCGCCATATGGCTGATGGATCAGCATGAGATCAATATAGTCAGTCTGCAAACGCTTGAGCGACTCATCAATCGATGCTGCAGCTAAATTCTCACCACTATGAGCCACCCAGATCTTAGAAGTTAAAAAGAACTCATCACGAGGCACGGATGACTTTTTTACAGCCATGCCTACAGCTTCTTCATTGTGATAAGCCTGAGCTGTATCAATCAAACGATAACCCACGCTAATAGCATCGGATACGGCTTTAACACACTCATTATGATCAGGAATTTGGAACACACCAAAGCCCAATGCTGGTATCTTCACCCCATTGTTCAAAACAATATTGTGCATCCTGGCTCCTACTCACTAGTTCAATCAGATCCTTGCTGCAGTTAAAGTCTAGTTCCATCAACATAATCTCTTACCTGCTTTTAGCATATGATAGCTTCAGGTAAAGACATTTACTGCCAAAGTAAGTGACGATTCTAGCCGAAAGTTAAAACACTTTCTGTGTTGCCATCTAGGTTTTTGATGAAAAGACTCAAGCTACAACTAAATTAGTACAAAAAGATCATCACCTTATCCTAAAGCTAAGATCTTTTAGTGGCATTTACCCAGCTAACTAAGATCTTTAAGTAGCATATACCTAGCTCACTGAGAGCTTTAGTAGCATATACCTAGATCACTAAGATCTTTAAGCGGCATATACCTAGCTCACTGAGATCTTTAGTGGCATATACCTAGATCACTGAGATCTTAAAGTGTATTTACCTAAATCACTAAGATCTTTGCCCCATTTGTGAACGTAAGGCATATTTCTATGTTGTATCTAAGATCTTAGGTGTTACCACAGTCTCCATGATTTTATGAGACATTTTGTGATCTTTAGGCAGTAAAATTTTGGCGTGAACGACAAAAAATCTCAATCTATACGCTACAATAGCGACCTTAATGTTAGTGAGACGCACGTAATGCTAGAGCGCATTTTTGTTTATTGTAGGAGTGCAACCTACAAAGAAGATCGCTAAGCATTTAGCTATGTGCAATAGAGATAAAAGCGTGTTTTTGCTTCACGCTTAGTTTGAGAATGAAGAATTCTAAATCCCATTCAAAGCGCCTATCCATCGGTGAGCTTTTCTACTCATTCCAGGATTGGGCCTTATTCAATCACGATGGCTCTGTGAGTCGTTTTCGTGTGAGCTGCCTGAGCCTTTTCGCTCTGTCACTGCTCTTACACGTAGCACTCAAACCAAATGGTACTGACTATCAAGATCCTTCCTTGGTAGCAACAAGAGCCGATGCCACTGAACAAGCTGTACCCGTTCAAACCTCTGTATCCCGTGGCTCCATGAGCCAAGGCCATGAGAGCAACAATCTCATGAGCATGAATAGCACTCAGCAAACTGCTGCAGTTGATGAAGAGTGGGAAGAAGAGGAAGTTAAGAGCGCTTGGTACATGTTCGGCTTTGGCGATGAAGAGCGTAAAAAGAAGCAACAGCTTGCTGCTAACCGTAAGGCTGCTGCTAGCGAGATCATCGACGGAGCTGCTTTCTTATCAGCCTGCGGCAACATTAACTCTGGTTATATTGGCTGCCGTTTTAGCTTCTCTGAAAAGATTCAAAAGAACTTTGATAGCACTGTAGAAGCTGCTGATGATGGCTTTATGCTCACCTTAACTGCAAAGGGCAATCAGCTTTCTGATCGTTGCTCTCGTTTTGTAGTTAACTCTGAGGGCGTTTATCAAGCCTTTGATCGCAATGGTGCCCTCAACAACAAGTGCTTTGGTAGCTCTATTAAGAGCTCAGAGGTTCTATCTATCCGCAACAATGAAGATCAAGTCCACTCTTCAAATTCTCAAAGCGGTTTAGCCTCTAACTAAGATCTCTAAGCTGCAGCCTCAGCGCTGCAGCTACCACACCACATCAAGATCTTGCCGCATCTGAATCTATCTAGCCTAATTTGCATTAGTTTGTTGATTACCCACCATCTGATCCAATCGCACTATCTTTACTTAGAAATCTAAATGCTAACAAGAGTGCTACTAGCTAATTACATATCTCATGTGGCCTAGATGCTATAACTGATGGCTAGATTGCCTTATATACGGGCTTTGTTGCGACTGTATCATCTGACTAAAAATCGCAATAAAAGCGCCAGTGCTCTAGCATACCATGAAGATAAAATGGCTATTGTTCGGCCTTTGGTGCACAAGTGGGCCATCATAAGGGCGCGTTCATTGATGGTGTCTTTTGAACTTGTTGCGATGGAGTTGCAACAAACTAACTCAAATTAGCCAATGGTGTATAATCAAACAGATATCCAAACCAACGGTAAGAAGACCTAAATTATGTACAAGATTGCTGAAAACTCAGTCGTAAGTGTTTCCTATTACGTAACTGATGAGACCGATCAAGTTGTTGGTCGTACAGACACTAACCAGCCTATGGTTGCTCTCTTAGGTAAAGGCCAATTAGTTAAGGGTCTTGAAGATGCCTTAATCGGTCTTTCCAAGGGTGATGAGTTCGTAATTACTCTTGAGCCAAAAGATGCTTTTGGTGAGATCAAGCAGGAGCTCATTCAGGAAATCGATCGCGGTTTATTTGGCAACTATCCTCTTGAGAAGGGTAACATGTTCGAGGCTGACACTAGCACTGGCCCTCGTTTAGTTATCGTTTCCGAGATCAAGGAAAATACTGTTGTTGTAGACGGTAACCACCCATTAGCTGGTAAGACCTTAAAGTTCATGGGCACTGTTGAAGATGCTCGTGAGGCTACTGCTGAGGAAATCGCTCACGGTCACGCTCATCCAGATGGCCTGTGCCCATCAGAAAGCCACGGCGGCTGCTGCGGCGGTCACGGTGGTCATGGTTGCGGTTGTGGCGGCGGTCACCACCATCACCATGAGGAAGATCATGAGTGCTGCGGTGGCGGTCATGAGCACGGTCACGGCGGCTGCGGTTGCTCAGGTCATGGTCATCACCACGATGATGAAGAGCATGAGTGCTGTGGTGGTCACGGCCACGGTCACGGCCATCACCACGGTGATGAAGAGCATGAGTGCTGCGGCGGTGGTCATGGCCACGGTCACGGCGGCTGCGGTTGCAGACACAACTAAGATTTGATGCTCAAAACTTCTAAGCTCACCAAAACGCATTAATAACATCATTTTGGTGTACACTATGCGCCGAGCTTGTATAGTGCTTTTTAGCGCTTAAATAAGCCCTCTTATGCTTAAAGCTTAAGAGGGCTTTGTATTTATGCCCAATCTGATTAAAGTAAACTCTCTTCTATTGCATGTAAGCAGTAATCTTTAATCACATAAGCTATAAACAAAGCTCCCATCACGTTGTTTTTAGCCATGCTGCTTTATAAACAACGATCTTCTACCTACTCTGATGTTTCTTATCTATGAAGTTTATTCTCCGACTTTTCCCTGAAATATCCATCAAAAGCAAACCTGTTCGTAACCGCTTAATCAAGGTCTTAACCCAGAACCTGCACAACATCGCTGCTAACCACGGCTTCGAGATCAAAGTGCAGCCACAATGGGATAAGCTCATGGCTACTTTTGGTAGTGATGAGAGCGAAAAGACTCGCACCCAAGCCGTGCGTGAGTTATCTCGTATTCCAGGCATTCACTCTTTCTTAGAAGTTAAAGAATTTACCTTTGAGCGCTTTGAAGACATCTTTGAAGTTGCTGGTCCAATCTACGGTCCATCTTTAAACGGTAAGACCTTTGCTGTGCGTGTACGTCGTCGTGGCAATCACTCTTTCACCTCTCAAGAGGCTGAGCGCATGATTGGCGGCATGTTCAAGGCTCACTATCCTAACTTAGGCGTTAACCTCAACAAGCCTGAGGTAACCATTAATATTGAGCTTGAGCAGGATAAGGCTTTTGTGGTCACCAACAAATATCAGGGTTTAGGCGGCTATCCAGTAGGCTCACAGGGTGTGGCCTTAAGCTTGATCTCTGGTGGTTTTGACTCAGGCGTATCAACCTACAAAGCTATCCACCGTGGCATGAAGGTTAACTACCTCTTCTTTAACATGGGCGGTACTGCTCATGAGATTGGTGTTAAGCAAGAGGCCTACTTCATTTGGGATCGCTTTGGTTCCTCCCACAAGGTTAAGTTTGTCACCATTCCATTTGAGCGCATCGTTGGCCAGATCTTAGAGCGTACCCACCATGGCGTCCGTGGTGTGATCTTAAAGCGTATGATGATGCGTGTAGGCTCTCAAGTTGCCCGTAAGCTCAATGCTGAGGCTTTAGTTACTGGTGAGAGCGTTGGTCAGGTATCCTCACAAACTTTAACTAACTTAAACCATATTGATCGCGTATCCGACTGCTTAGTATTACGTCCATTAGTTATGGAAGATAAGCAAGATATCGTAGATAAGGCTTGGGAAATTGGCACCGCTGGTTTTGCTGAGAGCATTCCTGAGTATTGCGGTGTGATCTCTGATCATCCTAACGTTTGCCCTGAGCGCTCTTTCGTTGAGGAAGAAGAAGCTAAGATGGATGCAAACTTAGTTGAAGAAGCCGTCGAAGCTGCAGCTGTTCTTGATATCAAGGCTATTCCTGAGAATACCTCTAAGCTTGAGATCGAGGTTGAGACCGTTAAAGAGCTGGCTAAAGATGACGTGATCTTAGACGTACGCTCACCTGATGATGCCGCCAAGGCTCCGCTTAAAGATGAGACCCATCAAGTCATCGAGCTGCCTTTCTACAAGGTAGCCTCAGAGTTTGGCAATCTCGATAAGCTTAAGACCTATGCCTTATTCTGCGATCAGGGCGTTATGAGCACCATGCAGGCTCATGAGCTCAAAGAAAAAGGCCACCACAACGTTAAGGTCTATCGCCCAGACTAAGATCTAAAAGCACCATGGCAACATAAAAAGCCGCTTAAGAGACACAAGACGTAGCGACCACAGAACGTAGCCAATGTAGATCATAAAAAAGGCCAGTAAGAACATTACTTATAAGTAATGAACTTACTGGCCTTTTTGTATCTTATGGCTATATAAGATGCTTAAGCTTAGCTTTCTAGGCACTGACGCTTAGCATTGCATTGCTCTCTACTCAATACATTGAGTGCCACTACTTTAGTGTACGCAAGAATGCAGCTAAGTGCCGATAAACCCTTTGCATGCTATTGAGCAGAACTCGAAGTACGGCAGTTGCGTAAGATGTCTAATTTTGGATCGTAGTCCTTAGTGGCAACATCAAAGATACCGAGCAAGGTATGGAAGAGGTTGTCGTGACTAAACTCATCGTTCTTAGAGCGCTCAGTTAAACACTTAGAGTCTAATGAGAGATCTTTTTGTGCAGCTGTAGAAAGGTACATCTGCAGCGGAATCTCCTTTTGGAAATCTGGAGCAACCGCATATGGTAAACCATGTAAGAACAAGCCGTTTTCGCCTAAAGACTCACCGTGATCTGAAATATAAAGCAAGGCCTTATGCTCAGCAGATGATTGCTCAAGGGCTTTGTACAGCTCTGAGATCACGTAGTCAGTGTAACGAATGGTGTTGTCGTAAGTATTAACCACATCTTGCGCAGAACAGTTCTCCACATCAGCACGATTACATGCTGGGGTAAATTTCTCAAAGCCCTCAGGATAACGCTCAAAATATCTTGGACCATGAGAACCCATAATATGCACAGCAATTAAGGTATCTTGCTGAATATCCTTAAGTAAAGGTGCTGCTTTTTCAGCAAGTATGGAGTCATAGCAACGATTGCCAAGACAACTCTTACTAGGCTCAGGCTTAATATTGATAACCTTTACTCTCTTACATACGCCTTTGCAGTCACTCTGATTGTCAATCCAAGTAATATCCACACCCGCTTTTTTGAGCACATCCAAGATGTTATCGCGGTTTACGACTAGCTCATCTTTGAAAGTTTCGCGAGTTAAGTTAGAAAACATGCAAGGCACAGATCGCGCGGTGGCAGTACCGCAAGAGGTTACCTTGTTAAAGTTAAACAGCGGCAGTCCCTTGGTAAACTCATTGGTCTCACGCTTATAACCACGGTATTGATAGTTAGCGGCACGACCGGTTTCACCAAGCACTAAAATCATAGCCATTGGGCCTGTACGCTTGGAGACAATCTGAGCATCCTCGCCTAAGTAAACAGGCTCTGGCGGGGTTGTGAAGTAATCAAGCTTAATGACCTTGTATGTACTATAAACAATTGTAGTTGGGTTAATTTCACGCTTGAGGCTGCTATTAGAACGGCCGACAAAGGCCAACTCGTGATAATAAGAAAAGATAATCAGTGCTGCTAAAGCTAAAGCGCCCACAATGACCCCCAGTCTAACTAGCATGGAGCGCAGCAATCCTTGCGGATAATGAATCGGAGCGGTAGCGATGATGATTGAAGGAATAATACCTAATAAGGTATATGACAATACCAGGTCGAATGACAGATATGAGAAAGCTTCAGCACTGTTAGTTTGGATGAAGTTTCTGATCATGTCCTGATCGAAAATGATGCCGTACTTTACAGTGGATAAAGCACACATGGCACCGATCAGAGTAATGATGATTAAGCCTGGCTTAAGCACATAACGCCATGAGAATAAAATTAAGAAAATGGCGTAAAGCAGCAGACCCACAGCCACTAATGAAAAGATCAAAAAGCCTAAACTTAAGCCATCTGATGCAGACTCATTAGACTTTTGATAGATGCTCACCATATGCTCGATCAGAGGGTAATTGAGTACGAGCAAGAAGTAAGTTGCAACTATACCGATAAAGACTACATTGCTAAAAAGCATCTTTGGTAAGCGTTGATAAGAGCAATATTTACTCATCATGCTCATAAAAACTCTAAAGGAGCCTGTTTGTTGCTTATTCACTAGATCAACCAATAACCATCATAAAAGGCATATAAAAGACAATGCCTACCAATACCACGTGGAGCCCAAAAATAATTTGCCGCACATTGTATCAAGAAGAACACTCAAACAAAACGCATAGCAACAGTACGTTCACCCTAGCAAACTAGGCCATCTGTCCTCTTAGATCACTAAGGCCGTGCAACTCAAACAGCGTATAAAAATCGCCTTGCCTAGCACCTTAAAACAATTTATAAGCTAGAGTGCCATGCTTGCTTAGGCAAGCGGAGCACTTAGATCGCATGAATGGCATAAGAGCATATGCCTTAGGCGCGGCAAGATCTCAAGATATCTAAGCTTGGATTGTAGTCTTTGGTACTGACATCAAAGATACCAAGTAGAGTGTGGAAGAGATTGTCGTGACTAAACTTTCCAGCACTTCCTTGCTCTTTGAGGCACTTCTCATTTAAAGCAAGCTTTTTCTCGGCATTTTTTGATATGTACAGCTGCATTGGAACTTGCTTTTGTACATCAGGCGCTACAGCATATGGCAGTCCATGCAAGTAGACACCATTTTCACCTAATGACTCACCATGATCTGAAATATATAACAGCGCTTTATTGTCAGTTGGAGCATTTTCTAAAGCTGCATAGAGCTTGGAGATTACATAGTCAGTGTAAAGGATGGTATTGTCATAAGCATTGATAACCTCCTCTGTAGAACAGTTCTCCACATCGGCACGGTTACATGCAGGGGTGAATTTCTCAAAGTTCTTTGGGTAGCGCTCATAATAGCGTGGACCATGTGACCCCATCAGATGCACAGCGATAACTGTATCCTTTTTGATGTCCTTAAGATATGGTTCTACTTTCTCGGCTAAGACTGAGTCATAGCAGCGACCACCTACACAATTAGGACTCTTTTCAGGCTTGATATTGACTACATTAACGCGATCACATACGCCCTTGCAGTCGCCTTGATTGTCAATCCAGGTAACATCCACACCGGTCTTTTTCAGCACATCGAGGACATTATCGCGGTTAATCACGAGCTCATCTTTGTAAGTATCTCTAGTTAAATTTGAAAACATGCATGGCACTGATCGCGCAGTGGCTGTACCACATGAGCTTACATTGTTAAAGCCATACATATGCAGCTTAGAGGTGTATGGATTAGTCTGGCGATCATAGCCACGATACTGATAGTTTGCAGCACGACCGGTTTCACCTAAAACTAAGATCATGGCCATTGGCTCTTTACGCTTAGTAATGATCTTAGCATCCTCGCCTAACAGCACTGGCTCTGGTGGAGTAGTAAAGTAGTCTTGCTTTACTACGCGATAAGTTGAGTAGACCACTGTAGTTGGATTGATCTCTCGATTGAGGCTCTTGTTATTACGGCCCACAAACGTAAACTGCTGATAGTAGGCAAGCACAATAGTGCCAGCTAGCGCTAAGGTACCCACAATAGCGCCCATACGAATGAGATTAGAGCGCACTAAGCCCTGAGGATAAGTAATCGGGGCAGTAATAATGATAAAAGCAGGGATGATACCAAGCAGTGTAAATGACAGTACCGAACTAAATGACAGATAAGACAAGGCCTCGGCAGTATTAGTCTGCATGAAGTTACGAACCATGTCCTGATCAAAGACGACGCCGTATTTCAAGGTGCCAATGGTGCACAAAGCACCAAGCAGAGTGATGAAAGACAGACCTGGCTTAAGCACATAGCGCCAAGAAAAGAGAATGAGGAAGATAGAGTAGAGCAGTACACCAACAGCAAATAGTCCAAAAACGATAAAGAAGGCAGACACACCCTCTGCACCATTTGCATTGGACTTCTTATATATGTCAACCATGTGCTCAATGAGCGGCAAGTTAAGGACTAATAAGAAATATAGTGCCACAATGCCAGTAAAGACAATATTGTTAAACACTATCTTTGGCATCTTGCTGTACAGACTAAACATTTTGCAATTCACACATAAAGAAGGAAAACGATTCTAACGCCCACTAAAGCATTGTGGATTCAATATGAAACTACTATCTTCATGACATAAAGATAGATTGCTAATGCCTGCTTATGGGTTAATACCATAAAACTTTATCAAGCATTGAAGCTGGTCTCTTCTTAACGAAATCCACACCCACACTGCAATTGGCCATAACACAATAAGCTCACAAAACCATTGGTAAAGCCATTATTTAGCGAGCGCACGTAAGTGTACTCGCGTAAGGTTAGGTTTTTATTAGCAAACAAACCTTTAATCTCTAACTCAAAAATAATTATCAATTTAACGGCCAAAAAAACGAGTGTAACCCATACAAACTTTGAATCATATACACTGCCAGTAAATCGCTATGCTCAGCATCATAGCCCACAGTCATTACTTGAAAGATTGAGCTTATGACCTAGATCATTTCAACAAGTTGCATGAAAACGCTTAGTACCGCGTAGGCCATGGATGCAATCTAGTCAATATGCTGCTTATAAGTTAGTTATTAGGCTCTATATGATGTACAAAAGATCGTACTTATATGGTGTGAGGTGGGAAGAACTCTAGATCTAGATGCCGCCATTTAGCTAAGACTAGGTTCTTTTTTTTATATGGGAGCAGCCTTAAATATCGGGGCTTAGAGGAGCCAACTGGCTTCTTTTTTTTGAAATATAGACGGCCCCAAAAGAGAAAAGCCTGCCATTTGATTAATCCGTTCTCAAACAGCAAGCTTCTCATGGGTGTTATCCGTTTTTTTGTATGTTCAATTTTATAGATACTTTGTTAAATCTATATTAAGAAATGACTAGATACATTAGTGTATTTTGTGTATTGCATGCAAGATCACTTTTGAAAGCAAGCTCGTATTTAAGGCATTGTTTAATGCCACCTGATGCATCAATTGTCATCAGTGCAATTTTCCACAGTATTAATCAAAACTTCACAGCCGCTTAATAGTTCGTAAGTAAGTGCAAATTCATCCAGATCGTCTCGCAACATATGTCTTTGAACAGCAACTAAAAAGGGAGCTACAAGAGCTCCCTTTTTAGTCTTTACACAAAGCTTGCATGAGAAACAATCTAGTTTCTACAAGCTAGCCTAACAAAGGTCAGTGCCTTTTAGACGCGATTAGCCCCATGGCATTGTTACGCATAATATCGTGCTTCTAGACTAAATCACGTTTGAGTAGCTACTAGACCTCAAGCTATATTGGAAAACTAGTTTCTCGTCCTTTTAGAACATATAGCTAGCTTGAGCCTTTAGGCCAAATGAGTTTGAGTTCTCAGCGCCAGAGATGTTGATACCTACGTTGGTATTGAATGCGCCATACTGAGCATTTAACCCAACAGTTGTACTAAAGGCAACATCATCTATCACCTCTGCTTCTAGGTTTAGTTTTTTACCAGCTATCAAGGTGTTGTACTCGGCATCGGTTCCAGCTGCATTAAATGTAATGGTGAAATCAGCTGTTGGTGCTAAGGTCCAACCATCGCTTTCAATCATGTGACAGAGGGTTACACCCACTGGTACAGAGAATACATGCTGAACATCAAAGTCAGTTTTAGCCTGAACACCAGTCTTGTTGCTTAAGTCGTAAGAGTCTGTATCAAGACGCACGTAACGAGCGCCAATGTGCGGTGTTATATCAAGCGCTTCAACAGAGATCTTGTAGCGACCTGTAAGACCCATGGATAAAGCAGTGGTATTGGTTGACGCATTGAGATCAAAGCCCTCTACATCGTGAGAGATATGAGTAAAGGATGCATCACCAACTAAAGCAAAGCTGCCAAAGTTAGTTGCTGAGTAGACGCCCAAGCCATAGTAATCGAACTCATTTTTAAGTCCGTAGCCATTGCTATTGCCCTCAGAATCACCTGAGCCAATGTTCAAGGTAGCACCAAAACACATGTTTGCATAAACAGTATCGGCACCAAAGGTTACACCCTTCATGTCGATATCCGCGCCATGTTTTCCACCCTGAGCGTTAAAGCCCTCTGATCCAATTGACTTGTACATTGGAGTCAGCCATACACCACGATCTACCTCAGAGCCAGTGACGATAATAGACTTAGAAGCAACATCTAACGAACCCGTGCGAGCAAGGATAGCTTCAGACATAGAGTTTACGGATGCCATAGCAGCTTGCTGAGCACCAGCATATGTTGCAGCATGTACTGCAGCATCAAGTTGCTTATACTTCTTTGCTTTAAGCATCGCCTCTACAAACTTATACCCCTGAGCATCACTGTCAAGCTTGCCCTGCAGTCTATCCATAATAAGGCCTAAAACTGGACTTGAGATGCCAGCGTTTAGATCTGCCACCAAATTCTTATTGATTTCTAATTTGACAGATGAAGATGAACCTGCACTTAAGGTTCCGCTCAGCAAGCCGCCAAGGGATTCGACTTTAAACGATCCCTCAATTGTTGAGCTAGCACCATTAGATGTTGATATGGTTAGATCGTCATTCTCAACAAAGTCGCCAAGCAGAATAATCTTAGAGCCATAGATATCATCTGCATCCGCACCTATGATTTTGCCGCCTGTTCCAGTAAATTGGATTGCAGCAGATTTCTTATCTGGACCAAAAGCCTTATCAGTCAGAACAAGAGCTGATCCTCCAACAAGCTTCACTTGATTAACTACTTTATACAGATTAGCATTAGCAGCGTCCGCCAAGATACCGCCTGTTGAACTATCAATCTTTAGAGGCTTATTGATAAAAACCGCATTACCAACTCCTGAGAAATCTTGAATATGGCTATTAAATGAAGCAGGCTGCTCAAATCCTCCAGCATTTGACATATATTGCTGCAAGCCTTCTTTAAATTCTTCATTAGTTAAGCCAATGCCAAGAGCCGCGTTAAATCCTACTCCAATCTTCGCCTTTAAAGTATCAGAACCTGTTGATGCTGTTTCGGAGTTTGCAATATCCTTGACGACAAGCATAGAAGGCTCACTCATATAGCCTGTACCAACATAAACAATTGCGTCCTTCTTGAGTACTAACTTATCAGCAGACATTTGCGAATAATAACCAGTGGTACCATTGTTGCCAATGCGCATGAGTTGATTAGTACCAAGAGATAAAGTGCCTACGTCAACAACAGATGGCACATTGTTGAAATTTATCTGGCCTGAGTAATCATTGGAAGGTGGATTAGAAAGATCACTGAATACTAACCTATCTGCTTTCAAGGATTTACCTTTAAATTCTATGGCAGCTGTGGTTACAGAACCATGAACATCTAATATTCCGTTAGCAAATACATTAATACTGTCAGCATAAACATCGCCAGACTCAACCATCAATGATGAGTTATCGGCAATATTAAGATTCTTAACTGCCGCACTAGCACTGCCTATTCCTGCACTTCCGTTTAGCGTGTCCTTAACAACTACATTGGCAGAAGTTGCAGTAATTAAACCTTTCGCATTACGACCAATATTTACAGTTCCTTTTGAACCACCACCAGCAGAAGCAGTTATTGATCCTATGTTGCCATCTCCTAGCAGGGTAAGGGTGTTGTCAACGTCTTCAAACAATACCCCTCCAGTCTTTAAACCGTTATCACGCTTAACGGAGCGGAACGCTGTCGCAAAAGGAGCATCAGTCTTTACCGATACGAAGTTCTTCGTATTCTTATTCTTATCTGCACTAGCATTAGTTAAAATAAGATTTCCACCTTGGCCTAACTTTAATGGTGAATCGTCACTAAGAAGAACATTTCCTACTGAGTAATTGGCAGATAAACTTTCGCCGGCGGATACCATTACAGTTTTATTGTTGTAGGTATCGTTTTGAAGTCGTACTGGAAGATCTTTTAAGGTTAAATCTTCTGGAATATCACTTTTATCGATATTGAGATTATAAAAACCCTTGAAATTAGCTATCTTTTGAGCGAAATCATCATAATCGCTCTTGGACAAGCTCTCTCCCTTTGTGCTTTTGATAATAATAAGACCATCGCCACTTATGGCGGAGGCCTTGACCTTAGAAGTGTCTAAGATATTTTTAAGATTAGCCCCTGCTCCATCTTTCTTAAAGATATCATCAAAGTCGAATACTGCTGACGCGCCTTCTTTCACAATAAAAGAATTGTTTGATGCTGAAGATAAATCTAACTTACCTGCGCCTACGGTACTTAATGTACCTGCTTTAAGTGTGTAACTGCTATCATTGGCAAGACTTAAAGTACCGCCAACATTCAGGAAGCTGTCTCCGTCTTGCTCCGCTTGACCTTTAGTTAAGGTCAAATTAGACACACTCCAATTTGCTGTATTTACATAAAGCTTTGCAAACGGAGCATCTCCTGATGAATTAAGGATAAGATCTGATGCTTTAACAACATTATTATCGCCAGAGCCATCTAGTGTTAAAGAGCCGCTAGAAACTGATAATGTCTTGAGCATAGCGCCATTTTCTGCGCTAATAGAATGATCTACTTCTATCTGAGCTCCTCCGGTAATGGAGAAGGTCTTTTCATTATGCGCACCCGAGCCTACTTCAAAAGTTTTAAATGCATATTTGACATCCCCATCAAACTGCGAGCCTAGAAACTTAGCATTGGCCATTCCGCCTGCAATTAATAGAGCTTTGTTGTTGCTTGATATAACGTCTGTTAGCTTGCCTGAGGTATTGTCAACAAGATTTAATCCACTTGCACCAAGGTCAATAGTCCCAACATCGTTAAAGTCCAGAGTAATGCGTCCAGATGGAGTTCCTGTCAGCGTAATAGCGCCTGTGGTACCTAGCATTGGCTTGATATCAGAACTATGCACATTTAATATGCTAGTAGTGTTTGACGGATCAAACTTTATCTTAGAACCAGCAACAGTGGTCAATGTACCCTTTGCAAAAGAAGCTTTCTTTTTGAAAGTAACTTCAGCTCCAGACCCAATGGAAAGATTGAAGTCCTCTCTTGCCTCCACAACCTTATCAACTTCAAGCTTGGATGGTGCAGAACCACCAGTGAGAACAATCTTGCCACTGCCTCTTAGCGCTAATACCTGAAGTCCATTGCCAGTTAATTTAGCTGTGCCGCCAGACACATTGATGGAGCCTGCAGAAAATTGACCATCATAATCATTTTTGATAGTCAGCGTTTTGCCTTCGGCAACATTAATATTCGTGCCGTCTAACTTAAAAACATCATATGCTGTTATGTTGAGGTCACCTTTGGCATTGATGGTTCCACCTGCTAAGAGCCTAATATCTTCAGCTACGATGGTGCCGCCATGATCTGAATCATAGTTCTCAATGACACCTCCGGTGAGATTCAGATAAATATAATAGTTACCACCACCAAGCTTAGCATTGTCAACAGTGCCATTTAAGAGCACCTTGCCACCAGTCATGTTGATCATTCTTGATGACGTAACACCAGAATTCTCTCCAATGACAATCCTGGCACCATCAGCAATAGTGAGAATGCCCTTTCCACCAAAAGCATTCAAATAGCCATAGTTAGTTAAATTAACTACAGCCTGATCTTCACCAACATCCTTGCCGCCAATCATTACAGAACCGGCTTGGAGCTCTGACGTGGCATCCTGAGAAAATCCACTAATATTTAAGGTACCGCCTGCATTAGTGAAGCTATTAATTGTAACTGTAGCGGTCTTGTTTTCAGTGCTTTCACCAATAGTAAGAGTTGGTGAGTTCCTTCCATCAGTAGAATTAAGGCTGATTGAGGAGCCCTGCTGTACGGTAAATACACCTGGTTCACTACCATTACCCTTAATGGAGTGCTGACCATCGGTAAGGGTAAGTTTGAAACCATTTTGATTAACTGAAGAACTGTTGCCAACAATTGCTAAGACGTTCTCTCCCGTGCCGTCTAAAGTACCATCTGCAAGTTTGTCCCAATCCAAGATGGCCGCCTGTGCTGGTGCAACTGATACAACAGATGCTGCTACAGAAATGAGCGCAGCCAAAAGCGCTAAATTGGCGTTACGGAATATGGCGCGATACTGAGCCATTAAGAAAGTAATTGCTCGATTTGTTTGTTTCATATACGTATAAAGTAGGCGAACAAGCTGTCAAAATAGATCCTGTGTAAAAGGCACAGGAGATTGAGCTTGTAAGATAAGCATGTAAAAAGAATGGCTCATATTGAGACATTCAAAATATGACTTTTTAAAATAAAAAGTGCATAACAAAGTATGATATAGATTAGCACATTTGAGTTTTCATCAGTTAAACGTGCTTCTATTTGCTGCTAAAGATCTCAATAAGACTAATCTTAGATGACTAGATCAAAGAGTTATGTATAGACCACTATATGAGGGCCATATTCAACGAGATCTTAAATCTAGAGGCACAAACAGATACTTTAAGGCTGGTATAGCTATCAGAATAAGGGCCGGGGATTCATTTTACTGTCTCAGCCTTAACCTAATTTAGCTCGTCTTGTTTGCTAGCAATAATATCTTCGGGATCAAAAGGTGGCCATAAGCTTTCTTAGAGCAAAAGAAAGGTGACTAAGATTAGCTTGGTAAGTGGGCGGGGGTTATGTAGGGTGGTGACAACAGTGCCACGTAAGTAGCACTGTTGTTGAGGAAATAAACTTTGGTGCTAGTACTTAGCTAGCTTTGCTCTCTGCAGCAATAGCCTCATCAAGCTCGCCTTTTAAAGCGCGGTTGCGATTTACAAATGGGTAGGCGTACATCTGTAAGATAGTTGGACGTAAGTGCTCTGGGAAGCTGTCCATACGATTATTGAACTTAATCTTATCTTCAGAGCTTATGTCTGCTACATCGCTCTCATTGGCATAGCCTAAAGCTTTAGCTGCTAAGAGCACGCTTGGGTACATGGCATAGTTCTCATAGATGAACTTATCCATAATCGCAGCAAGCTGTGATGGAGTTTCAAAGTCCTGATCAATTGGCTTACCAGCTACGATGCTAATGCGACCCTTGTAGTCCTTAATACCCTTGATGATGCTACGGATATCCTCGAACTCGCCCTTCTTATATTGGCCATTGTTCTGAGCTCTTTCATAAAGCTCAGCAGCTTTGGCTAAATCACCTGGATCATACTCGTAGGTAATGGATACTGGAACGACTTTGAGTGAACGCATGTACTCGCCAAAGCCCTTATGTTGCTTACGGCCATACATGTGCAGCATCTTGAGTACTGCCTCTTCAGTGCAATCATTACCATCCTTAGCGCGACCTTCTCGTTGTGCAATCCAGATAGAATGACCTTCTTTCAAAGAAAGACCGATGTAATGAGACAGATGAGTAACTTCTTTTAAAAGCTCACGTGGTGAGGTGATTGCTCTTTTTACGAGGAAGCTCTTATTTAAACGCATCAGGGCAGTAGCAGCTGGCATCTTTAAGAGATTATCGCCAATTGCAATGCGCATGGTGTTGTTGTGATAGTTATGCAATGCATAATCGATCAGAGCTGGATCTAAAGAGATATCACGGTGATTGGAGATGAACAGATAGCCCTGATTAGGATCTAACTTTTCAAAGCCCTTGTAAGTGATGCCGTCAGTGGTAGTTTCGATCATACGATCGACAGCTTTAGCTACCTGTAACTGGAAATCTTGAATAGAGTGGATATTCGCAACGGCAGACTTAATGTACGCACGCACGCGCATACGCAGAATCGGGCCGATCCACTTACTTAAACGTGGGTAGCGGAGCCTGACTATGCCATTGACCAAGGACTCATCGTTTTGAATAACGGTCAACTCATGATGAGCTTCGTCATCTCGACATGGACGAATATCATCAAAAATTGCATCCTCACTTGACGTAACCTCTGCGTTTACATCGAGGACTTGTTCACTCATCAGTCAATACTCCTGCATAACTACTCTAAAGTTACCAGCACGGCCTACAGGCCTTAAACTTGAGCTTAATATAAGCCATACACATTTGCAGCATTTAAAGCTTATAAATGTGCTTACAATCCACCAAAGCCTCTAGCTGTAAACACTGATGTAGCGAAAACATCAGCGCTTGCAAGAACAGCTAAAAGCATAATTGCCGATAACTCTTAGCTTCACTAGCTTACATATCTAGTAAAAGCGAATCTAAAGATCATAACAGCAATCATGCATCAAACAAAGCACATCATGTGCGTATAGTGCCTTGAGAGATGTTTTTTTTCTCGTAAATTAGACGCACGCAACAAATTCAGAGAAAAACTAGTTGAGTTATATGCAACGTTGATCTTCAACAAACCATATTTTTTGGTCTGTAAAACATCACCTCACGCCACAAAAACACAAAAGCTCTTCTCCCCATAGATTTTAGGGCAACCAAACTGCCCTAACAGCTTGTATAGATACCCTGCCATGTTGACAGCCTGACAGGATGTATATGCTTCAATCTAACCAATAACTCAATTGAGCTTAATGGGCAAAGGCCTTTAGATAATAGATGATGGCGATCTCAAACCTGAGAGAATGGAGAACTCGTGTGCTGCAAAGGTGTCAGTCATACCAGAAATATAGTCAATGAGCATACGAATACGTGAATACATCTCAGAGCTAGTACCAGCCTTTACGGCATCTAAATAGCCCTCCTTGCAACGCCTTGGAATGCGGTGCATTAAATGTCGAGAGTACATATCTCCTTCATCTGCACTGAGGCACTTGTAAAATGCATCTTCACTCAGTCCCAATAAATGACTATAGGCATTGAATAAGCCCTTGATGCAAGCTGCGCCCTGCATCTCTAAGGACATGACCTCATTATCCGTATAGATGGCCTTTTCTTCAAAGAGGCGAATAAACTCAACTGCCTTATGAGCATCATTACCGTAATAAGTAATATTTAGACGTCCCTCTTCAAAGAACTCTCGCTCATTTTCCTTAATGGTATTGACTATGTCTAAGATGTAATAAGTGGAAATACATTCTTTAAAGAGCGCAAGCAGTGCTCTAACACCAAGCTGCTCCATCATCTCAGTCAGAGGGATAGGATTGTTGCCATGCACAAGCTGCAGTACACCAAATGAATCATTCTTCATGCGGGTGTAAGCGTGCTTAATCATGTCCTCAAGTACCACATCTAAGCTGACCTTTTCATCAGAGTAATCAACTGTTTCATAGACACAAGCACTCTCACCTTTGCGATTGATGCGCACCTTCTTGCCGCAGTTGCCTTTCTTATCTTGCTTACTCTTTTGTGTTTTTACTGCCTCTTTATGAGCAGAGGTATTGTCGCTGCCATTTGCAGAGCCACTTTCTTTAGCTGCATTCTTGTTAGATGCGCTATCTTTAGCAGGTGCAGCAAACTTTAGTGAGGCTACCATCTCACTACTTAGACCGTAAGATAGCTTCTTATAGCCATTTGCGCAGGTACAAGCACTAATGCATTTATCGCATGTGGTGCTGCAAGCATTGAACTTAATGAAAGTAATGAGGCTATCAAAGAGATGATAAATCTCTTTGTCTTTTAAGACATGGCGATCATAGGCATCTTCAAGATCAGCAAGCACATATGCAAGATCATCACATTGCTCCATGATCAAGGATAGTGGGTGACGCTTAGATGAAAGATTGCTTGAACGAATCATATCGAGCACTTCTTTCTCACTGATATAGCAGCCCACGTTAGCGTGGATCTTATCCTCACTAATAGAGCTTTCTCTAAGTTCCTTGCAGGTGTATGGAACCTTGATACAAGATGAAATCTGTCCTAAAGACAAATTGAGCTTATAAACAGTGTGAGCAAGTCTCAAGCCTTGAGCATTGCCATTAAAGGCTCTCAGATCATCGCTCTCTTCAGCGCTGATCTTATCGGCGTGCTTTTGAACCTCTTGCGTAATCCAATCACGAATTACCTGTTCACCAAAGTGGCCAAATGGTGGGTTGCCTATATCATGCAGATAAGCTGCAGTCTCAACACAGGTAACCATCTCATTGAGCAATGGGTTAACGTTGTGAATTTGTCCTGCAATAGCGTAGAGAGTATACCTAGCTAAAGCAGCCACCTCATTTGAGTGAGTCAAACGTGATCTTGAAGAGGCATTTATATCTAAAGGAAAGACTTGCGTCTTTTGTTGCATGCGACGAAATGGCGCACTCGTTATCACCCTAGCACGGTCTTCTTCAAGGTTGTAGCGTACTGCATAGCGGTACTGAGCAAAGAGTCGTCGATTTTGCAGATCGTCACTGCTCAAGAACTTCTCTACCTGTTCACGATCACCATCAGCTGCACTATAGCGACGATTATTAATGTCGCGTTTAACGTTGGTCACCGCCCTATCAGCAGCCTCTTGAGTGGTCATCTTGACGTTCTCATGGCTGTACAAAGATGAGTATGGCTTAAAGTGATTAACGAAAGTATCGTCTCTGTCTATGTCTTTAGAAAACAAGGTAGAGTCGCTTGAGAGCGGCTCAACTGTTTCGGATAAATCAGCTTTTGGATCTAAAGAGGCACGACGCAATAAAGCGCGAGACATGTCTTCATACACAGAGCGCTTAAAGAAATGTGGCGAGAAGTGCTGTGTAAAGAATGGCATATGAGTCGCGGAATAAAAGCGATCGCGACAAAACAAACTTATAAAGATCTCTGCTGATGTAATACGTTCCATGTACATATACCAATCAGTTTAATGCTGTGGTCACCAAGCTCGCATCTTGTGACTTACAGCAATAGCGTTAACACTTTGGCCGTCGTTATCTAATACTTAGATCTTGCCACAGCCTCTAAGACTCAAGCTTTTGCAAGATGCACAAATAAAAACAGCGGCATCCTTAGTTTTCTAAGAGAGCCGCTGCTTTGCAAAGTTAGTTAAAACTAGGTTTTAACATTAGTAAATTGGTGAGCTAGTTGCGCTGTACTCATCAAAACCTTCGTAAAGGTGTGGCTCGTTCTCACGCAGCTTATCAAGCATCTCGCGAGTTACTAAAACAACGCCTGCATCGGTACGGAAGAAGCGCTTAGCATCAAGAGTCGCGTTCTCACCGATGATGAGGTTACGTGGCAGCTCAACACCACGGTCTAAGATTACCTTAGTTAAGCGGCATCCACGGTGGATTACGCAAGAAGGCAGAACTACAGTCTCATTTAAGCAGCAGTTAGAGTGCACACGAGTATCGGTGAACAGCACGCTGTGGCATAAAGAGGAGCCTGAGATGATACAGCCAGCGGAACATACGGAGTTCATAACCACTGATGAGGCACCGGAGATGTCCTGTACGAACTTAGCTGGTGGTAATTGCTCTTGATGAGTCCAAATAGGCCATACGGTATCGTAAACGTCCAGCTGTGGCTGAACAGCTGCGATATCCATATTTGCTTCCCAGTAAGCGTCGATAGTACCAACATCACGCCAGTAGCAGATGTCCTTCCAACCTTGGTTGCGGATGCATGACAGAGCAAAGTCGTGAGCGTGAACCTTATGCTGCTGAACTAATGCAGGAATGATGTCAAAGCCGAAGTCACGACGTGAGTTTTCGTTGTTAGCATCAGCGGTTAATACCTCATACAGGTAGTCTGCATTGAAGACGTAAATACCCATTGAGGCTAAGGTGTGGTTCTCGTCATTAGGCATGCCTGGTGGATCCTTTGGCTTCTCGAGGAAGTCAGTAACCATGGCATTGTTGTCAATTTGCATACAGCCGTAAGCTGAAGCATCACAACGAGGAATAGCAATACAAGCAACAGTAACTGGGCAACCGCTCTTGATGTGGTCCATGACCATTGCGGTGTAGTCCATCTTGTAGATGTGATCAGCAGATAAGATCACAATGTACTTTGGCTTGTGGTTACGGATGATGTCGATGTTCTGGTAAACAGCATCTGCAGTACCTTGGTACCAGTGCTCCTCATCAATACGCTGCTGAGCTGGGAGAAGATCAATGAACTCATTGAACTGACCACGAAGGAATGACCAGCCTGACTGAATATGACGAAGCAGAGAGTGTGACTTGTACTGGGTAACAACACCAATACGAGTAATGCCTGAGTTTACACAGTTGGACAGAGCAAAGTCGATAATACGGAACTTGCCGCCGAAGAAGACTGCAGGCTTTGCACGATAATCAGTCAACATGTGCAAACGGCTTCCACGACCGCCTGCTAAAACCAGAGCTAATGTTTGTTTAGCCACTTCACGTGCGTTTTCCATCAATTGACCTCTTTTTCTTCAGCTTTCTATAAATTTGGTTTCAACATCCTATAGGCAACATCTTGTTGTAATTGCTTAGCGATGCGATGTTACCTTGAGTTGCTGTCAGTACAGCGTGTTTGTTCTGCCATCATGCCTGTCTTAAGTTAAGCATACAGCAAGCGGTAAGTTAAAACTTTACGCTGCCATGCTTATAAAACTTCTTTTATAGATAAGATCACCTTGATCTTGCACTCGCTATCTGCCCTTTATTTTAAGATCTTAAGATCTGATGGGCTTTTTATATAACCATTTTGGGCGGTGCTTTTCGTATCTTTATGGGATCTTATCTAAGTGCTAAAGACACAGCGCATATGATGGCGCTTGTCAGTTGTGTTCCAATTGACCAAAAAGTCGTAAGAGCTTCACTAGCGTAATCTCCTAGTGCATCTGACAGGCTTTTGAGTAATGAAAACTACAGTTGTTATTAGCAGATGTAAGAAACTTATATGCTGATTGTGCAACATCAATACTAAATAAGCTATTGCAGCACACTCCTTTTGTGAGAATACTCAAAGAATCATGTAGCTTTCTTGGATCCAAGAAAAATTGGCTACTCTTTGGGATTTTTTAGCAATTTTGTTGGAGCTATGAGCGCTTTTGTCAAATTCATCATTTCAGCTTGGGATCATCATCACTGAAATAAGGGAAAAAGACTCCTTTTTTAACCTGAGCAGCTACATTTTGATCTTTTCTAAGGCATGCAAAAACTTGATAGCTATCACATCCAAGCGCTACAATGGCCTTTAGCACATCATATAAAAATACACTCAGATCTGAAACATAATCGCACCGCTATTAGCCACTAAGTATTTAAATGTGCACGAGCACATGAACTGCATATCCTCCCACCACAAAGATGCGAAAAATTATCAACTAGACAGCAGTCAGAGCCATTGCGCCGCAAGTAGCGCACCGATCTTGCACACAATTTCAACACTTCCTCACAAGAGTTCTCTTTAGAAGTCCGGCCATGTCAGAGCCTAAGAAGCTCATAGCCTCTATCGCCCGCACAACCACTCACGATCTCAATGCCTAAAACTGCAGAGCAGCAGCCCATTTTCCCTCATGATCTCAAGGCTAGCCTAAGAAAAGTCTGGCAAGATCACCACTCTTAATAGCAACTTAATACTTATAGCCAAGATCGCCACTACAACTCACAACAAAGCAAGATAACAGATGCGGCGTTCTTGATGCGATTATGGCCACTGCTATCAAGCATCATGACCTGGTATTTTGCCAAGCGTTTCAACTTCGTATAGACAAAGCATTTAGCCACTGACGCAGATACATATAGCTGTGGCATCTTGGCTACTGACGGAATTACATATAGCTGTGGCAATTTAGCTACTACGGAAACACGTATAGTCGTGGCGTTTTGGCTACTGTTTATACTACGGGGCTTTATGTTGTACCTTTTAGAACATACAATAACAGCTAAGCTATTAAGGCTAAATTATAAACTGACACCATCTACAATAAGATCTTCGTCAGTTATCTGTTTGTCTTTGGTATCTGGCTAGCTAGACTGCCACTTAATCAGGAAACACGTATGCGTATCGGTATTATTGGTCCTATGGAAGAAGAGGTTACCCTCTTAAAAGCAGCTATTGAGAATCAGAGCGTCGTAAATATCGGCAACCGTGATTACATCAGTGGTTCATACAGCGGACATGAGGTTGTCTTAGTTAAGTCAGGTATCGGTACTGTCTGTGCTGCAGAGGCTGCTTTAACCTTAGCATTGCACTTTAAGTGCGACGCAATCATTAACTCAGGTTGCGCTGGTGGTATTGGTCCTGGCCTTAAGATTGGCGATATCGTGATCTCCAATAAGCTTGCCTACCATGACTTTGATCTTAAGATCTTCGGCTACAAGCGTGGTCAGGTGCCATCATATGAGCAGTACTTCAATGCTGATCATGCTCTGATCGCTAAGGCTGAGGCTGTTGCCGCTAAGCTCAAGTCTGATGAGGGCTTTGAGCCAAATGTATGCACTGGTGACGTATTAACTGGCGATCAGTTCATTGCCAATAAGCCACTGTGTGTTGCTATGCGCGAAGACTTCCCTGAGGCTATGGTTACTGAGATGGAAGGTGCTGCAGTTGCTCATGTTTGCAGCGACTTTAAGGTTCCTTTCTTAGTCATCCGTTCTGTATCTGACACTGCTGATGGCGATAGTCCAAAGGTCTTTGATGAGTTCGTACAGCTTGCTGCTGATAACAGCGCTAAGCTGCTCTTAGCTTTAATCAAGGCCATGTAATCAAAGCTAGCTCTTAGCTAGCTTTTATAACGACTAAAGGCTCAAGCTCACACGGCATATGGCTTTAACATGGCGCTATTAGGCCCGTGCTATAAGATCTTGATTAACGAGCGAAAGCTAAACAGCTTATCGCTCTATACATAAGGTCATAAGCTGTTTTGATGCGCTTGAGCTTTGCTGTACATCTAAGGTAAAGCTAACAATGAGGAAAGACCATTAATGCACATAGCAAAGAGCTTATGCATAATTTGGTCTTTTAGAATATGAATCCATCGATCAATCTCACCTTACCGCTTGATGCTGAGGATGTATCAGCAGCCATTAATCTAGGTTCTAGCAAAGTTGATGAAGTATCAGTTGATCTCATGGGATCAGGCAAGGCTGATCTTCTTGGTAGCTATCAAACTCAACAGAGCACCGTACAATCTAGCACATCTGCAGAGATCGCTTGGGATCAACTCTTTAATCAAGGACAATTTGATCCATGGATCTTAATTCAAGAGCCTGCCTTAGTCTTAGCTGTAGCCGTAGTGCTGCAGATGCTCATACCTATTCCTAAGAGCTTAAAGCTTGAGGGTCTAGCCCCTATCTTCACTGGACTTGCACGTAAGGTTAACCGCCCCGGCATCTCCACATCACAAAGAGCTTTTGCAGGATTTATTCTGCCTACGCTGATTTTGTTTGTAGTCATGTTCTTGGTGTTTACCCTGGACATCATCTCTGACTTTGACTACATCATATCTTTAGTTGTGATGTTCTTAGTTCTTGATCTTAAGTTTGTTCAAGATCGCTCAGTCGTAGTGTATCGTGCGCTCCATGAGGGCTTTAAAGATAAAGCCAAAGACCTACTGTCGGATATTGTGCTCAGAGAGACTCAGCCTTTATCTGAAATGGGCATTGCTAAAGCTTGTAGCGAGAGTGCCATTCTGCGCATCTTTAGCGGCTGGTTTGCAGTAATGGTCTGGTATTTCATCGCCGGCATTGAGGGCGCTACCTTGATGCAGACAGTAAATATCATGTCCCGCAGCTTTAACTATAAGTTACAAGGCAACTATCGCTTTGGCAAACCAATCTTTATTGTGCACCAGACTTTACTGTTTATTCCTGCCATAGTGCTCATGTTCGTCTTAGTATTTTCTAAAAACCCAATTAGACATGTAGTATGCGGCTTTGATGGATTTTCCAGATACCCTGCACCTGTATCAGGTATGGTACTTGGCGCTGTAGGCGGTGCTTTAAATCTCACTTTGGGCGGCCCTCGCTATTACCAAGGTGAAATCTTGCGCCTACCAAAAGTTGGAGGTGAACTTAATCCAGATCGTCAGTCTATACTTTACTCTATGCGAAAGATTAGAATGTGCGGTCTGATTCTCTTAGTATTAAGCGTTATCATCGACCTTAATATCTAAGATAGATACCAAATCAAGACGATTGTTCATAGCTTAATTCCTATAACTTCAGCTGGATACTATTCATGGCAAATTCAGAAAATAACGACTTTTCCTTTGAGGATCTGCTTAAAGAGGAAGTCATTCAAAATATCGACAATATCGATCTTGCTGAACAGTTAGGCAAAGTCACTAGGATTGAACAAGACAAGATCGAAGTACGCGCCCCAAGCATGGACAAAGAAGAGTCCAGAATCAAAAAGGAGGCGGCTGTACGTGACACTAAAGAGGAGAGCATCGACTATTTCTCCTCTACGCATGTGCCAATGGTTGCGCCTACCGAGGTGCTTGCATACAGAAGTAATGGAGCCCAACCTTTCCTTCTTAAAAAGCTTAAAAACGGAGAATACCGTGAGGCTGACTTTATCGACTTGCATGGCAAGACTACTGAAGAGGCCTACGAGTTTACCCGTCGCTTTATCATGCACGCTCGCAAAGAAGGATTCCGCTGTGTTCTGATCATTCATGGTAAGGGTGAACGAGAGCATTTAAAGCGTAAAGCAACCTTAAAGAGCTACGTTGCTCACTGGCTTAGACAAATGCCTGAAGTCTTAGCCTACCACTCTGCTCCTGAATGGAAAGGTGGTACTGGTGCCGTTATGGTGATCTTAAAGAAAGGCGATAAAGACTCAGATGACAACCGCGAGTTACACGCACTAAGAACTCGCTAGCTAACGCCTAGAGCCTCTATACAAATGAGACTATCCCCTTAGATGCCTGTTGGCATCTAAGGTATTAATCTTCCTGCCCTAACCTTTTCACATCAACAGTATTGATGCGTCTACCCTAACCTCTGCGCATCAACGGTATCGCTGCGTCTACCCTAACCTATGCTAATCAAAGGTATTGATGCTTCTGCCGTAGCTTTTGCTCATCAAGGTAAGCCCATCTTTTATCCATTTACATATTGTCTTAATAATATCGGCGCACTCATCTTTGACGAGAAACATCACTTAAATCGTTGTACCTAGACAATACTGATAAATACTTTGTGCATTTTTATATATTGGGAAAAACTGACTTAGATCACGTCAGTTGGTAGTGATTCTTAAGACACCCGCCATTTACTACAAATAAAGCTGATATACAGGCCATTTTTGATACGACAAAGACAAAACCGTGCTTGATACAACATAACATACATACTGTTTTATATATTTTGACTGTCAATCATAGATATAACGACTGTTATATATTTTAGATATGAATGTAAATCAAGAAATCGATGGCCTTGAAACAATTCTTAACCAGGAATCTCGCACCGTAAGCTTAAGTGTGTATCTAGATAATTGGTACTCTCCGCGTACCATTTCACAGCAACCTCATAGTTGTTGGCTTGTATGCACTTTTTATACTAAAGCGTCACTACTCAGTCGTGCCTTCTATTGTCTTGCGAGCAGACACTCTCTGCTAGGATGCGACTTATAGCCTTTTTTCTAGGTTTGCTGTTTTTGCAAAGAAGAGAGAGTTGTACTAATGCCTTTCCTAAGTAGGCATTAGAGCTAGATTTATTAAGGCTTGTCCTGTGAAGATTCCAACAAAGTCAAAGTCCGTCCGTATTAAGCCAGAGATCCCTTTTAAGCCATGGGCTGTTATTCTGCCTACCTTGCTGGTAGCTACAGTGCATGATGCCAATGCGCTGCAACTAGACATACGTAATCACTGGGTACGTGACTACCTAGACCTTGCACAAAATAAAGGTGTTTTTGAGCGTGGCGCTACTGGTATTGAGATCATGCGTAAGGATGGCACCATCCTTAAGCTGCCAGATGTACCATTCCCTGATATGGGTGTTGTTGCCAATCAAGGCTCATCAACCTCTATTGGCGGAGCCTACTCTGTTACTGCCACACATAACAAAAAATATGGCCCATGGCATGCGTCTGTTGGCAAACCAGAATGGGGCAAAACTACCTATTACGCTCAGTCAGACATCCATGTAGACCACCAAAGCGGCAGAGGTGACTTTTCTGCTATTCGCTTAGACAAGTTTGTTGTGGAAACACGTGGCGTTGAAGGAATTGAGACAAATCTTACTGATGCAGAGTTTGTCGAGCGCTATGGTGTGATGTATGAGGGCAAGAAGCAAGTAATTGCTTATCGTGCCGGCTCTGGCATGTTCTCTTTGCAAGATAAGAATGGCAAGACCGACTATCGTGATGTCTCATATAAGCCTGAGCTCCTCGGTGGTTCTTTCTTTACTTTAAGAGGGCAAGGTCGCGGCTCTGAATGGATTGATTTCCAGAACTTTAAGTCACTATCTAATACCACTACCACTGGCGATAGCGGCTCTGGTGTCCTTATTTGGGATAATCAAAAGCAAAAATGGGTAATTGCTGGTGTACTTTTCGGTATCTTAGGCAATAGCCAAGTCACTTTCTTTAGATATGGCAAGTGGAATCAAAAAGTCGTAGATGAATTAAAAGCTAGACACACCCATAAGATTGCTATTGCAAACCAAACACTTACCTTCGATGATACCGAGATGCGTAAGTACTCCATTGGTCAAGCCGCTGCAGAGACCTTTGGTGACAAGAAAGATCTATCATTTACCGGCGGTGGCACCATCAACTTAAAGCAGAATCTGCATTTAGGCATTGGTGGTCTGATCTTCGATAGCAACAATGACTACATTGTTAACGGCGATTCCTTTTCATACAAGGGTGCCGGCATTGATATTGGAAAAGGCAGTACCTTAAAGTGGAACGCTAAAGGTGTTGCTAATGAAAACCTCCACAAGATTGGCGAAGGCACTTTAGAGGTCAACGTCACTCAAGGTGGCAACTTAAAGGTTGGCGATGGCAAGGTCATTCTTAAAGCTGATAAGAGCTTTAACAACATCTACATGGCCAATGGTTACGCCACTGTTAAGCTCGACACACAAAACGCCTTAAATACCGGCGATGGCCGCAACGGTATTTTCTTTGCCCGTCATGGCGGTACCTTAGATATCAATGGTTTTTCTCAAACTTTTGAGCGTATTGCCGCATCAGATGAAGGCGCAATTGTCACTAATACTGCCAATCAAATTGCAAACATCAACTTTAAGCTTCCTAAATGGTCATATGCCTATCATGGACAATTCAAGGGCAAGCTAAATGTAAATCATAAGTTTGCTGATGAAGTTAGCGATGAGATTAAGCATAAAGAACGTCATCTGATCTTAGATGGCAATGTCGATATTGATGGTGATCTCTCTGTTCAAAATGCCAAGCTCACTATGCAGGGTCTGCCTGTTACCCATTCATACTTTGGTGTGGCTAAATGCGGTAATCCTGCAATATTCCCATGTCAAAGAGACTATGTCCAAAACATTAAGGATAAAGAGCAGGCAGATAATAATAAATACGGCAGTCATTATAAGAGCAACAATCAGATCAACTCTTTTGATCAGCCTGACTGGAAGCAGCGTACTTTTAAGTTTAAGAACTTAAACTTAGACAAAGCAGCTTTAGGCGTTGGCCGTAATACCACCTTGTTAACTGACATCAATGCGGTTAGTTCCACCATTCAATTTGGTGGTGATGTGGCCACTTTCCGTGACAATCACGCTGGTGACAATGTTGCCGGCTTTGACTTTAGACAAAACCTCATTGAGGGAAAGTCTATAGACAATGAGAGCATCTACTACGAAGGTGCAATCACTGCTAGAGACTCTAAGATCACCTCCTATGCTAAAACCATGGCAGCATCCTTTGATCTTAGCGATAACTCAGTATTTGAGGCTAAAGATAAGGATAGCGTTACCCGCATTTTAGATGCTGGCATTAAGGTAAAGGACAGCTCCAAGTTAATCTTAGGCGACATCTTTGTTGAGAAGACTAAAAGAGATATCGTCATCGAAAAAGATGATAACGCCACTCTCTCAATTGAAGATGTTATCGTCACTGAGGCCTCTTTAACCTTACCTGATGGCGCGGTTAAAGGAAGTCTTAATGCTTACAAAGATGCCTCCATCAATGTAAAAAACTGGACTTTAACTAATAACAACCTAGCCTCTCATGACAATGGTGTCATTAACATCAAGTCCTTAGAAGTGCTAGGTAAACAAGACGTTGGCAGCGCCAATATCTATGTTAAAGATCGCATGGTGATGAAGGATGTTAACCCTAACTCTCTCAACTCAAATGACAGCGGGTGGGTTGGTCTTAACGTCAATGAGCTTACCTTTGGTCGCGATTCTCAGATCTCAGCTGAGTTTTCCAATGACTTCCTGTCATTAGCTAACTTAAGCTTAGATAAGGAACATACTTTAATTCAGGCCAACAAACTTACTGATGACCGTTTAAAGTCAAAGATCGACTTTACCCTTCAAGGCAAGGCTGTTAATGCCATTAGCAAAGTAGATGGCAACAAGATCAGCTTTACCCTTAAGGATAGCTACTTCGATCCAAACCACGGCAATGGTGGTCCAGGCTTTGGTAAACCTGAAGATGACAAGCTGCTCAACGACTTTTTCTACAGCCCAGTTGGCTATGAGTTCTTAGCACAGGCAGAGTCAGAAAATGCTGTTGAGGTCATTACCTCTATTCTTGAGCACAATGCATCTTCACAAAATAAGTACCAAGAAGCAGCAATTAAAGATGCCTTATCCATGACTGATGTTAAGGCAGGTGTTGAGGCGTTAAACAACATTGTTAGCCGTACCGAAACATCCTTTGATAAGACAGCTAAGAACATTAACCAAGATACCTTAACCCGTCCGATTCGCAATGTAGTTGACTCACGTTTGGCTTCACTGCGTCGTGGTGCTTATAAAGGTGTAGCTCAATACGCTGTTCCAAAAAAGTTGTTCAAAGTTAAACATCCTTATTGGACTTATCCGCAC
>Garnier_p2__coassemble_903_pt1 | contig 80773 bp, 52 predicted proteins | sample Garnier_p2__metabat2_high_PE_037 | metagenome-assembled genome bin Garnier_p2 | reverse complement strand
AGCACTTTAAGGTGATTTTGGATTGATTGTTCCACGTGGAACATTGTCATCTGACGCACTGCTGCCAACCACCTCAACTCTACGTGAGCCGTTAACTTTTTCCCACAGCGTTTTGGGATGATTTTGGCGTGAGTGTTCCACGTGGAACATTTGGACTGAGCAACAAAAAAGGCAGCCGAGGCTGCCTTTTTGTGTGTCCCTGCCAGGCTGTAGCACTGGCGGTAGATGTGTTAATTGTATTGGTTAGATATCGAGGACGGCGCGTTCAGCATTATCAGCAATGAAGTTACGACGCTCCTCTACCTCTTCACCCATCAGCTTGGTTAAGAGACTGTCAGCCTCGATAGCGTCAGCGATGCTAACCTTTAACAGAGTACGAGAGTCTGGAGACATGGTGGTCTCAGAAAGCTGCTCAGCACTCATTTCACCTAGACCTTTGTAGCGCTGAATCTTAACGCCACTAAAGCCTTCCTTCATTAAGGTCTCATAGGCCTCATGGAAGTTAGCTACCTTGATTTCCTTGCTGCCTGAACGAACAAATGCACCGTCTTCAATGAGGTCGCAAACCTTACGGTTCATGTTCTTGAGTAAAGCATAATCAGCAGAATCAAAGAATGAGCTATCTAAGTGATACTCGTAATCCATACCATGAATGTGGTGAATGATTACTGGATAGTAGCAGTTAGCAATCTCATCAAACTTAACTGTACCCTTGAAGTGCAGACCCTCGGATGGGATAGATGGTAACTTCTTAATGAAACCATCAGTCCAAGCAGTCATGCTCTCTTGAGAGTGCATGTCTTCTTTGCTCAGAGCTGGGTAGTACATAAGCTGCAGCAAGATATCCTTTTGGATCTTGCTAGACATCTTAGGCAGCGCAGTCATAACCTTGTTGTAATCAGCAAAAAGGCTCTCAAGGGCAGTGCCAGATAATGGAGCAGCATCAGCGTTAACGTGTAAGCTTGCGTTATCTAAAGCTAAAGATGTACGGTACTGCAAAGCTTCCTTATCAGACTGCACATAAACAGTCTGCTTACCCTTTTGATAACGGTAAAGTGGAGGCTGAGCGATGTATACATAGCCACGCTCAATGAGCTCAGGCATCTGACGATAGAAGAAAGTCAGAAGCAGAATACGAATGTGAGCACCGTCCACGTCAGCATCAGTCATGATGATAACGTTGTGATAACGGAACTTCTCTGGATCGTATTCATCCTTGCCCACACCACAGCCTAAAGCAGTAATCAAGGTACCGATCTGCTGAGACTGAATCATGCGGTCAAAACGTGCCTTTTCTACGTTCAGAATCTTACCGCGCAGCGGCAGAATAGCCTGGAACTTAGAATCACGACCACCTTTAGCAGAACCACCTGCAGAGTCACCCTCTACCAAGAATAACTCGCAAACCTCTGGGTTCTTCTCACGGCAACCTGCTAACTTATCTGGCAGTGAGTTGATATCTAAGCCACCCTTCTTACGGTTTAAATCACGAGCCTTACGCATAGCTTCACGTACACGAGCTGACTCGATGATCTTCATGCAGATAATCTCTGCATCAGATGGGTTTTCTTCAAGGAAATCGTTAAAGCTATCTCCCATAGCAGCATCAACAGCATTGGCTGCTTCAGAGCTAACAAGCTTATCTTTAGTCTGTGAGGAGAACTTTGGATCAGGCATCTTAACAGAGATAACAGCAGTTAAGCCCTCACGTGAGTCATCACCTGAAGTGCTTACCTTGTGTTTCTTAAGAAGACCTGACTGCTCTAAGAAGTTGTTTAAGGTACGGGTTAAAGTACGCTTAAAGCCCATTAAATGGGTACCACCGTCCTTTTGAGGAACGTTATTGGTAAAGCAGAAGATGCTCTCGTTATAAGCATCAGTCCACTGCATAGCAATTTCAACCTGGATATTGTCCTTGTTAACTGACTTGCAATGGAAAATCTTCTTGTTAAGAACGTTCTTACCCTTGTTAAGGTAATCAACGAACTCGAGAATACCACCCTCATGGTAGAAAGTGTGGGTCTTACCTTCAACGCGCTCATCAGTAAGAATAATCTTGATGCCGCTGTTTAAGAAAGCAAGCTCACGTAGACGCTTCTCAAGTATCTTGTACTCAAAAGTGGTAATCGAGAAGATTTCAGGGCTTGGCCAGAAACGTACGCAAGTACCAGTGTCTTCTGCATCGCCAATAGCACCTAAAGGAGCTTCAGGTACACCACCGTTTAAGTAGACTTGATGCCAAATCTTGCCCTGTCTACGAATAGTCAATTCGAGACGATCTGATAGAGCATTAACAACAGAGATACCTACACCGTGAAGACCGCCAGATACCTTGTAGGAGTTTGAATCAAACTTACCACCGGCATGCAGCACAGTCATTACAACTTCTGCAGCAGATACGCCTTCTTCTGGGTGAATGTCTACAGGGATACCACGACCATTATCCTTTACGGATACGGAACCATCCTTATGGATAGTTACAAGAACCTGATCACAGTAGCCAGCTAAAGCCTCATCAATTGAGTTATCTACGGCCTCAAACACCATATGGTGTAAGCCGGAGCCGTCATCGGTATCGCCGATATACATGCCTGGACGCTTTCTTACAGCCTCTAGACCATGCAGCACTTTAATGCTGTTACCACCGTAATTGTCTTGCACGTCTTGTTCAGACATTTTGACCTCTTTCTTTAGCGCATAAATACCCGCTGAACTATGGGACAAAGGCACATCAGTTATCTGATGCGGCTAACGACACCATACCCCTATCTAAGGCGAACACCTTATAGTCAGATCTATCTTTAGGGAGGAGGAGTTCTTGGCGGATGTTGCTTATGAATACTTGATGTCGGCACTGTAGCAGTGTATTCAGCAACTCTCTTTGTGAATTGTCATCTAACTCAGAGTTGAGATCGTCGATGAGATAAATGCATGATCGATTGCTATGCTCTTTTAGCAACATTCCCTGAGCTAAACGCAAAGCGTAAACTAGCATTTTTAACTGTCCTCGAGACAGAGTTGCACCTGCTGAAACAGTGTTATTTTTGATCTTAAGATCAGCCCTGTGACAACCGTAAAAAGTATAGCCTAAAGCCTTGTCTTTTTCAAGGTTTTGAGCCAGTACAGACCTTAGATTTAAGCCTTTTTCCCACCCAGGATTTAACTCAAATTTGATCTTAAAATTAGGCAAAAATCGACCTATGATTTCCTGCAAAATTACCTGCAGTCGACTCAAATATTCCACTCGTTTTTCAGTGATTTGTTCACACAAAAGCGCAAGCTGTTCATCCCAGAGAGTAACCTCATCAAATGCATTATGATTTGATGCAAAAAAGCCCCCTGGAACAGCCTGTATAAGCCCATCATGGGCGTTATCTGCGCTTTTAGCTACACCAAATTGAGCCCCTTGAGATAGCGCTTGCATGTCTAAATCATCGTGCAAAACATCATCTTCACTTGACTCATGATACTGCTCAGTTAAGTCTTGCTCATGTATATTTGAGTTGCTTTGACCTACAGGCAACTTGTCATTTAAAGGACGACCTGAAGGGCTAACTAATTGAGATGAGTGGCCTTGTACATTACTAATCTGATTTGCTTGATACGTCTCAAAGGCATTAAAGTCCATATCTGCTAAGGTACGCGATACACCCTTACGCTTAAGCATTTCCTTACGCAGAAGAGAATTTCTTTGCTTGAGAATTTTACGGTACTGCAGCCATAAGTTCTTAAACTCTGGATCTGTGTAGTACACACCCCAGTCGATGAAACTACGTCGCCCCTCTGCCTCTTTAGTAATCAGCTCAACACCTTGCGGATGAATAATCTGTACGCAGATAAGATCGATAAGATCGATCATGCGCGAGACCTGATCAGAATTAATCTTAATCACCGCGTTTTCTCCGCGACTTCGAGACATTCCTATGGTGGTGTCTACTCCCTCTTCATCTTCTTGTACTAAAGCAAAGATGTTAAAGCATGGACGCCCCTGTTTAATCAGGTACTGATAGGACGAGGTTCTAAAAGAACGAGCTAATGACAGATAGTGAATTGCCTCAATCACAGAAGTCTTGCCACTACCGTTAGGACCGCATAAGAAGTTAAAGCCTTGGCAAGGCTCTATCTCTGCGTAGTCCATATTACGAAAGTCGTTAATGATAAGACGTTTGATATACATCCGTGATTTCTCTGTAAATAGCGTCTAAGTGCGGCGATGAGCTTGTTTTACGTCATCCTTAATGAGATAAGGCCCCTGCATGCACTCGTTTATTTGGTAACGAAGCATACAGGAGCCTGTTGCATTTTGTCTTAAAGCATTAGCTATTAGACTGAAATATGGCTTACTAAGTAACGCACTCTGATGCCTAACTCATTGATCTCAATGTTAGGACGCAGCATGGTATTGGTGTAAGGAGGCGCAAAGCAGAAAACAACCTGAGGGGTTTCGATTGCGTTTAAGAAGTCCTTAACGAAATCAGCGTTTAAGTTGATATCGCGGTTGCCCTTTTCATCCTGGTAATTAATAGGTAAACGAGCAGCACCAATTTCATGATCGGCGTTTTGTGAACGAATATCTAAGTTGTTATAAGTGAAGCACATGTTAATGAGATTCATGCGCTTATTAGAGAACAGAGATACACGCTTAACGTAGGTCTTTAATGAATCAAGATCTACTGGTAATTCTGGTGAGCACTTTGATGGCAGAATACCACGTACATTAGGGAACTTGCACTTTAAGATGCGGCTTGCAATGCTGAACATACCAATCTTGGTAGCAACAAAGTTCTCACTGACGCTTAAGGTTAATGGGCGATCTGGTGAGTTAGATAAGAGCTTTTGCATCTCAGTTACGCCACGCAGTGTCATGGAGAATGCAATATCTTCTGAAGCTTCTTCAGCAAGCTGAGTATCTAACACTGCCATACGGTGGCCGTCTAAAGCGAAGATAGTGAACTCATTGCCACGTACTTCAAAACGAACACCCTTGAGGTAGTCACGGTACTCTTCACGTGATACGCAGAAAACTGACTTTTCAAGCATGAAGCGCAGCTTGTGCTCTTCTACAGTGAACTGACGAACATTCTGCTCTTCACTCATCTTAAAAGATGGGAATTTAACGTTCTCAGCCATAAGACGAACACGCATAGAGTAAGTTGCTCGATCTGACTCGATGTTTAAAAGCTCATCATTCTCATCGAGCTCTAAAGATACATCATCTTTAGAACCTAAGCTCTTAAAGAAGTTAGCAGCCTTGTCTGATGACATTAAGAAAGTACCTTCACTTTCACATGCGCCATCAGCAAAAGGAACAACAGCACTGATTTGAACAGTATTGTCAGTACCGCTTAAAGTAAGGGCATCCTTTCTAACTTCAACTAATACATACTGAGACAGGTCATCTGGATTAGATGAATTGGAGGTGCAAATATTGGCAACAGTAGTAATTGGGCCAATAATTGATTGTACAGGTACGGTAAATTTCATGATGTCACCAAAGCTGAAACTTACGTCTCAACGTAAAACGTGTATAAGCTTAAGATTACTTAAGCTTGAGCTTTAAATTCTGAGTAGCTTAGCTCTTCTGACGCTAAACCAATCACAAAAGCACTCATGGCTATTTCACATACAGTGTCTCGCCATGGTTCGTGCATATTATACCTTATGCCAAAAATACATCTTAGCAAAGTGATCTTTTAATCAAAGAAGCTGAAATATATCAGCTTTTCGCGATATACGCCACCTCTATAACCGTTTAGACATTTCTGATGGAGTCAATAAAAACATAATCCATTGAACATCAGAACGCTAAACAGCACTAAACACGTATATCCGCTGTTGCATAAGTACCATCATCCTCAAATGCCTTAAGTACGAGGTGCGTATGCTTATGCAAGCTGCTTTTTAACTACTTGCATGATGTTGCGATACTTTTCGTGCATAAAGGTATCGCTGATGATGCGCTTCTTAGTACGGCTTACTGCCTCATGTACAGAGGAGTGATCCTTGTTAAAGGCGCGACCAATGTCGTTTAGTGAGTACTTGCCTTCAAAGACTTCACGAATCACTGTCATAGCAAGGGAACGGGCCATTGATACCGGCTTCTTCTTGCGAGATGACAAGATATCTTTAACAGTCACATTGAGCTCTTTAGCTGCAATATCCATAACATCTGACATGCTAAGGGACTGTCTATCTTTGCAAGTGAATCGAGACATGCATCGTACAGCTTCATTCATGGTGATCACACCAGAATTACACTGCAGCGATAACAAGGTCTTTAAGACACCATCTAACTCACGTACGTCTGATGAAACCTTTGAAACAATGTAGTCTTTAACATTGTTCTCCATGGTTAAATGTAAATGCTCACATCTAGCATCAAGCATCAAGCGACGGGTTGAAGCTGATGGGGCTTTTACCTCAAGGCATAGACCACTATGTAACAGTGACATAAGGTGATCATCAAAACCAAAATTCTGCAGCTGAGCTGGAGGCACATTGGCACATAAGATGAGCTGGCTGCCTGGTCTATCTAAGAATGCTGAGATGACACCATAGAACACTTCACGGCTCTTAGTAGCACTCTTAAACTCCTGAAGATCATCAAATACCAACACACGCTTGTCTAAGAAGCTCTTGTGGAAGTAAACCTGCTGATTATTAAAGCGGTTCTTCTGCAGATCAGAAATAGTTGATACGTAATGACGAATGAAGTCCTTAGTACGAATATAACCAATCTGATTTTCAGGCATGCCTAAAGCCTTCATCTCATTAACAATGGCATTGAGTAAGTGAGTCTTACCTGCGCCAGAGTCACCGTAGATATACAGTGGATTATGAGCTGGGTTGCCTGGATTATTTGCAATAGCACGTACGCTATTGAGCACAGTAGCATTCTTCTTGTCGCAAACAAAAGAGTTAAAGGTGTACTCAGGATTTGTTGCTACAGATGGGCAAATGATTGGCTCATCTTTTTGAGTAGAAGCTACATTGTTTTGCTTACGCTTACCTGCAGTTGGCAGATCGATTTCAGGCAGAATCTCATAGGCATTCTTAGGGAATGCACCATTGCTATGAGTTTGAGCCATGAAACGATCAAAATCAGTAAACTCACGCTCATTGAGGTTATTAGCAGCTGCATAAGGCATTTGAGGCTCTAACATGCCATTGACCTGATTAAAGGCAGCGTTTGGCACCCCAGTAAGCTGAGCATACAGATCTACATTTTGCGCATACTCGGCTGCATAGATATCTTGAGCAGTTAATGCACGACGCTTATTGCGAGTCTCTTCATCATAAAGATCGCAATCATTGCCGTAAGCATGATTTGACTCATATCCTTGCATATGAGAGACATTAGCAGCGCATACACTACCTTGAACCATTGGATCTACAGGAGCGCTAGGAGCTACAGCTGATGATGCTAACATGCTCTGAGCTGATGGCATGGCCATAACTGCAGGATCACAGTGCTCTGATGGCATTGCCTGAGCTACAGGAATAGCCTGAGCTGATGGCATTGCCTGGGCTACAGGAATAGCCTGAGCTGATGGCATTGCTTGAGCTACAGGAATAGCCTGAGCTGCAGGCATTGCCTGAGCTAAAGGGATTGCTTGAGCTGCTGGCATGGTCATAGATTCTGGAGCGATTTGAGACTCAGTTTGAGCCATAAAAGGCTGCTGCATCTGCATCTCAAGTGCGCTATCAGGCTGATTGTGTGCTAAAAACTGCTGCTGCACCTGATGAAGCTGAGCATTTAAATGCTCATATGCTGCAAGATCATCAATAGCGTTGTCATTACGAGCAGTTGACGGCATGCAGACGTCTTCATTTACGTTGCTGCTATCAAGAGCCTGCTTCATAAAGCTATAAGGATTGTACTGATCTGCACCTACAGTGTTGTTATTTACAACATTAATCTGTGCTGAAGATTGATTTGGCACATGACCTAACAGATCCTTGTGCACTGATCGATCTTGATAGTCATTACCATCAATAGTGGAGCTCTGGAGAAGATCTTGGCTACGTGAACTATCTGCATCAAAGTAAGCTGGCTCCTCATCAGAAACATATTCTGATGGAGGTACATCACCAAACTCTTCAGCATTAAAATCACTATCCTCATATGCCTCTAAGCACTCCACATCCATTTGTCGATAGCTGTACTCATGGGCATGGCCACTAAAGACATCTTCGTCAGTGACCTCAGGATCAAGGCACTCATCAAACTCATGACGGCGATCTTCAAAGATCGGATCAATGCCATCATCAAAGTACTCAGAGTAGAGATCACGATCATTCATGACATCGCTAAAGAGGCCTGATGGAGGATCCATATATGGCACACCAATATCAGAATGATTTACATCCATCGCTGCATGCTTAAGACCTTCTGCAAACTCGCTAGCTGTAGCATCGTTTGCTACTGCAGCTACAGGCATAGTGCCTGAATCAAGAAGGGTTTGTTGCATTACACGAGAAGAATCCACATGTGGGTTAGTGAAACCTTCAGCTTGTGGGATGTGATTTTGACTCTGTGGGATTACGTTATTTACGCAATCTTGCTTTGTATCTTCAGCAAATGAGATCTCTTGCTCGTTACCATGGAACAGATCATGGTCTGCATTAGTTACGTTCTGCTGACTTTCATGCACACGAGGAGCTTGAGGAGCTAATGAAAGATCTTCATCGTGATCGTTAGAGCGAGTTTGAGCGCAGGCATTCATGAAAGATGAATCCTGTACATACTCTTCAACTTTACGATCGCTGCTTACGGAGCTTTCCTGAAGGGCAGCGTCGAGGACTTCTTTAGGTACACCAAGCTTACGAACGTTTGCAAAAGGTTGCACCGATCCGCCGACAGCTAATTCTCTAGCTCCGGTTGAGAGGGTATTAGTAGATGAGGTTGAATTAGTCAGAATGCACTTAGTCTTTGCGTATAAAGGCGCACCAAACGCCTCGCAAAGAGGTACGTTCACACTGACGGTATTCAAGAAAGTGCGATCAAGCAGCAACTGAGACTCATAAAGATGACTCAGTTCTTTAGCAGAAACGATCTCGCATGAAAAGCCGAGTTCATCCTGCTGCAGCATATGTCTTACTTCGCAAAAACAACGAGTTGCGTAAGGAGCGAATGCATTGTAGATGTATTCGCTTGAACAAATAAAGCGCACCTTATCTAACTGCTTATCAAGGATGAAACCAACCTCGTAGAAAAACAGTTTGATAACGCGTGCTTCCAACATCTCGTCAGTCGCAGCTGCGACACGTAAGACTGCCTGACGCCATAATTGCCAGGAATCCATGACGGTCCTTACCAACCTTTCAGACGGGCATCACCCCCGCCACCTACTTCAAAAGATAGCCAGTCTATATAGGGAAGGTTGGCTGCCTTTTGAAGTAGAAGCGTGAACTCGGGTCTCTTTACCGCGTGCATAAAAGGTCTAAAAGCAGACAGTAGCTTTTAACCTGTCTGTGGTTTAACCATTAAACATCATCAACACAACAGCTCCTCCTGTATGCCTGCCTCTAAAAAGGAGTGAATACAGCAGTCACTGCTATTGAGTCTTTATACAGCACGATGTTTAAACATCTAAAGGACTCTTAAGTATGATCGCGGTTTAAAAGCGACACCGTTATTGCCAGAGTTTTACCAAAAGGTTTCCCTGGTTCATACACGACATAAGATCACTATTAGATGAGTTGAAAGAACATATGAAAGTACAGTTCCCTGCTGCTTTATCACATGTAACTCTCGATCGTACCGAATGATGTTTGACAAAAATCGGAAGCTGCTGCTATCTACTGGGGATTGATGTGATCAGATCCTTAAAGCAATGCAAGCTTATAGGACTGATTGGCGTACTAGTCGTAATCGACTGAACATTAGTACTAAGAACACCAATACAGTAGTGCATGCGTGGTCAAAAACTCCATCTCTCCAGTTTGCGATCGCTGCTTCGCCACGATCACTTACTGACGACACTTATGCTCCTTTTTTAAAACTAAAGGGCGTACAAGCCCGCCCCTGCATGGTTAGCGGGTAAGCGGACAATTATCTGAGCATAATGAAGTCGGCGCTTTCATCACCTTAATAGCTATTTAGCTACAGGAACCCACTAGGCCCTTGAGCAACGAAAGGAGAAGGAGCTGAATTAAAAAGCTGAGACTGATCTCATGATCTCAATAAAAGATCATACGCAAAAATCGCGTATCTAAAGATCAAAAGTTGAACACCTTTTGATCTCTTTCAAACCAAGATATCAAGATCTTAAAAGAGCAGTCTTGTTACTGATCACCGCATGATCTTAAACAGTATTACAGAACGCTTGCCAGGGTATGAGCAATACCGTTTTTATGCGGTTTTCAGCGCATCCGTTTAGGATGACTGAGTAGTGGCTTATTGTACCATATTACCAAGGTGTTTTGAGATCATTTTGGCGATCGTGATTGTCTTAAAAACCTACTAAGATCTTGATCTTACGATCCTGATCCAAGATCATCACGATAGACAAGCGGATCATAAACATCCACTGCAAGATTAAAATTTTTCTAAAAAAATTAGCTGACATTCATGGCGATTTGTGCTCAAGAATCATGATCTTAAGATCTTACATTTTACAACCAAGATCACCCAAAAGATCACTGATCTTATGAAGCACTAGCACAGATGCTTTTAGCATATTTAAGCCTTGCAGCAACACTTGGCAACATCAACAATTATACGCCACGAAAGGTAAGTGATCTTAACTTACGATCCAAAAACTCACTTAAAATTGCTCTTAGACCAAAGATCGCAAAATAGTCCTATTCAGATCATAAGATCGTACGATGTTTAGACCGCAAATTTGCACAATCGTGCAAATCTTTCATTGCCATGCAAGATCTTGCGATCGCCATCATTTTGAGCACTAGATCTTCACCTCAAAATGATCTGTCATCACTCTTATGAGATCTCAATAACGCCGCACCACCCCATACCCAACCAATGATCTTATAACTGATCGCGCATTTTAGATAAAAGCAAGATCTCACTCTGCCATGATCCGACATCCAAGCAGCGATCTTTGTGTGGGGTTCATTAAATGCCTTGAAGATTCAACTTAGCTAAACCATCAAGATTACATGCAGTTTAAAGATCAAAGATCAAAACTTAGCCTATGGAGTGAAGATCATCTTGCAGCAAAAGTTAGTAGAACTTTACGCTCAAAATCCGTAAAGCAAAAAGGGCCTATTTATCGGATTTTAAGATCTTATCTCCCAACCTACAAAAAACAGACAATCCACACAAACACGATATTTATCACATTTAATCGTGATCTTAGATAAGCTCTGTATGGCGCATACTTCATATAATTAGTGCGTAAAAACTCAAAGTATGCGCCAAAACGCATCTCGTTTATCTAAACTAAATCAGCACTAACTTGTTGTATTAAGAGATCTTCACGTGCAGCTTTTCCCTCACAGCAATCCACCGATCTTATGATCTTAAGTCTGATCCTTTTGTACGACCTATCATATGTTCTCGATGAGATCACTCACCTCGATCTCATTGGTCACTCAACTTAAAGATCAGCCACCAGCATCGATAAGATCTTGCACTTAATAGTAGTACCAAGATCTTCTTTCTTATTGCCGCCACATACAAAGCTTTCAATCATGTCGATTGATTACAGGGTACAACAAGAGATCTTAAGCTACATACTGCAGGCAGCTAAACAAAACTTTTCCCCACAACCAAGCATTGCAATAGTAGTACACATCTATAATCCCACAAGAACATACAAAAAAAATGTAAAATTTGCATAGGGCTTACTTTGATTGTGGGAAACTCCCACAAAGTCGGATACATCTATAGTAGTGAAGTTCTACTTAAGATCTTCTGCTGATCTACTGCAGATCTACTTTTGTCTCAATCCAATTACCCACTGCTTAGATAGATATAAATGTTCTAGGCACAACCAACTTATTCACCACGGATTGTTTCTTTACCCTACATATATATATGTAGAGGCAGCGATCTTACGATCACGATCTTTTGTATATAGCGAGGCCGTAAGATCTTATATTGAGTAGCTACTAACTATTTTGTAATTAGAGGATCATAATTGGCCACGATCCTGAGCTGCATGTTCAACAATGCCGATCTTGATTAAGATCTTAAGTATTGATCTTGCTAAGGGAGAGTTCTGTTTTGATCGATGATCATCTGCCATGACCACAGCTAATGTGGATAGGTTGATCTTTTTTAGTTCTACATGGGCATTAGCTAATCTACTTAACTAGGGCAGGTTAGCAAGTTTAAATGTCTTAGATTTAGGACTTTTTTATATGATGAAAGCTTACTTATGCAGCGCTTTAGGGCATCTGTCTAAATGAAGATGGCATCAGAGCAAGATTAAGGCTTTCTCAGTAGCGATCTGTAAGGCGATCTTGTTTTGATGAGGGTGCTTATGAAAAAACTTGGTTTATAGGTAAAAATAGCGCTTAAAGACCTTGATTTAATATAGCTATAGACTGTAGAATACGCATTTCAGTATGCCCACCTAACGCATCTGGCCTCGTGCTGCGGCTCTTTAGCTGCAACAGCCTGGCTGTTAGTTTGGTCTGTGCTACAGATTTTACTCAATGATCAGCATGAGAGCTTTGGCGCTTATCGCTGATATTGACGTGTCAGGAACATAGAGCTTCACTACTGAGGGTTACTCTAGTGGAGGTTGTGACATTCATAAAGCCTAGCTTAAATGAGTGCATCACCTGACAGCGTTGTCAGCCGAATACTGTTGAAGTATCCGGTGCCGGATAGTGACTGAGTTTTGATGCCCAGATGAGGACGTCGATACCGTACAAATCCGGGATTGAAACTTATGAAATGGCATAGCCGCTGAGGCAAATGCCAACCCTTTGGAGAATTTTTTAAATGAAGCGTACTTTCCAGCCTAACGTTTTAAAGCGTAAGCGTACCCACGGTTTCCGCAAGCGTATGCGCACTGCTGACGGTCGCCAGGTTTTATCCCGCCGTCGTGCAAAGGGCCGTAAGCGTTTATGCGTTTAATTCCTTAAATGCCTAATAGTGCCTTTCCTCGTGAGGCAAGATTACTTGCTTCCGAGGATTATGACCGGGTATTTAAAAAGCCCGTGCGCGTCAGCGCTCAAGGAATACTAATTCTTGCTTGCAAGAATGACCAAGACTGCGCAAGGCTCGGGCTAGTTGTTCCTAAGAAGATTCTAAAACGTGCAGTATGGCGTAATCGCGTCAAGCGTCTTGTTAGAGAGTCTTTTAGAAACACACGCGAATCCCTTCCTAATATAGATCTGGTTTTCTTAGCCAGACCTGGTATAGGCGATATCAGTAATCGCGATATTAGTTCAACTTTAGATGGCTTATGGGTTCAAATCTCTCGCCGGTTGGGCAAACAGCGATCTTAATGATTCGTACCTACCAAAGGCTCCTAAGTCCTGTATTGGGCCAACACTGCAGGTTCTATCCTAGCTGTTCTCAATACACCCTAGAAGCTATTAAAGAGTGGGGACTCGGTAAGGGCATGTGGCTCGGCACAAAACGTATTTGCCGTTGCCACCCCCTTAATGAAGGTGGTATTGACCCAGTTCCACGCAATCCTCTCTCTAATCAGCATCTCTCAGGTTACGACAAACCTGACGACACTAATGCATTTTCCCCTACCTCTCTTTTAGATGAAAATAGCATCGACGCTACAACTGTATCTGTAGCAAACGACTCAACTTCATCACAGCCAAACTCTACTGCCTCATCTAGAGACCAAAGAGTCAACAAGACCACTAGAGCAATTAACAGTTAATAGCTCTAATGATAAATACGATAGATAGTTCCTCTTTAATTAAAGGCAAGTTTGTCTGCCAATAAAAGCACACCTTTAACCTTTCAAAGGCGTCTGATACCTCTTTTGTAAGCCAAAGTGATGAGATTACTGCTACGCAATTGATTTTTGCATTTGCTTTAAAGCAATCACCATATAATGCACCGCCGCTCCATATAACTATGTGATTTATCAGCATCTATTTTGGTTTTTATGGGCTTTATTGAGTGTGAATACCGAATCATGGCAATAATACAGGGCAAGTTGTGATCACTCTCTAGAAAAGGAATCGCAATTTAACCGCATCGGACAGCCTAATTAGGCTATAATATTGCACTTTGGTAAAGTTCTAGATCTTCTGTCTTACGACATGAAGTTAAGACATATGGATGGGGTATACAGGCATTTTGCCAAGTAACTCTGCCGTAATCCTGATCATCCTGCTTACAGGTATTAACAATCAGGCTGCAGAACTTTTAATTAGGCGTAATGGCAGTGCCTGTACTTGATACATGCGGTGTTTAACGCATTTTATGCGTCAATGACGTGTTTTTAAGCTAAAAACGGTTTCTTGAGATGGAACAACAGAGAAACATACTTTTCATTCTGTTCTTAAGTTTGACCCTGTTTATCTACTGGGCTTACGAGAGAGATAAGATTACTATGGAGCAGCAAGCTCAGCTGCACGCTGAGCGCTTAGAGCAGATGGCTGCTGCTGAGAGTTCTCAAAGCTCCACAGGCAAACTCATTAAGATCACCTCAGACACTCTCGAGCTGTCTATTTCATCCATTGGCGGTGATGTTGTTGACGCTAAGCTCTTAAAGGTCAAGCAGGAACAGGGTAAGGATGATCCTTTCCACCTCTTAATGATTGAGCCACTGTTCACCTACCAGTCACAGTCTGGTTTAATCGGTGCTAACGGCCCTGACTCTAAGGCTCGTCCTACCTACACCTTTAACAATGACAATGTTGTTATGCAAGAAGGTGAAGATAGCGTCAGTGCAGTCTTAAAGTTCACTCAAAACGGTGTTGATTACACAAAGACCTACACTTTAAAGCGTGGCTCTTATGTTGTAGACGTTAAGTACGACGTAGTAAACAACTCCGGTAAGAACGTATCCATGGCTTTCTACGGTCAGTTAAAGCAGACTGTGGATGCAACCATGCAGTCCAACTCAGGTCTGTTCATGGTAGCAGGTGCCTACCGTGGTACCGCTTACTCCTCTGACGAAACCCGTTATGAGAAGCACACTTTAGAAGACTTAGCAGATCTTTCAAAAGAGCGTACTCCACTTAACGTTAAGACCAGCGCAGGCTGGGTTGCTATGATTCAGCACTACTTCGTATCTGCTTGGATCGGTGACACCACTGAAGGCGTTAAGAATGTAATCTTCTCTAATGCAAGCAAGGACGGTTCTGAGGCTATTATCGGTATCCGCTCTGAGGCAACTACCATCGCTCCTTCACAGAGCCATGAGTTTAAGTCCTCCATGTGGATTGGCCCTAAGAGCCAGGATGAAATGGAAAAGGTTGCACCTAACCTTGATCTCACCGTAGACTACGGCTGGCTGTGGTTCATTTCCATCCCATTATTCAAGATCCTTGAGTTCATCCATGGTTTCATTGGTAACTGGGGCTTTGCCATCATCGTTCTGACCTTAATCGTCCGTGGTGCTTTATTCCCACTGACCAAGGCTCAGTACACCTCCATGGCTAAGATGCGTCTGTTAGCTCCTAAGATGCAGGAGCTGCGTGATCGTTATGGCGATGACCGTCAGAAGTTAGGTCAGGAGACTATGCGTCTTTATAAGACTGAGAAAGTAAACCCACTTGGTGGTTGCTTCCCATTACTTATTCAGATGCCAATCTTCATTGCTCTGTACTGGACCTTAATGGAGTCCACCGAGCTGCGTCATGCTCCATTCATGTTATGGATTACTGACTTATCTGTACACGATCCGTACTTTGTAACCCCAATCCTGTACGGTATCTCCATGTACTTTATCCAGAAGATGTCTCCAACTCCTGTAACAGATCCAATTCAGCGTAAAGTATTCATGGCTATGCCATTCATCTTTACCTTTATGTTCTGTACCTTCCCAGCTGGTCTGACCATCTACTGGTTAATCTCTAACCTGTTCACTATCTTCCAGCAGGTTATCATTTACCGCTCACTTGAAAAGCGCGGCTTACACGTTAAGAACCAGTAAGCTAAACAGCTCTTTAGAGCTTGTGCTTTGAGCTAAAAGCCCCGCCATCTCAACGTCATACTAAGTGACAATGGATGCGGGGCTTTTTCATTAATCGGCCTATTAAATACGTTTGCCGCTCACAGACTAATGCTAAGGCAAGTGCAAGGCAGGCAAACTAAGTTAGTTCACTAAGCTACTTAAAATTCTTTGTTTTCAGGGTGAAAAGATCTGTTTTTTGATGAAGCAGATATTTACTCTTTTACGCGCAAGTGCTGATGTAATCAGGCTTTGCAAACTAAGATCCCCACAAGACGCGAATTTAAACAATACAAGCATATAATTGTTCTAACTTAATAGTCAGGAACTTCATTTATATGATCGACTTTACCGATTCTATTGCGGCTATAGCCACCGCTCCAGGTCGCGGTGGCATCGCCATCATACGTATATCAGGCCCTGATGCTCTAAACGTAGCGCAGAGCCTTATTACTAAGCGCAGCACTAACAATGATGCTAAGGACGAGCAAAAGAGCGCTCTATCAGAGGGGCAAAGTAGCTCTTCTGATCTAAAGCCTCGTTATGCCTACTTTAAAAAGTTCTATGATGGCGATGAGGTAGTCGATGAGGGCGTGCTCTTATATTTCAAAGCCCCATATTCATACACTGGTGAGGATGTAATCGAGCTGCAAGGCCATGGCGGTAATGTAGTACCGCAACGCCTCTTAAGCACAGTCCTTAAACATAAGAATGTGCGCCAGGCTGAGCCTGGTGAGTTCACTCGTCGTGCCTTCTTAAACGGTCGTATGGATCTTACTGCTGCAGAGGCTGTCGAAGACTTGATCTCTGCTGGCTCTGAGAGTGCAGCTAAGGCAGCTATGGCATCTTTAAATGGAGCCTTTGCTGAGCGCTTAAACTCACTTACTGAGCGCCTTACTACCTTGCGTGTGCGTATTGAGGCTTGCCTTGATTTCCCTGAAGAGCACGAGGACTTCTTTGACTCAGGCCGTGCTGCTAGTGAGATTGATGATCTGATTAAGGATGCTCAAGAAGCACGCACCATCGCCAATCAGGGCCTTAAGCTCAATGAGGGTGCGCGTATTGTGCTCGCAGGTAGACCAAATGCTGGCAAAAGCTCTTTATTAAATGCTTTGGCAGGCGCAGAAAGAGCCATCGTCACCAACATTCCTGGCACTACTCGCGACGTGCTTACTGTGAATATTGAAATCGGCGGTATCCCTGTAACCATTACAGATACGGCTGGTATTCGTGATGAGCCATCCGATGAGATCGAGGCTATCGGTATTCGCCGCGCTTTAGATGAGTTAAAGCAAGCTGATCTTATCTTACTGATGGTTGATAGCTCTAAAGAGGCATCTGATGCTGTCGACACTTTAAAACACATCAATACGATGTTTGATAATCCACAAAATATCTTAGTGGTTAAGTCCAAACAAGATCTCGAGCCTAATGCTCAAACAGCAGCATTGCTCGCTAGCGCTCCTTTAAATCAATATCCTCAGGTTCCAACCTCCACCAAACAAGAAGGTGGTTTAGATGAGCTACGCAATAAACTCAATGAGATCTTAGGCATCATCCCAAGTGAAGGTGTGTTCTCTGCAAGACGTAGACATTTAGGTGAACTTGAGGAGACTTACGAGGCCATTTTAAGAGCACGTGAGCTAATTGATTTTGGTGATCTGGTATTAACGGCACGTGAGCTAACCATTGCCCAAAACCACTTAGGCACCATTACTGGCAAGATCACCTCTGATGATCTTCTGGGAAAAATTTTCTCTACTTTCTGTATTGGTAAGTAAGAGCTAAAGATAACGATCCTGACTTAAACTAGCGCTAGCTTAAATCTTAAATGTGGTTTGGCTAGCGTAGTTTTATCGAAGATTTACGCTACCTAGGATCAAGATGCTTTAGGTAGACAGTTTCACAATGACACTGATAAGTTAAGTGTTACTTATCATGCACTCTCAACCTACATCACATACTTATTATTATGCATATCATTTATGTACAATCACACATAACTGTCACTTAGATTAGACAAAATCTACGGCATAATAGCTAAGTGCCTTGAGTATGTCTTGGCATCAAAGATATTAAGATAAATAGAATATACAGATTTCAATCATAGGTTAACGATAATGTTTACACCCGAAAAATATCTAGGCAAAACTATAATTGGTGTTCTCGACTATAACCGTGCAGATATGGTGAACCAAGATGAGAACACACTATGTTATATATATCCACGATATGTAGTTAACGGCAATAAATATGAAGCTATCAATGACTGGGATGAATTTCCACCTCAAGGACGTTTAGATGTACGTTTAGCTGGTGATGCAAAAGCACAGTCATTTTGTAAAGAATATGGAGCCGTCGTTAGCTTTAGACTAAATTCACAAATAGACGCTCAAACTATTAATCAAAGCCATATTCGAGTACGCTTCAATAGACAGTTAGGTAGAGACAAATCAGAAGTTTGGATTGAGCCAATCGATAGCAAAGCTTTCTATCAGATCATTGAAACTGCACAACGTCTTAAGAGCATTCTTGAAACAAGAACTATTGAGCCCGAGTTCTATATTAATAACTGCTATACCAACCATATTCTGCTGCATTGCGAAGGCAAGTTCTATGGACCATTCGGCTTTGATAAAACCGATAACGGCATCAAGCTTGTAGGCCTAGAGCGTTATGACTATATGATTGGCGCATATAGCCCACAAGATTTATTAGACTCCATTCTTGATGTAAGTGATCACTCTTGGAATCACAATCGTCTGCTGTGCAATTTAGTACCAGTGCAAAAGACCTCGGTAAGAACATGTACAACCACCTATGACATGATCGATCACCGTCTCTTGCTTAACACCTTCTTAGATCATGCCAAGCAGCGTTTTAACTACTCTCGCGAAGAAGCTCGCAATATTAAGGATTATTGTAACAATGCACTCAATGTATTAGATTCAATGACCATTAGCGAGGAGCGCAAACAAAAACTGCGTGAGTTGCTTCCTGAGATCTTCAGCTTTAGCGATCTTACTGATGAGCTGATGCGTTTTACTGTAAGTAACAACGAATTAAGACAGCAGCTTATTCAATGCATTCAAGAAGATAAGAATGGCATCTTAGAAAGCAAAACTTCTAAGAATGCACTCAATGATGTAATGCAAAACATCTCACGTTCTGAGTCTTCTATTGATAGCACTGAGATTGAAGGCAGTGAGACTAATCAGGCATTTGCAACTGCAGTAAAGGACTTAAAGGCTAAGTTACAAAAAGCTGAAGAAGAAAGCTCTAAGCTTAAGTCAGAAAATGAGGCACTTAACCGCCAGGTCGATGATCTTAAGTCCAAGACCAACTCACTGACCCGTCGTCTTGAAAGTGTTGATGATCTTAAGGTCATGCAAGCTCGCTATGACAAGCTCTCTGAAGCGATTAGCAATGGTGAGAAAACTCTTGACGCAATGCGCAAGGAGATCGAAACCAAGAACAACATGAAAGAAGAGCTCGACAAGGGCTGCGATAGCGTCTTACAACGCCTGCAAAGCAACATTGCTAAGTTCAAAGACACTGCTGACTTTGCTGTTAAGTTCATTGAGGCTGGTATCTTTGCACCTCCGATGCAGCAACATGTCTATACCTCTTCTAAAAATAGTGTAGAGCAAGTTTCTGACATTCAAGAAACTCAGATTAATACCTTTAATCCTGCAGTACTGATGAACGATGATGACTTTAAAAAGCCAGAAGATATCATCAGCATGGTCAGCACCTACATTAATGACTATGGCAAGCGAGATATTCGCGATAACGATATAGCCAACTACCTTATCTGTATTACTCAAGGCTTTATCACTACTTTTGCTGGTGAGCCTGGTACAGGTAAGACTTCGCTGTGTAATCTGTTAAGCCGCGCCTTAGGTCTATCTCGTGAGGACACTAACAATCGCTTTACTGAAGTTTCAGTAGAGCGTGGTTGGACTTCTCTTCGCGATTTAATTGGTTACTACAATCCATTATCTCGCAAGATGGAAAAGAGTAATGCTGCTGTTTACAACGCATTTGCTACCTTAGATGCTGAAGCCCGTAACAGCGTCTTTGATCCAAAAGTTGGAAAGAGCAAAATTGCTCCATACATCATTCTGCTTGATGAGGCTAACTTAAGCCCAATTGAGCACTATTGGTCTGCATTCTTTAGAAACTGCGATTTCAACTCTATCTCTAAGCGCAGCATCAGCCTCGGTGGCAACAACGATATGATGCTCCCAGAACAACTGCGTTTCTTAGCTACAGTCAACTTTGACCACACTACTGAAGAGCTCTCTGCTCGCTTCTTAGATCGTAGCTGGGTAATTACCTTAGAGCCTGCAGATATTGAAGAAGAATCTAATGACATGTTCAGCCGCGCCTTTAGTGACTCTGATAGCGAGGCTCGTCCGGTAGTGCCATTTAGCGCTTTAACTCGTATCTTTAATCCACAAGAGGATGACACTTTAGACGACATGCTCGTTAGCAAGTGGAAGACTATTCAAAAGATCTTTGCTAGTGAAAGATGCTCACTGCCTATTAGCCCACGTAACATTAAGATGGTTAACAGCTACTGCTTGGCCGCCTCTCGTTGCATGAAGTGCAATACACCAGGCACCATGTTTGCGCCGCTTGACTACGCTGTAGCTCAGAAGATCTTACCTACCATTAATGGTACTGGTGAGCGTTATGCCTACTTAGTTAAGGAGCTGCTTGCAGAGTGTGCTGATCAGTCCATGCCTATTTGTGCAAAGCACTTAGAACGTATTGAGCGTAATGGTAGTGCTGATCTTGGCTTCTATCAGTTCTTCTCTCGCTAAAGGCAAGATTGCAAAGAGCGCTTAAGAGCGAGAAAAGCCTCTAAGCGTAACTTAGTTATAAAAACTACTGTTTTAAGCTAGCAGCTAAGATTCATGCTAGCTCTTAATAAGGCATAATCCTTAGTATGGTGCTAAATAATATGCTGTCTTAAAACAGTAGTGGCTAAGTGTTTTCTTTATCTTATTACGGGCTTTCACTATGGCAGCTGTATCGGTCATTCTTAGCGATAATCGCAATCGCGACGCACAAGAGGTGGAGTTAGATCTATCGCTGCAATCGATACCTTATAGCGATATCAACCTTAACCGTTGTCATAAGGTCTATGAAAACGGTCACTACTCTTTTGCTATACATTTAAACTTAAAGGCTTTACAAGAGCAGTTAAACAGCATCAATCCTCTTTCTTTTCAGCAAACTAAAACAAGTGAAGACAGATGGAATGATGATTTAGGCATCACGTACAATCTAGAGCAACCTAAAGAGAGCAATTTATATTCTCCTATTGCTAATAGTGCCTATGATAATGGTGCCCTTGAGCAAAATGGCTTTACTAACTATGAGATCGCCGCTACTGCGCGTCGTGAGCTAGATGCATTTGATGGACAAGATCTTGATCAAAGCTCTATGGATATCTTTGCTAGCGGTATAGATAATGCCCCTTTATCGCTAACTAATGCTGATGGCTCTTTTAAACGCGTCACTGGCATCTATCTATATATCAATGAAGAGCAAAAGGGTTACTTTAACTATTACCACTCTGAGGGGGATTACAATCAGCTCGTTGGTAATGCAGTTTTAATCGAACAGAACTCTACTAGCACTTATCAGCCTTTCTTACTGCACTATGATGCGACTAAGCTGCAGATTGAAATCGTGCTTGATGATGGGCAGCGCATCTATATGCACTCGAATTACTTCTTGTGCACCTGCTCATCTGAAAACAATCGCAACATCAGTCGTATTCTTGAGGAGCTTTCAGCATTAAATGACTCTCAGATCTTAGATCTGATGTTCATGCAAAACATTTATGAAGAAAGCTTTGAGCAATCATCAGATAATTTACTTACAGAGCATCGCTCCTATAAGTCTTTAGTCTCATACATTGAGCTCATTGAACATATCATTGAGTGCTATCAAAAGCAGCATAGTATCTTCATGAACGCAGCAAAGCATGTGCTCGTCAAAGGCTATGAGCTACAAAACTTTGAAAGCGTACGTTCTATCACCCACAAGAATTATCAGTGGCTGATGCATCACCCTGAAGTACTAGCTAAGATCGAGAATGCTCCTTATGGCATTGATATCAATGGCCAAAAGTATTTGCCATCACGCATGCAAGGAGAGGTCACTAAAAAGAACTACGATACTCCTGAAAATCGTGCGGTAATTGGATTTATCCGCACAGTCATGAGTAGTGCTGACAAAGTACTAAGCCAGTATTGCAGTATCTTAGATGAGCAGCAGCATTTTGTAGGTAATGTGCCAGAGAATGCCGAAGAGAGTAGCCAAGCTCCGATCATGGCACTGAAGGGTATTCAGATTCGTATTTTCCGTAAGCACATTGATACCCTCAGAAGCTTGATTGCAAGCCTCAATCGTATCTACCTAAGCTACGCGAAGATCTTTGGTATTCGTGATGCTGTACTACAAAAACGCTCACTCAAATCCAAGGTTTTCCGCGAGATTAAACCTTATGCTGCAGTGCTTAGCTGTATTCGCACTTACCTGTTCTATGGTGAGTTTAACGCTAGCAAAGACTTCTTACTCTTCAAGGTAAACCGCCTCGATAAGCTTTTTGAGTACTACTGTCTGTATCGCATCATTAGCATGCTGTTACAAAATGGATTTGTAGCATCTAGCGATCGTATCCCGATTAATTTTAAATACCGCAAAACTGCAAAATCCATCAGTAGTGATGATCAGGTGGCCAACACTTACTACTTTGAGCGTGGTAAACAACGTATAACGTTGTACTATCAACCGATCATTTCAAGTAATAGATTTGAAAATGGTATTCGCGCTTTTAGAACCACTCTTTCAAGTAGCAACCGTCTTAGCCAATACTCTTTCTTTACTCCTGACTTTATCTTGAAAGTAAGCTCAGGGGATAACAAGCTTTGGGATGATGATTACATCATTTTCGACTCTAAGTTCTCTGATGCTAACAATGTTAAGCGTCACTATATTGAGGATCTTAAGAACAAATACGCAGATGAAGTTGCGATTGCTGTACTTAAAAAGCGCAACGATATCGATACTAGCGTAATGGAAAATCCGCTCTATAGAGTGCCAGAGGAGCTTAGCGACGAGAATAAAGATCGTCAGTTAAGCAATGCAGCAGCTGCTTTAAACGAGGTATTTACAGTTACTGATCTTAAGCCTAATACCATCGGCACTGTACGCACTAGCAAGACTGATGAGCTTAGTGAACTCGTGCAGAAGTTTGAGTTAGTTAAGGTTAAGGCTCCTTGTATGGTGTTTGCACTGCAAGGCCGTTTGTTTGATGAGTCTCAAGCCACCATGAGCAAGGAGGAGATATTGCAAAATCCTGCCTTAGCCATGGCAAGCCAAGCTCAAGATCCAAGTTTGGATGCATATAAAGCTGAGGCAACCAATAAGAGTCATGTAACTCTATTCCATACCTCACCTTTAGCTAGGATCTTCCGTCCAGTTACGACCCTTGGCATGGTCGAGATTAGTACACGAGTCGATAGCATGCCAGAGTTGTGGAAGAATATCGAACACGTACTCCCATACTTAAAACAATCCTAATAACCTAACCACAGGCCGTTTCATACGGCCTGTATCACCACGCTAGAGAACATCATACGGCCTGTATCACCACGCTAAAGAACATCACACGTCCTACCAATGCCAAACTTATACGGCTTGAGAGCTATATCCGCAACCAGTCTAACGTTGCAGTTAACAAGGCAGATGCTCGTAGCCATATTCGCGATGCTAACTTTGCTAAAGAGTCTGCAAACCTTTCCCAGCAGTCCATCATTAACAGGCCACTGCCTCTATGCTGATGCAGGCTAACACCCGTCCTCAGCTTGGATTAAGCTTACTTTGTGAATTAGATTCATAAGCAAAATGAGCAAGTAGCGTTGTATAGACTACTTGCGTTAACTAAATCCCTAGTGCAAGATGATTGTTCTAAGGATTTTTTTATAACCAGGTATAGGATTTCGTTATGAGTTCAGGACGTGTATTAGCCTTCGACTTTGGTTTAAACCATATCGGTGTAGCGGTAGGTACAGAGTCTTTAGGTTCAGCACAAGCGCTTACAGCTATCAAAGCCCAAAACGGAATACCTAACGAACAACAACTAGAGACAGTGTTTAAAGAATGGCAGCCAGACTACATTGTTGTGGGTATGCCGCTTAACATGGATGGATCAAACGAAGTCATGACCAATCGCGCCAAGAAATTTGGTCATCGTCTTATGACTCGTTACAAACTACGTGTCTACTTTAAAGATGAACGTCTATCCTCAGTTGAGGCTAAAGATGAGATCTTTAACTACCATGGTGGTTACCGCTCTTTAGTTAAGAACAAAGGTAAGATCGATGCTACAGCAGCTAAGATCATCCTAGAGTCATTCTTTGAATCTGGGGGTAGTGCAGCTGGCTTTGACTTTTCTGATCCTGTAGGCAAGAAGCAATAGAGCATGATCTGTCTTAGCCAATAGATAGTACACTAACCTATCCCCACTCACGAGGCCTTAACTCTTAGCTTTTAGGCCTCTTTAACAGCACACTTTTGCATTGTTATAAGCCTCTCCTTACTCACTCCCCACAAACAATCAATTGACCCATACACGCTTCATATAGAGCACACTTTAGTTAGATAACTAAAGATACCTTGGCCCTACACAAAAGCTCTATATGCACGTCCTAGAGGCCTCTAAGTGCTATACGAACATGTACACAATCAAGCCTCTGGTGCGGGCGCTGTTACAAATACCATTTACAAGCTAGTGCTATTGGGATCTTATAGTCGCATAAACCTGATATATATCGACATCCCACAAGTTTCCCACAAGCTACATAGATCTTATGCAAAATTTGCAATAAATCCTTTATAAATCAGATATATATCAATATCCCACAGATATACATAGCGTTATATTTGGGCCTTAAGCACTGTCTTTACTGTTCAGGTTCGATTAAGAGCATGGCTAGGTGCTTACGCACATGCCTCATGCTGTACGCCAATGACATGCCCACATAACCTACACACCAACTACCTCCTACCGCTATAGCGCCTAGTAGTATCACCTTATGCGCTGCTATCCCTAATCGCACAGCATGCCATATAGCCTCGTTCTGGGTGTTATTGCTATATCAAACATCCATAAAGATCCATCACATAGAGGTGGCTATACATCTATCTAGCATAAACACCGAACTTAACCTGTCACGACGAGTATATCTTGTGCCTAAATTTTATAAATTTGAGGCACTTTATAAATAAGAACTTATGCACAAATATTTAATATAGTGTATTTTTAGTAACAAGCAATTACACATTAATTACAACACTTTAGAAAAACTAAAATTCACTCAAAATGCAGACAAAACAGCGAAAAATATATAAATTAGCAGGCATTATCTAACAAAAAGCTAGCAAATATTGCTTAAACACCCTCTACAATACACCCCAAGAGGTTATAGTTTTGACGACAGTATGAATTAATGAATATCCATACAGTTTTCGTTGTTTTTGATAGATTTTCTAACCAATATTGCCGCTATCTCTCGATATTTTTATTAAAAGCCATCATCATAGACATTTACACAAACTATTACTTTTAAACTCAAGTTATCTTACTTAGAAAAGTCAATATAGTGTATATGTACTACATAAATTTAGAATATTAGGCACATTGGCATTAGTGCTATATCGCCTAAAACATCATTGATACTATTGGCTAATGATTCGTCAAATAAGAATGGAATTTTTTAAGCTGCACTAAAACAGCACGCCGGCCTAGAGTGGTATGAAGATGGATGGATTTGGTTAGTGCGGTAGGTGGCAGGCAGGCAGGCAGGCAGGCAGGCAGGACGCGATGCGATGGGGAATGCATGGGGCAGGCCCATCAGCGATCACTGTAAGCAGGTGTTAGTGTTCTCGATAGGATGGAGTGGATAGTGCGGTAGTGGCATGGATAAAGAGGGCGCTGAGCAATATGGGTTAGCTATCCCCTGCAGAGGATCATCTGACTAAAGGGCATTTACGGGTGATGTGTGATAAGGATTGTAGCTTGGCTGCAGATAAGCTCATCGAGCTACGAAGAGCTGAGGCATGGAAAAGTGTGGTTTTAGCTTGCGAGATCTTTAGACGAGATGATGCTTAGGAGGGATGTAATGCGCTCGATGCGGGGTGGATTTTTTATTATTAGTTTTGCCTATTAAAAGGTGTGACTGTTAGGTAGGCTTGCGAGCGCATTGATGTTGGGTACAGAATGTAGTTTTGCGATAACTACTTTAGATTAAGCTTACGCATCTCATCTATAAGGTAGTTAACGCTCTTGAGGTAATTAGCCTTTAAAGCTGTTACTAGTGGGCCGTAACCATCTGCACTAATATCACTCTCAGATGAGTGAGAGCCTGTATAGATAACTTGATCGTTCTTAGGATCGATAATTTGCAAAGAGACACTTACGATACTTTTGCCATCAATAGTGCCTTGAAACTTTGGTACATAAAGCTTGTATTGGTAGTTCACAAACTTCTTATTGAGGGAGGCCTTACTTAACTCATCAATAAAGATCACTCTTAGCTCATTGTCGAGATCCGCACTATAGCGATGATTCTTCGCAGGACGCAGCGATACGTCAGAGATCTGCAGTACTACACCACCCTGATCAAGCACTGGAGCTAAATGCAGGCTCACATTGAGAGTAGATAAGTATGACTCAGGCTGCACATCCTGGGTTAAGGTATAGCGCTCAAAATTCACATCAGAGACATTGCCGCAGGCAGTTAGCACAGTGCTTAAAAATGCACTTGTGAGTACAAGATTAAGTTTCTTCATAACTGGTTATAAGCCCTTTCTACCGTCAATTGCTAAGAAGAAAGAGCTCACTCCTTTTAACTTTTTAAGGTAACACGATCCTACTTTAAGCACTACTTCTTTGGTGCGGTTGGAATAGGGTCATTTGGAGAACCAAAGATAAGAGCCTTTGGACTCTGACCTGCCTCACTTACCACAGGTGAAATGTCTTGCAAGATCTGCTCAATGTTATGGAGGTTATTCTCAATAGACTTATAAAGATCAGTATCTGGACCATAGCCCTTTACTGACTTATTTAAATTCTCAAATGCCTCTGAGAGCTTCTCAATAACATTGGTACGCTTAACTGCAGTATTACTCTCAGTAAATGCATCCATAGCACCTGCAAAGGCCTTTAAGCTATTTTGCAGCTCGGTAGAGAAGCCAGCTACATCAAACTCATTGAGCTTCTCCATAAGCTGGTTGAGCTGATTATCAAGAGACTGCGATGGCTTGATAGGAATAACATTAATGCCTCTGTATGTCAGAAGTCCGTTCTTGCGCTCTACATACTGCATCTTCTTAAGATGGTCAGGCACAGTACACTTTTCCTTACCATTGGAGCTTAACTCAATCTGATTGTTAGCTATGATGAGATTGGCTGAACCGACGCCCGCACACAAATTATTCTTCTTGAGCAAGCCGTTTAAAGCCTCAGTAACATGATGGCGGTTTAAAGAGTTGCTATCGATAGCGATCATTACAGGCAAGGCCTTAGCAGTGAAGACTTCTGAGTTATCATCAAACCATGGTGATTTAACAACCTCACCTACCTTCACGCCACGATAGTAAATCAATGAACCTTGTTTAAGGTTGTAAATTGAGTTCTCGAGCATCACAACGTACAAAAGTGAGCCGCCTAATGCTGAGATACGAGCATCCTCTCTCTTGTTATAAAGAGTAAAGACTGTATCGTTAGGAACTCTGACTGACTCTGATTGATTATCGATGAAGTTATCAAAAGAGATGCCGCCAGTTACTAAATTGTCAATTGACTCAGTACGTACAGAAGCACCCGCAGGACTGAGCTCAAACTCAACACCGGAGCTAATCCAGAACTTGGTATTGTGGTTAACTAAGGCATCATATGGCTCACGAATGAATGCACGGTAATGAATGCGCTGGCTATCAACATCGAGCTTACTTTCAGTAACAACACCGACATTAAAGCCTCTAAAGGAAACATTATCGCCTGATGAAATACGAAGTGGATCTTTAGAGAATAAAGATACCAAAATGCCATTCTCTCCATCTTGTCTAACTGGAGGATCATCTAAAGCAACGAACTCAGAGGCATATTCAGCGGACTCTCCAATACTAAGCTGAATATATGCACCAGATAAAATTGTATCTAAGCCTGAAATACCAGCACTTTCAACACGAGGCTTAACGACCCAAAAGTCAGTATCTTTGCGCAAGAGGTCATCAGTGTTCTTGTCCATCTGCACAGTCAAAATGGTCTTTTTGTAGTCAGGTGAGAGCACGACATCAGTCACCATACCTACGTTTACAGAACGCATCTTAACTAGAGTTTTCCCCTCTTCAATACCAGATGCACTATTGGTTGTGATCTGAATAACTGGGCCCATATTGAGCATATGATTCCACAGCAGCAATGCCATTAGGATCATGGCAATAGCAGGCACAACCCAGACTAGAGAGATCTTCTTGCTCTTGTGCTCAATAGCTGATCCTTTGCTCACAACTTCCTGAGCCACTGCATTTTTCACAATGTTTTTCTGCGGTGTTGTCATAATCCTAATTAAGCGCTGATCCTCGATAACTTATCGAAGAGCTACAAGCGCCTACCTCCACCTAAAATCGGTTAAGAAAGTTATTCTTTTTTTAAAGTAGCATCAGTCTTTATAACATGCTGCACTGTGAAAGTAATAAAGTACTAGTTGCAGTGTTTCAATAAGACTTACTAAGCTATTTGGTTTTAGCAGTTGTGATGCTCTCATCAGCTTTATCATCCCGTATAGCGATGGTAGCGCTGTTATGAGTACTCTTTGAGTTTGTAATTACATCAGTGCTGTCTCTGCTTGTACAATTGTTTTCTTTTGCTACAGAGTTATCGTTTGCTGATGCTGTTGTATTGCCATCTTGTATCTTGTCTTTAGCACTCTCAAGATCTATAGATGCTTTTCTTGCATCTAAGCTTTGCTCAACTTGAGCTTCAGACTCATCAACAGCTACTTGGGATTGTGATTTCTCTACAGCTTCAGCGTTAGATTTTTCAACTGCGTCTTGATAGGCCTTAGCTACATTTTCAATGCGAACTGGGCCTACTAATGCTGCAGCAATTTCCTCTGCACGCTGCTCATATGTTTCCATATTGATCTTGGAGGTTTCATCTGTTTTATCGTCCTCCTCTTCAATATTGACCACGAGCTCGCCGTCTTTGTTAATAATGGAATCGCGATTTTTAGCAAGCGCAATATCCCATAACATACGCTCATCATATTCTTCTGCAGCTAACATGGTCACTAATACGGTAAAGCAGAAGAACACTACTGCAATACCTGGACTGATAGTAAGCACACTCATGCGCACTACAGTAGCCATGATGATAACTACAAAGACGTCAATCATCGACCAACGTCCGATAAAAAGAATGATTCTATATAGCTTGTTATAACGAGAAGGATAGCCTTTAAAGCCATACTTAGTGATATATAACAAGAGCAAGATACATAAGATCTTGGCAATTGGGATGCAGATAGAGGCAATCAAGATCACGCTTGCAACAAAGTATGAGCCCATGCCCCATAAAGAGATCACGCCATCAAGAATGTCTGAACCAACATTGGAGCCCAAATAGTTGGTGAACATGATTGGATAGACATTACTAGGGATATATAAGATCACAGCTGCAATGAGTAGGGCAGCTGTCTTTTGATACATCATGACGGAGCGATTGTCATTAGAGTGTCCACAACGTGGGCATGTGTGCTCTCCACGATACAGATACTTATCATCAGCACATGAGATCTTACTTGACTCTAGCTCTTGATCAAGCTTATTTGACTTACGCCCTTTACGCTTATATACCATGCCGCAGTGACGACACATAATCAGACCTTGATCAATGCCACGCATACCAACAGTAGCGTTACGCAGCTCTTCATCATGAGGTCTAATTAAGTTCCAGATCTTATAAGGACTGCCGTGAGAGTAGCACCAAACCATTAATACGGAAAAAACAATGGCAGAGGTGAAACCGGGGTGAAAGCTAATATCAGCTAAAGATACGAGCTTAATTAAACTCACCATAACACCTAATAAGAATACATCTACCATACAAAAGCGGTGGCAGAAAGTATAGGTATTAGCAATGAAGCGGTTAACTTTGAGCCCAAAGAACACTATACCTATAACTATCAAGTGCATGATAAGTGGGCAGCAAAAAGTAAAGAGCAAAAAGATTGCGACTAACAAAGACCAATTCTTATGCAGCACAAACACAATGGATGTAAGCGACATCGACTGTGAAATGCCCAAAGAGCTAATGGTCATGAATGGAAGCGTCACTGAGGTAAACAGCATAATGACAGATGCAATGGATACCACAGCTAAATTGTACAAAGACACGCGCGAGCCTGAACGCAATTCGCTCTTACATTGCGGACAAATGCAAGTAACTCCTTTTTTATAAGGAGGCACCTGAACCACTAGGTCACAGGCACGGCATAGCAGTTTTGACTTGTCTCTTTGCATCTTTGAAGCTCAGCAATAAGGACTCTTAAGACTCAGGAAAGCTTGCCCTACAGTTCCCATGTATATAGGCACTAAAACCATAAAACAGCCATTATTCTACACAAAGAACAATCTACTCAACCAAAAATGTAATAAGTGACAGCTACACGAGAAAAAAAGCCTATCTATAACGCAATGCTGCAAAGTTCATTTTAAAACGTGCATACACCATGAAATATCCTTAAAGACAAGCATACCCAGATGCTTGAGCGCATCAACAATTGTCCTAAAAGGTGGAGCTGAGATGAGATCAGATGAGATGAGATGAGATGAGATGAGATGAGACAAGCTCCCCAAACTGCGCATCATTTAAGGAGCTCTAGGAGGGCCTTTCCAAGGTGGTCTGATGCTATGTAGGTGCTATTTTGGCAGGATGTTAATTCTTTAGACAAAGCCCTCAGCAAGCACCACCTGGCCTTCTTTAAGGCTCTTTTGAACATCAATGATGCGCTGATTAGTTGAGCCTCTAAAGTCGATATCCATAGATTGCCTAGACTCTACAAAAGGACCATCTACTAGTACATCTAAGAGCTCTAAGAGAGGCATATGTGACTTATCGGCAATGAGCTTATCGTAGGTATAGCCAGTGTAGGCCCATAAAGAATAGCCTTCGCTTTTTAGTACCTTAGCTAAAACACTTAATGGCTCAGCTTGTAAAAAAGGCTCACCACCTGAGAAGGTAATGCCAGAGATCAAAGGATTTTGCTTGATCTCTTTGTAGAAGACTTTGAGTTTTACCTCAATACCGCCTTCAAGAGGCTGAGACTGTGGATTGTGACAGCCCTTACAGTGAAAAGGGCAGCCTTGAGTAAAGATGGTGTAACGAATGCCGGGGCCATCAACGATTGATTCGGCAACAGCGCCGGCAATACGAATGGTGGTGTTTTCTAAAGCTTTAAGTTGCTCGTCCATACCCTGCCCCCATAAAATGACATTCTTTACCCATGATAATACACCTGCCAAAATAAATAGAACTGGCTATCTATTTTCATGAGCAGTGTATTTCATAGAACAAAAAGAGGCTTTTAGCTACAGCCTCATACTGTGTTAAAAGCCCCTCTTGATGCTAAACCTTGTTGGTAAGTCTTGCTTATGATCCTAGGTGTAGATGCTTAACGCGGTCGTTTACCTCAGCACGCTTGGCATCATTAAATCGATCTAGTGAACCCACTAAATATCCAGTCACTCGACGAATGCGCTCAAACTTAACACCTTTGCCCACAACTCCGTTGCAAGGTTGCATTCTGTTAACCATAAAGACTCCTGTAAATTCTCGCTTGTATGAGCCCATCTTAAATAGCGAGGCTCGGTTACGAGACGGTGTCACTGACCTTAATTAGGTGCGATGGCCTGACTCAGATTGTAATAGTAGATCGCTTTTTGACTAGAGGATCACTTGCTGCGATAACAAAGCTAAATATGTAATGTAATACGCGTTTGTATCTTTTGATACTTGCAAAAGCAAAGCTTAATTTAAAGCACCACTGTATCAGGCAAGACAAGCTCTCTTGCCGGAGGTCTTTTATATTTTAAGGTGGTGCTTAAGCTTAGGCTTTATATCCTGCGATCAGCTTTATCTTTAGCCTCTGCTTTATCTTTAGCTTAGGCTTGATACCCTGCGATAAGCTTTATCTTTAGCCTCGGCAGATGCAGTCGACGCCTAACTTGCTAAGACGCTCGATGGTTACGCCCTCACCGTCTTTACGTCCGCACTTAGGACAAACATCATTAATCACACCAACATAGCCACATACTGGGCAGCGATCGACAGGGTGATTAATAGAGCCGTAGCCTACGCCACAGTCCTTCATGTAAAGCACGACACGCTCAAAAGCATCGATGTTCTTGTTTAAGTCACCATCCATCTCAATGTAGGAGATAGCGCCAGCATTGCATAGCTCATGGAATGGGCCCTCAATGCGAATCTTATCTGCAGCTGAGATGTTATGGTAAACAGGCACATGGAAGCTGTTGGTGTAGTAAGAACGATCGGTTACACCCTTAATCTCACCGTAAATCTTACGGTCGATCTTCACGAAGCGACCTGAGAGACCTTCAGCAGGTGTTGAGAATAAGGAGAAGTTAAGACCGGTCTTTTGGGTTTGCTTATCAGTAAGCTCACGCATGTGCTTAATGATATCGAGACCGAGCTCATAAGCTTGCTCACTTTCACCATGATGCTGGCCAACTAAAGCCACTAAGCACTCAGCTAAGCCGATAAAGCCTACAGATAAAGAGCCGTTCTTAATTACATCACGGATCTTGTCATCCCAGTGGAGACGATAAGAGTCAATCCAAACGCCCTGGCCCATTAAGAATGGGTAGTTGTACACATGCTTATCAGCAATGATCTCAAAACGATCTAAGAGCTGCTCAAAGACCATGTTGACCATGCGATCTAAAGACTCATAGAACTTGCTAATTGAGCCATGAGCTTCAATAGCTAAGCGAGGCAGGTTAATGGTGGTGAAGGATAAGTTACCACGGCCAGGAATAACTTGCTTTGTCTTATCGTAGTCATTACCAAAGACACGAGTACGGCAGCCCATAACTGCAACTTCAGTCTCAGGATGACCTTCAACATAGTACTGAGCATTGTATGGAGCATCTAGAAATGAGAAGTTAGGGAACAGACGCTTGGCGCTAACCTTACAAGCTAAACGGAACAGATCGTAGTTTGGATCGCCTGGCTTGGTATTGATTCCATCTTTAACTTTGAAGATCTGTACAGGGAAAATAGGAGTCTCGCCACCACCAAGACCAGCATCAGTCACTAAGAGTACATTTCTCATGATCATGCGCTGTTCTGGAGTGGTGCCAGTACCATAATTAATGGATGAGAATGGCACTTGAGCGCCAGCACGGCTTTGCATGGAGTTGAGGTTATGGATAACTGCTTCCATAGCCTGATAAGTCTCACGATTAGTAAGCTTATGAGCCTCCTCCATGGTGTATTTGAGGTTTTCCTCAAGATCCTCACCTGAGTACTTAATACCAAGGAGCTTCTTAACCTGCTGAGCTAGCTCATCTTGAGATTCATCGCAAAGAGCTGAGCCGTTCTTTTTATAAACGCTATCTACAAGCTCTTTAAGATCATCTAAATCCATCTCGTCATTGCGCAGCACGATTTGAAGAACCTTGCGTAAGTGCTTGTTATAGGACTTAACTACATATGGGGCTAAGTCATACTCAAACATTGGAATAGACTGGCCGCCATGCATATCGTTTTGGTTAGACTGAACAGCAATACATGATAAAGCTGCAGCTGACTGAATGGACTGTGGCTCACGTAAGAAACCATGGCCAGTGGAGAAACCACGGCTAAATAAGTCTGCAAGATTGATCTGACAGCAGTTAATGGTCAGTAAATAGAAATCTAAATCGTGAATGTGGATAGAGCCATTAGAGTGAGCAATGGAGTGCTCTGGCTTAAGCACGTAACGCTTAACAAAGTCCTTAGAACCCTCGGAGCCAAAACGCAGCATTAAGCCCATTGGAGCATTAGCATCGATATTGGCATTCTCTCTTTTTAAGTCCATATCAGCACTGGACTTAGAGGTAAGGTCACGATAGATCTTAGTTAGATCAGCATTGTAGGTACGAACATTAGTGCGCTGCTGACGGTACAAGATAAAATTCTTGGCTTCATCAGACAGATTGCGCTTAATGAGCACACGCTCAATGACATCTTGGGTATTCTCAACGGTAGGTACTACATCATCGCGATCTTCAATTTGTAAGACCACTTCATCAGTAAGACTATCAATGAGGTCTTGATCAACCACATAGCCTTGCTCTTCACTATGAGCGGATATCATCGACTTTTTGATGGCATTAGCGATCTTATTACGATTAAAAGCTACCTTGCGTCCGTCGCGCTTTACGATATATCCGATCATACCTACCTCTACTTAACACTAAACAAAGAACCCCAAAGTAGATGCACTTATCTAATAAAAGAGCGTATCTATCCACTCATTACTTAGATAACAGCTTTACACATAAAGCCTCGAGCGATTCCCCACAGACCTATGCACATGGCACATGTTTCCCACTACGCTTAGCTCTATAAGCTCACAGTAGTGTTTTGCACTAAACAGTTCTGCAAGAAAGCTTGATTAAGCACTAACTTTTGCCTGCTAGCTCATGGTAATTGTTGGATTAACAAGCTAGGTTAAATCATTAGATCCTTTGCTCACCTAAGTGCTTGAACATAAAGTTCATGACGCTTAAGTGCTAAAAACAAGCCACCCCATCAGTCACAACAACCATAGGCAAAAAGCGCTTAAATATGCGCTTTTAACCAATAAAAACAGGGCAAACCAAACTATTTATTTTGCGCTAATTGCGATTTTTTTTCAATAGAAATCGCACTAGCGTAGGGTATCAGTTTTTGACTTGCTCTTAGCTAACTATGACTGCTGTTGGCAACACCGCTATCGTACTCTTAATCAGAGTAGAAACACTAACATCTGCAATAACATTGTGTAATCAGCATATTTATGCGATTTATTTAGTGGGACTGCGGTGCGATATTTTTATAAGAAAGCCTAGATGACGCGGCTTCGGCAGGCTTAGTTGTTTTTTAATTAGGCTGTGGGGTGCGTGCTAAACTGTTGGCAGTTTCAGGTGAAGGAGCTTAATAAGTAGGTTTGCTTATGATTAGTCTTGATATCTTTTGCGACGTAATCGACAACTATGGCGATGCTGGTGTTTGTCTGCACTTAGCTCGTACTATGAGTCACAAGGACTTTAAGGTACGTCTGTTTTGTAACAACATGAGTGTCCTAGAGCGCATTTGTAATGAGCACGACTATCAAAATGAGCATCTTAGCTTTGAAAACTGGGAGCAGCCGCTTGAACACTATGAAGCCGCGATGTGTGTTATCAATGCTTTTGGCTGCCATTTTGACAAGCAAACCCACGATACACTATTAAATAACCCACAAGCACTCATCATCCATCTAGAGTACCTCAGTGCCGAAGATTGGGTGGAAGATTGCCACTCGCTACCATCCTTTGTTGATGGTCTCACCACTCACTACTTCTTCCCTGGTTTTACCTCTAAAACAGGCGGTTTAAACATTGATAAGGACTTAACAAATAAGTGTATTCCACACCTTGCTAAACTCTACACTAAACTTACTTGCCCACAAGGTTGCGATGAGGCAAAGACTAAGTCTTTAAGTAGTAATGAGCTATGCTCAAAGCTTAACGCCAACGCTGAAGCAACAAGGGTTATTTCCTTGTTTGGCTACGAGAACAAAGCTGTGGGAAACATTGTTAAGAGCCTGTCAGATTGTGGGAAAAACACCCTTATTAAGGTCTTTGAGGGCTTGTGTCTAGATAATATCAATGCCCTGTATCAGTGGGATCTTAAAGTAGGCCAAATAAAAGAGGTGGGAAACAATCTAAGTATCGAAGCTATAGCCATGGTGGGACATGATGAGTATGACGACATCCTCGTAAGCTCAGACTTTAACTTGGTTAGAGGCGAGGATAGCATTGTCAGAGCCATGCATACAGGCAATCCTTTCTTGTGGCATATCTATCCTCAAGATGAAGAGGCACATATCATCAAGCTTAAATCTTTCCTTGAGCGTATGCGCACTATCCTCAAAGTAGAAATCCCAAATCTTGAGGCAGAACCAAACCACCTAGAGTTACTCCATCACGGTCTTAAATTTATCGCCATTGACGCACATACAGCTGATGCCATGGTAGATGAGATTAGTCAGGTGATGATTGCTTACAATGAAGCGGAACCATGGCCAGAGAGCTTTGATTTTAATGGCTTTGTTGAGCGCAATGCCGCTGCTTTTTATAACCTAGCCGTTTATCTCAATGGTAGAACCAATCTTTCTCAATCATTATGTGAGTTCATTATGAGCAAAATTGGCTCTAAGCTCGCTTAAGAATGCCCTTTCTTCTCAAATTGCTTTGAAAAGGATTAGGCAAATAGGGTATAATAGAGGGCTGTCACATTAACCTGTGGTAAGTACAGGACTTTGGGTGACAATGATTTTTAGCGCTCATATAGGTCTTGAAGAGATCTTCATGAGGGCCAGTGCTCAGATCATTTAGATCTCTATGCACGTACCGACTTTAATTATGGCGATGCAGTTTTACACTTAACTGAATTGCTCATATAGTCAGTTACAGCTCCGCTTTGGCGGTCAGAAACACAACCCTGCAGCCTAGTTTAAGGCTCAGGTAGTAAGCATCCGACTCTTGACGGGCGGATCTCAAGTAGGAAGTAATTTCATGAAGATTGCACAAGAAATTCGTGCCGGTAACGTAATCATGCTCAACGGCAACCCAATGGTTGTTCAGAAGACTGAGTACAACAAGTCAGGTCGTAACGCCGCTGTTGTTAAGATGAAGCTCAAGAGCTTACTCTCTGATGCCGGTACCGAGACCGTTTTCCGTGCTGATGACCGTATCGATGACGTTATCTTAGAGCGCAAGGACTGCACCTACTCTTACTTCAACGATCCACTCTACGTATTCATGGACGAAGAGTTCAACCAGTACGACATCGAGAAGGACAACTTAGGTGATGTTTTAAACTACCTCGTTGACGGTATGGAAGACGTTTGCCAGGTTACCTTCTACAATGGCAAGGCTATCTCTGTTGAGTTACCTATCACCATCGTTCGTGAGGTTGAGTACACCGAGCCTGCAGTTCGTGGCGATACCTCTGGTAAGGTTACCAAGCCTGCTCGTTTAGCTGGCACTGGTTACGAGCTCTCAGTTCCTGAGTTCGTAAACATCGGCGACCGTATCGAAATCGATACCCGCACCAACGAGTTCAAGAAGCGCGTTTAATTAACTCGTCTTCACTCAAGCGTCTTGTATGAGACGAAAAGATACCCTGCTAGTCAGGGTATTTTTTTGCCCGCTCCACAGCAACATCACTCCAACTTCAAAGCAAACTCATCCCCACATCAGCACCTTCATACCAAGGCTGCTAATTGCTCTTAGAAAAAACAACATCTAAGCAAAGCCAATAAATCTTAGAATCCCACAAGCTAACGCGCACGAAAGCTCACGTTTTAAACAAGCTAATCATCATAATTTGCCACACAACATATGCACACAAGGGCATAACCACGCCTCATATTTGCTGTCCTAACAAAGTTATGAGGCTGGCTACTATTTACTTGAAAGTGACTGCTTTAAACCCAAGCTCTGAGATCGCAAGAGACAAGCTCATGCTCCCTTACCATATTGAAAAGCGATCACAAGAGAGCGATCTCACAAAAGCAACAATACTTATGATCTGTGGGCAAGTTGTTGTAATTTTTGTGATCTCACATGTGGTTTTTGCTGTTAATCAACAGTGGATTGACAGTGGGATCTTGCCCTAGTGGGAAAGGCTCATCAGGAAAGTCAGCACTATCCCGATCATAACTCACAACAATTTAACATTTGAGATCGTTGATTTAATGCGGCTTTAGCGCACTTTTCCACTGTTTTGAGGCCTAATAAGAAGAAGAGATCTATCTAATACAAAGATCTATATTATTTATAGATCTTAATAGTGAGCCCCAAAATCTGTGAGATCTTAAAATCCCTAATTGAGATCGTGAAACACAAACATAAGATCTCAACTCTGATCTTTTTAAGATCTTAATCTTTAAGCTCACGACCTTAGATCTGAGATCTTATCTTTAAGATTTTATTTCAATGCATAGTCAGTAGATCGCAAAGTAGATCGTTTTACGATCTTAGTATTACCAATCTATCAAAGTCTTGTTTTGCTTCTATAGCCTAAAGGCATTGCTTAAGCTAAGGATCATCTTTGAGATCTTAGCTTGGGCTTGTGTAGTTAACTCTAATTAATATCTTATCTACAGCTTGATTAGTTAGCTTTTGAAGCAGTGAGTAGTGATTAATGCTGTCTAGCTTGTTTTTTGTTTTCTGTGGTTTTGTTTTTGTCTTATAGATCTGCAGCTTGGATTGTTCAGATGAATTTTGTCTGCTACTACTCATAAAAGTGTCATGAGGTTAGTTTGCTACTTGGGCTTCTTAAGCTTATTTGCTGCAATTAAGATCTGGCCATTTACTTGTGGGGGCGGCTAAAATTTTTAGGCTGTAAATGGCATGAGCATGGGTGTGGAGTAGGGCTTGTTTTTTAAGTGGCAATTGGCTACTTGATGATTTTAGTTTAAGGCTAGGCACTACTTAGAGTACTTAAGTTGCCGCGAGTACTTAGGATCGCAGTTGAAGTGAAAAAGTTTTTGCTGATAAGGGTGTTAAAAATCTCATTTGCAAGCTAAATATGCGTTAAAATAGCGCCCGCTCATTGCGTACTTGGACTTTTATAAGTCTATTGGTGATTTTAGATAGCGTAGGGTATTTAAGAACAATAGTTTTCATTGGTCTTAAGTGAGTGCGTACGAGCAATGGATTCGCTGTACGGGCCGTGAAATAGGTCGTGCTTAGATTGCGTTAGGCGACTTACCGAAAGGCGACATGATTTAAACCCAAAATTCTACTTGCAAGCATAAGCTTGTGGGTTCTTACTAAAATGAGGTTGCCATGTCTTTTAGAGAGTTTGATGTCATTGTTGTTGGCGCTGGCCATGCTGGTATTGAAGCTGCTGGTGCTGCAGCTCGTATGGGCTGCAAGACTTTGCTGTTAACTCATAATCTAGAAACTGTCGGTGAGATGTCCTGCAATCCTGCTTTCGGTGGTATTGGCAAGGGCCACTTACTGCGTGAAATTGATGCTATGGGTGGCATTTGCCCACAGGCTATTGATAGAGCAGGTATTCAGTTTAGAACCTTAAACTCATCTAAGGGCCCAGCTGTTAGAGCTACTCGTGCTCAAACCGATCGTCACCTGTATAAGGATGTAATGCGTAAGACCTTAGCCTCTTACCCAAACCTTACCTTATTCCAACAGCCATGTACTAAGCTGCTCTTTGATGGTGATACTTTATGCGGTGTTAATACTGCAGCTGATATTGAGTTTTATGCCAAGGCTGTCATCATCTGTGCCGGCACCTTCTTGAATGGACTTATCCACATTGGACTCAATCACTATCAAGGTGGTCGTGCAGGTGATCCAGCCTCTATTTCTTTAGCAGAGAACTTAAAGGAAATCGGTCTTAAGCAGGGTCGTTTAAAGACTGGTACTCCAGCTCGCTTAGTCGCAGATACCATCGACTACTCCAAAATGCAGCGCCAAGAGCCTGAGCATCCGCTACCAGTATTCTCTTTCATGGATGACAACTCGGTTCTGCCAGAGCAGGTATGCTGTCATATTACTCATACTAATGAGCGTACCCATGACATCATTCGCTCAGGTTTAGATCGTAGCCCGCTGTACTCAGGTGTAATTCAGTCAACTGGTCCTCGCTACTGTCCTTCTATTGAAGATAAAATTGTCCGCTACCCAGATCGTAGCGCTCACCAGATCTTTGTTGAGCCTGAGGGATTAACCTCACCTCTCATTTATCCAAACGGTATTTCCACTTCTCTGCCATACGATATTCAAGAGAAGTTCATTCACTCTATTGAGGGCTTTGAGAACGCTATTATTGCGCGTCCAGGCTATGCCATTGAGTATGACTTCTATGACCCACGTGAACTGTCAGTTACCATGCAGTCTAAGAAGGTCAAGGGTCTGTTCTTAGCAGGTCAGATTAATGGTACTACTGGCTATGAAGAGGCTGCAGCTCAAGGTCTTTTAGCTGGTATCAATGCCGCACTCTTTGTACAAGGTAAGGAGTCTTGGTTCCCATCCCGCAATACAGCCTACATGGGCGTAATGATGGATGACCTGTGCACCTTAGGCACTAAAGAGCCATACCGCATGTTCACTTCACGTGCTGAGTACCGTCTGATTTTACGTGAGGACAATGCAGATATTCGTCTCACCCCAACTGCACGTGATTTAGGCATCATCTCTGATGAGCGCTATAAGGCATTTGAAGAGAAGCAAACTCAGATCGAGCGTGAAAAGGCTCGTCTGCGTGAGACCTTAGTAAAGCCAAGTTCTCAGATGGGCCAGAACATTAACAAGATCTTAAATAACGCTCTGTCCAAAGAGCAAACTTTAGAGGTGCTGCTGCGTCGACCAGAGTCTCGCTTAAAGCCACTGTTAGAGGCAGCAGGCTTAGAGCCAATTGCTACCTTGCCTCAAGCAGAAGAGCAAGTTGAGATTCAGGTGCGCTATCAAGGTTATCTTGAGCATGAGCTTGAGGAGATTAAAAAGCGCGAGCTTAATGAAAAGACTCTGCTACCGCAGAAGTTTGACTACAGAACTATCTCCTCTTTATCAAATGAGGTTGCCCAAAAGCTCAATGAGTTTATGCCAGAGACCTTAGGTATGGCCTCTCGTATTTCAGGTGTAACACCAGCTGCGATCTCTATCTTGCTCGTACACTTAAAGAAGCTTGGCCTGTTAAATCGTCAGCCTGATCCATCCTTGATGGCTACTTCAGAGGCAGTATCTGGCGCTATTATTAAAGAGTAGTGCTTAAGTGATTATCTTGGTCATAGCAGCTAAAGAGCAGTAGATGTAGCTATCCATAAGAGTATGGATCTGAACATCCCCATGCTGCTATGGTCATGTATAACTAATTAGCACAACGCTTAATATCTCACTTTATCGTTTGTACAAGGAATGCATATGGCCTCTAAGGTTGCTCCGTTTAATTTTGATGACACCAAAAGCTATCTGATGTCCTTGTTTGGACAAACCTCTTTAAGTATTACTGATGAGCAACTTGAAAAGCTCACCATAATCTTAGAGATGCTCAACACTTGGAACTCAGCCTTAAACTTAACTGCTATTCGCGATGTTAAGCAGATGGCCGTATTGCACATTCTCGATAGTGCGGTAGCTGCGCCTGTAGTTGCTTCAGTTGAGGGGGTTAAGCATGTTGCTGATGTGGGAACTGGTGCAGGCTTCCCTGGATTAGTTCTGGCTGTGCTTCATCCTGAGCTTAACTTTACCCTGATTGATTCTGTAGGTAAGAAGCTTTCATTTGTTCGTCAGGTATCAGCTCGCTTAAAGCTGAGCAATGTTGAGATGATCAACAAGCGCTGTGAGGAAATTGAGCATGAGCCTTTTGATTGCATCGTGAGCCGTGCTTTTGCTCCAATTGAGCGTATGGTGTCATGGTGTCAGCCATTGTTAAAAGACGATGGTCGTTTCGTGGCGATGAAGGCTAACTTAGAGCAAGAAGAACTCGATGCTATTCCTAGCTCAGTAGAGATTGAGCGTATTGAAGAGCTCCACGTTCCTGAGTGTGATGCTAAGCGTCAGGCTGTTGTGCTCAAGAAAGTTTAAGCAAACATTTAGTGCTAAAGGCTAGTAACGTTTAACGTGGTTGCTAGCTGATTAATGACATCTTGCCCACTTCAGTCTTTGGTGCATAGCGTCCTTGTGTACAGATGCTTGGTTCTTTTACAAAAAAGATAGGCTAAAGTGCACTAGATTTGATTGATGCTTTACAAATGTTTACAAGCGTCATGAGTATCACAGTGCGAATCTTTTAGATGTGCTAAAGTAGTATGTTGGTATGCAAGTATGCCTGTAAGACTTTGTTTACAAGCATGAGCATACTTAAAGAGAGTATCTAAGTGTGCTGGGTTTGCCTCATGCTTATGGCAGTCTCAAGCAAGAGTTAACTTATCCGATCTCAGGTAATAATATGGCTAAAATCATTGCTATCGCTAATCAGAAAGGCGGTGTCGGCAAGACTACAACTTGTGTGAACTTAGCTGCCTCTTTGGCTGCTATGGAAAAGGCCGTTTTGGTTATTGACTCTGATCCTCAGGGTAATGCCACTATGGCTAGCGGTATTGATAAGTTCAACTTGGAATGCTCTATTTGCAATGTGCTGCTTGATGATGTGGATATCCGCGAGGCTCTCATTACTCACACCTCGGGCGGTTTCCATTTAATTCCAGCTGACGAGGACTTAACCGAGGCTGAGGTTAAGCTTATTGATAAGTACATGCGTGAAGTTCGTTTAAAGAACGCCATTGCACTTATCAAGGATAATTACGATTACATCCTCATTGACTGCCCTCCATCTTTAAACCTCTTAACTGTAAATGCCATGTGTGCAGCTGACTGTATCTTAGTTCCGCTGCAGTGTGAGTACTTTGCACTTGAGGGCTTAACTCTGCTTATCGATACTGTAGATCAGCTCGCTCGCGTAGCTAACCCGCACTTAAGAATCGAGGGTATTTTACGTACCATGTACGATCCTCGTAATCGTCTTGCTGTGGATGTGTCACGTGATTTAGAAGTAAGCTTTGGCGATCTCGTGTACAAGACTATCATTCACCGTAATGTGCGCTTAGCTGAGGCCCCAAGCTTCGGCAAGCCAGTTATCTACTATGACAAGTCTTCTAAGGGCGCTACAAACTACATTCAGCTCGCCTCAGAGATCGTAGAGAAAGATAAGCTTGAGTCTGAGCGTATTGCTGCTAAGGTACGCAAAGAGGCAGCAAAGGTTAAAAAGCCAGCTGCACGACCTGCAGTTAAGACAAAGTAGCTCTTAGTAGTTACTTTTGCCTGATATCACTTGCACTTTTAAAAACGTCAATGGCTGAGCTTGCTACTTTTAGTTCATACATTGGCGTTATATTTTCTTAGCTCACCCCATGGCCTTACGAGTAGCTTATACATCGGCCGTGGAGATCAACATCTTGCTACTATCTTAGCTATTTCGTTGCTATTGGAGTCAAACATGGCCGGTTTGGGAAGAGGTTTAAGCGCCTTGCTCAGTCAGAGCGCTGAAAAGTCTGCTCGTAATGCTGATGGTAAATCCACAAGGGTAAATCGACTTCTCCAACGCTCCTTAGCTCATGCTCAAGGCCAAGATGAGTATGATGAGATCGCTCCTAGTGCTTTAAATACTCAAAAGCACCTGACTCAAGAGGCTGTAAAGAGCACTGCAGCTCAAGATGCAATCAAGAGAGCTACAGCACAAGAAGATCCCTCAAATAGTTCTGAGATAATGCATGAAGCTGCAAAAGAGATCTTCAATGCAGCTGATGACATTGCTAAGGGATCAAAGAGCAAGGCTAAAAAGTCTTTAAAGCATGGCAAAAATAAGCACAAATCAAATCTTAAGAGTGAGCGTAAAGACAATAAGAACAATGATCCTGAGAAGGTAGGTAGCTTTGGCGTAGGTGCCTTCGGTGCTGAGGCAATAGCAGATACTATGGATGCTCAAGATGCTTCTTTGAGTACTACGAGCAGTAGAGCTGATGAGAGTATGAATAATGTGGTTCATGATCTCTCAATCGATAAGCTGCGTCCATCTCAGTATCAGCCACGTACCCATTTTGATGAAAAGGCTATCTTAGAGTTATCTGAGTCGATTGCCACACACGGTTTATTAGAGCCTTTGTTAGTCAAGAAGATTGGTGACGACATCTACGAAATCATCTGTGGTGAACGTCGTTTTAGAGCAGCTAAAGCAGCTAAGCTTGAGTCAGTACCTTGCCTCATTCGTGATGTCTCTGATGATAAGGGCTATGCTATTGCTCTCATTGAGAACTTACAGCGCGAAGATCTCAATCCTGTAGAAATGGCTATTGCTATCGATCAGATGATGCAAGAGTGCAATATGACACAAGATGATGTAGCTAAGAATATCGGTAAGTCTCGTTCTACCGTAGCTAATCTCTTGCGTGTACTTAAATTAGAAGATGAGCCTCTCTCTTGTCTGCGTGCCAACAAGATCGACCTAGGTCATGCCAAGCTGTTATTGTCCTTATCAGGTAGCCATCAGGTTGAAGCATGCCGTACTATTATCAAGAAAGCCCTGTCAGTGCGTGGTACAGAGGCTTACATTAAAGAGCTGCAGCAAAAACAAGACAAGAAAGACAAATCGTCTAATTCAGATAAAGAAAAATCCAAAAAATCAGAAGATCTGTATTTGGAGCTGTTAAGCAAGCTCGAAAAGAGCGTATCAGATAGGCTTGGTGGCTGTAAGGCTAAGTTTAAGCATCAGCATGATGGCAAAGGCTCTTTAGTTTTAAGCTATTCTTCACAAGATGAGCTGAGCAAGATCATCAAGGCTTTAGGTCTGAGTGTAGTAAGTTCTCAAGATGGTGATGTGATCGCTACAGATGATAAGTAGCAAGATCAGCTAGTGCAGATAAGGAGTGTCTGCATATAGCTGTACTTTGCGTGAAAGCCTTATAGAATCAAGATTGTATCCACAAAATTTTGAAACCATATCCACCGAATTTCAAAAAAGTGTTTACACAAAATTAAATACACTTTTAGGCAGTTATCTAAGATAAACTCGGAGTTATACTACGTGAGTCGCTCAGATCTTTTGCCTAGTTTTTTATGGCCAAAGATCAAGCTGATGGGACTATCTTTGTATATGTGATAGTGACTTTCAACTTACATAGGAGAGTGGGGACGCTTGGGCATTTAACCGCATGAGTTAGCCACTAAAAAGATATGAGAGATTCAAATCTGTATAACAGTGACGAGAACACTGTAGATAATAACGAGCACAAAAGCCACGATGTTGCTAAGTCTGTTTCACGTGAACAATTAGACAGTAGCAATCAACATCCAATCGATCTCAAGAGTGGTAATAAAGATAGATCATATGATGCCTACGACGATGTAGAGGCAGATGATCAGTTTGTCTCTAAGATCTCAGCACAAGAGGCTCTTGAACTTAGCAAAAAGCAGCCTGGCTTACCTAAAATGATCCGCCTTTTACAGGTGCTCATCTTATGTATGTTTGGTTCGGCATTTGTGGGGTTTTACAAAGGATACAATCTTATCAAGGGGCTTGAGTCTTATTATGCGGGCGCTCAAGAACCAATTGATTACGCTCAATCCTTAGCTGCTATTGCTGGTCCATTAGCAGATCAAGGTGCCTTAGGTTGTGCCCTGTGGTTTATGATCTCTTCTATATGTGGTGGCTTAGGCGTAATTATTCCTTTTGCGGTATATAACTTTATTGCACGTCGTGGCGAGCAGAGCCGTTTTCCAGGTACTGCAGGTGTGATGTACGATGCGATCAAGGCAGAAGTCTATAAGTACTCCATCATGGTTCTGATCTTAGGAGCTGTGTTTAAGTTCACTGATCTTAATGACATGATCACCATTGCTACATTTGTAATCATGATGTGCGTGCAATTAGTTCTTTCTAGCTATAGCTTAGGCTTTGCCTCACAGAAGGCTGCTCAAGAGACTTATAAGTCCAGTTCACAAGGTGCTGCAAACTCAAGTAGTGATGCAGCAATTAAGTAGCAAAACACTTAGATTACAGATCATAAAAAGCTCGATTTATGTACAGCCTCTTTAAGATCAAGATGTGGTACATGGGATCGAGCTTTTTTCATTATTGACCGTACAAGCATTTGACTAATACCAATACACAAGCCACAGCCTTAAGTAACGATGATTTGCCGATGTATATGGAGATGCTAAAGCAGCCTCACTCAAGACTAAAACAAAGACCAAGACCAAGACTAAGACTAAGACTAAGACCAAGACAAAGATCAGGAGTGGTGGCAATAGCAAGAGCAAGAGTAGCAGCAAGCGCATTGGCGAGGCTTTGGCAAGATCGTAAGTGTGGCCATAAGATCTTGAGAGTGCTATGCGTGCTGGTCGTGGCGGTGCGCGATATTTTGAGATCGCTAAGATCGCCGTTAGATTCATCGAAGCTGAGATCTCTTTTAAGTATGGTTTGTGCGTGGCGAGCTTAAGATTTAAGTGGTGAGAGATCATTAGTATTTGGTGCGGGCGCTCTGAGTGCAATTAACAGAAAATGGATGTTTTGATGGTTGATGGTTGCTAAAGCTAACTTTTTATCTACATCAGGTCATGGGCTATGCTGGAGGTGCTCACTTTTTGTGGGGTACTTAAAAGTCAATTTAGATGATTGACTGCAAAAAGTTGCGGTGCAGGGGGCTTAGTAATGCACCGAATCGATGCAAGAATATTTTGCAAAGATTTTAGAGTAGGGTTAGATAAAAGGTGTAATGCGCATCTTTAGTATCTTGTCAAAATGAGTGGGATCTGTATGTATACAAGTTAGCGTTTGTCTTTTGATCTAGCGCACACACCGCTGTTAGTTATGTTTGACTATAAATGCGCTTATACATAGTAAAAAAGGGAGTTCTGCATGAACTTGTATACCAGTTTGACCTGGGAATCTTACCTATTTTGATTGCCTGAGTTGGCAGAGAATTACGTATGCTTTTGCGCTTATTGATAGGACTTTGAGAGTTTTGTGTGACTAATCTCTCAATGGTCGCGTGACAATGCGCACACTTTAGTTAACACGTGATGATAACTAGCTTTGTAACTTGATAATTTTTTCCATATGTATATGTCACAAGATTGTGATTTCAATTTCTAATTTGAAAACAATCAGAGTATATTATCAAGCTGATAAAGGAACTGCTAAGCACTGTCTAGCGGGCTTTTCATGGCTTATTGCTCTGGATTTTGACCCTTACAGGTCTTTATTTTTAGCTCGGTAATGCCATCGATTTGTATCTGAGTGCGTTGCACTACAAATGCACATCAAAGCCAGTCTATTACAGACTTGTAACGCACTTTATCACCCCATGATGAACATGTTTATCATGGTGTTTTAGTTGTGACTCAAGGGCACTTCACCACTAGTCTTCAAAATTCGTGCTTGCGACTTTAAGTTTGTAGCTTTTATAAGTTATCAAATCTAAGTCTGTGTAGCATGGGTCTTGTTGACTATGAGAGTCATGGCGCTTTTGAGGGCTTTATCCTGATGGTCAATGACTATTAAGTCATAGATCAGGCTTATGAAAACGGTAATACCCATTTGCATAAGATTAGGGTTAGTTCTCGTTTTGAGAGCTGTTTAGTTCTTAAATGCGCCATGTCTTTTACATTGAAGAGTTCAGAGAGCAGCTAAAAATCTCTTAGATACGCTACTTGCGCTAACTTCCTTACATGTACTTGTATATGTAGGCAAGGTAGTTAAAAGCAGCCTCTAAGATAGCTTTAGCGTTTCTATACTTCAGAGGACAGCCTCGTAGTTTTTGGCAGCCTATTGAGATGTTATAAAGCTACGACGTACATGACCTCCTATCTTGCTAAAGATAAGATGGCAGGTATTGCTTGCTAACTTACTTTTCAAGAGGCCAGGTTTAGGCTAGGCGGCAAGTACTAACGATTGCTCTTTGAGCTTGTTGTTGCTTGCTTACCTGTCATGAATTTTGGCTTGGGATGGAATGATTTAAAAGGCTTGATGAGATGGCTTGCCATAACATCTGCATTTGAATCAAAACTCTGAGGACAAGCAGTAATTTAGTCATCGAGCGCAACTATGCTATGTAAGGCGAGCATTTTTAAATGCTGCTCATTTCAGGCCTAAATCCTGAGTGCGGTAATTTCTTAGTGTTGCTTTAAAGAGCGTTTTTGCAAGTTCATCCAGGAATCAAAAGTATCTTATGTCTGGGACTTCATCTCAAGAATATATTGGACACCACCTTCATTTCTTGCAGGTTGATCTCCGCGATGGCAGTATCGTAGATAGTGTTATTCCTAGAGAGCCAGCAGCTTACGAAAAGTGCATGGAAGCAAGCGGATCTCAGTCTGATTGCTTAACCATCACTGGTTATGATCAGTGCTACTTTTCAGATTTAGCTCAAGGCTCCTGTATCTCCTATCACGCGCCTTCGGAGCATGAGGCTTCATTGATTAACTTCTACCACTTAAACCTAGATTCTCTAGGCTTTACAGTGCTCTTAGGTTTACTGTTCTTCTGGTTATTCAGAAGTGCTACTAAGAGAACTGCTACTGGAGTTCCAACCAAGCTTCAGTGCTTTGTAGAAATGATCTTTGAGTTCGTACAGGGATCTGTTTCCTCCATCTTCAAGCGCAAGAGCAATCTCATTGCTCCACTGTCGCTGACTGTGTTTATGTGGGTTTTCCTCATGAACCTGATGGATCTGCTCCCTATCGATCTGTTACCTCACTTTGCAAGCACAATCGGTGTTCCTTACTTAAGAGTAGTGCCATCAGCTGACGTAAACATCACCTTGTCTATGGCATGTGGTGTGTTCTTGCTGATCTTCTACTTTGCTTTCACCAATATTGGTGTTAAGGGCTTCGTTAAGGCTTATACCCTTCACCCATTCCATCACTGGGTTTTCGCACCTATTAACGTCATCTTGGAAGGTGTTTCACTCCTGGCCAAGCCTGTCTCATTAGGTCTGCGACTCTTCGGTAACATGTACGCAGGTGAGATGATCTTCATCCTTATCGCTCTGTTACCTCTCTGGTGGATTCAGTGGGTGCTGAACGTGCCTTGGGCATTGTTCCACATTCTGATTGTTACCTTGCAAGCATTCATCTTCATGGTTCTGACTATTGTTTATCTGTCAATGGCCAGTGAAGAGGACTAAGCGAGCAAACTAAGTTACAAAGTGCTAGTAGTCACAACAACTTTTTACGACGCTAATGTTTTGCAACTTAAAACTAATGTTCGCTTAGCTTCTTAGTGAAGTGAATGAAAAGTTAATAAACAGATGTACCAAGTAAGTTACTTATGGGCTACTTGGATGCATTCTGCAACGGGCCAAAGGGCGTGAGTTTTTCTTAACTTTACCCCTCACACTTTGGTTCTGATGATTTTAAAAAGCTATAAAAAAGCAAAGAAATTTGTACTTTTAAGGAGAATTTAAATGGATTTCAACATCCTCGCTGCCGGTATTATGATGGGCTTAGCTGCTATCGGTGCTGCAATCGGTATCGGTATCTTAGGCGGTAAATTCTTAGAGGGCTCTGCACGTCAGCCTGACTTACTTCCATTACTCCGTACTCAGTTCTTCATCGTAATGGGTCTTGTTGACGCTATTCCTATGATCGGTGTAGGCCTTGGCATGTACCTCATGTTTGCTGCTTAAGCTAAACGAGAGTTTTAGCAAGGAGCTAACACCTTGGAAATTAATGCTACATTTTTAGGACAGGCCGTAGCTTTCCTCATTTTCGTGGTCTTATGCATGAAATATGTTTGGCCACCTTTAATGGACGTTCTTGAGAAGCGTCAAAAGGAAATCGCTGACGGTTTATCCAACGCCGAAAAGGCTAAAAAGAACCTTGAGTTAGCTAAGTCCAATGCCTCAGACACTCTGCGTAATGCAAAGGAAGAGGCTCAGAAGATCATTGATGAGGCACAAAAGCAGCGCTCAATGATCCTGGACCGTGCTGCTGAAGAGGCTACTAACGAAAAGAACCGCATCATCGATTCTGCTAAGGCAGAAATCGAAGCAGAGCGTAACAAGGCTCGTGAAGAATTACGTGCTGAAGTTATCGCGTTAGCTGTTGCTGGTGCGGAGAAAATTCTTGATAAGAAAATGGACTCAAGCTCTGATCATCAAATGGTCAAGAAGATTGTTGATTCCTTGTAAAGTGTGGGGGCAAAGCATTGGCTGAGAACCTAACTATAGCAAGACCTTACGCCCAAGCAGTGTTTGAGATTGCTCAGAAAGACAAGACATTCGACAAGTGGTCAGTGTCACTGCAGGCTTTATCCTGCGCAGTGTCTAGCGAGCAGCTCCTCACTATGATCAAGAATGCAGCCACTCGCGATGAGGCTGCTAAGATTTTGATCGGGGTTGCAGGTGATCTTCTTGATGAAAAAGCTCAGAACTTTGTTCGAGTTTTAGGTGAGAACGATCGTTTTGAAGTTCTCCCTGAAATCTGTCAAGAGTTTATCAGGTTAAGAGACGACTATCTGAAGGTAAAGGCTGTTGAGATTGTATCAGCCCGTCCACTTGCTAAAGAGGACGAGAAAGCAATCGTAGCCAAGCTTGAGCAAAAGTATCAGGCAACCGTAAGTCTTACACGTACAATTGACCCAAGCATCATGGGTGGTGTCATCATTCGCGTTGGCGATGAAGTTATTGATGGCAGTGTAAAGACCAACCTCGGTAGATTGTCCTCTACCCTCAAGTAAAGCAGGGGAAATTTAAATGCAATTAAACTCAACTGAAATTGCCGATCTCATCAAACAGCGCATCGAGCAATTTAAGGTTGTCACTGAGGCTCGCGACGAGGGTACTATCGTTTCCGTTAACGACGGTATCGTTCGTATTCACGGCCTCTCAAGCGTCATGCAAGGTGAAATGCTGGACTTCGGCGAAGGTCTTTATGGTCTGGCTTTAAACCTCGAGCGTGACTCTGTTGGTGCTATCGTTTTAGGCCCATACTCTCACTTATCTGAGGGTATGAAGGTTCGTAGCACTGGCCGTATTCTGGAAGTACCAGTTGGCAATGGCTTATTAGGTCGTGTTGTTAACACCTTAGGTGAGCCAATTGACGGCAAGGGCCCAATTGAGAAGGCAGCTTTCTACCCAGTAGAAAAGATTGCTCCAGGCGTTATTGCTCGTCAGGGCGTTGCTCAGCCTATCCAGACCGGCTATAAGGCAGTTGACGCTATGATTCCTATCGGTCGTGGCCAGCGTGAGCTGATCATTGGTGACCGTCAGGTAGGTAAGACTGCTTTAGCTATCGATACCATTATCAACCAGAAGAACTATGGTGTACGCTGCATCTACGTAGCTATCGGCCAGAAGGCCTCCACCATTGCTGGTGTAGTACGTAAGCTTGAAGAGCACGGTGCTTTAGAGAACACTATCGTTGTTGCAGCTTCTGCATCCGATACTGCTGCTCTGCAGTACATTGCTCCATACGCTGGCTGTGCTATGGGTGAGTACTTCATGGATCAGGGCGAAGACGCCTTAATCATCTATGACGACTTATCAAAGCACGCTGTTGCTTACCGTCAGATTTCTCTGCTGCTGCGTCGTCCTCCAGGGCGTGAAGCATTCCCAGGTGACGTTTTCTACTTACACTCACGTCTTCTCGAGCGTGCCTCACGTGTTAACGCTGAGTACTTAGAGGAGCTTAGTGGTGGTAAGGTCAAGGGTAAGACTGGTTCTTTAACCGCTCTGCCTATTATTGAGACCCAAGCAGGTGACGTTTCCGCGTTCATTCCTACCAACGTAATTTCTATTACCGATGGTCAGATCTTCTTAACTTCTTCTCTGTTCAACTCAGGTGTTCGTCCTGCTGTTGACCCAGGTATCTCCGTATCTCGTGTAGGTGGTGCCGCACAGACTAAGATTATTAAGAAGCTCTCAGGTGGTATTCGTACCGCTTTAGCTCAGTACCGCGAGCTTGCAGCTTTCGCTCAGTTCTCATCAGACCTTGATGATGCAACTCGTAAGCAGCTTGATCACGGTCAGAAGGTAACCGAGCTCATGAAGCAAAAGCAGTTTGCTCCATTAACTGTTGCTGAGCAGGCTCTCGTTATTTTCGCAGCTGAGCGTGGCTACCTTGAGGATGTTGAACTTTCCAAGATTCTGCCATTTGAGTCCGCCCTGTTAGAGTTTGCTCGTCAGAAGTACGGCGATTTGCTGAACAGCCTCGAGCAGAAGCCAGACTATAACGATGACATCGTTAAGAGCTTTGGCGATTTAATCTCTGAGTTCAAGTCAACTCAGACTTACTAGGAGCTCTAACAATGGCCGGAGCAAAAGAAATCCGCACTAAGATCGCTAGTGTTAAGAACACTCAGAAGATCACTAGTGCGATGCAAATGGTAGCCGCATCGAAGATGAGACGTGCTCAGGAGAAAATGTCTTCTTCACGTCCATATTCGCAGGCTCTCAGCCGCATCATCGGACACATTGCCGCTGGTCACACTGAGTACCACCATCCGTACATGGTTGAGCGAGAGGTTAAGAACATTGGTTATATCATTGTTTCTACCGATCGTGGCCTGTGCGGCGGTCTTAATATCAACCTCTTCCGTAAGGTTTTAGGCGAGATTAAAGGCGCCTTAGACAGCGGTAAAGGTGTTAAGACTGTACTGTTAGGTGGTAAGGCCCACTCATTCTTTGCCCGTGCTGGCGTTGAAATCATCGCTCAACACGCAGGCTTTGGTGATGAGCCTTCACCTGACAAGCTGGTCGGTGCCATTAAGGTGATGACTCAGGCTTTCTTAAACGGCGAAGTTGATCAGATCAATCTGTGCTTCAACGGCTTTAAGAATACGATGGTGCAGCTTCCAATGGTTGTTAAGCTTTTACCTCTCCCAATCACTGATGATGAGAACGTAAAGAGCCACCATTGGGATTACATCTACGAACCTGATCCAGCTATCATTTTGAATGTAGTTTTAGATCGTTATATTCAGCAGATGGTTTACCAGGCAGTTCTTGAGAACCTTGCCAGTGAGCAGGCTGCCCGAATGGTGGCTATGAAAGCCGCGACGGATAACGCCGAGACTCTTGTTAGCGATCTGCAACTTGAATATAACAAGGCACGTCAAGCAAGTATTACGATGGAGCTTAATGACATCGTATCGGGTGCATCAGCGGTCTAAACAAGTAGAGGATAAAAAATGGCAGAAGCTAGAAAGCGTGCTGGTGAAAAGGGCACTATTGTGCAGATCATCGGCGCTGTTGTGGATGTGGAGTTTGCAGAAAACGCCATCCCAGAGCTTTATGACGCACTCGATATTAAGGGCGACGGCAAACAGCGTCCTGACATCGTTTTAGAAGTGCAACAACAAATCGGCGGCGGCGTTGTACGTTGTATCGCCATGGGTTCATCTGACGGTTTATGCCGTGGCTTAGAGGCTGTTAATACTGGTGACGGTATTAAGGTTCCTGTAGGCCATGCAACCTTAGGCCGTATTATGAACGTTCTGGGCCAGCCAGTAGACGAGCGCGGCCCTATCGGTGAGGAAGATCGCTGGGTTATTCACCGTGCTGCTCCTACTTACGCAGAGCAGAGCGCAACCACTGAGATCTTAGAAACCGGTATTAAGGTTATTGACCTTATCTGTCCTTTCGCTAAGGGTGGTAAGGTAGGCCTCTTCGGTGGTGCTGGTGTAGGTAAGACCGTTAACATGATGGAGCTTATCAACAACATCGCTAAGGCCCACTCAGGCTTATCCGTATTCACCGGTGTAGGCGAGCGTACCCGTGAGGGTAACGACTTCTACCACGAGATGGAAGAGTCTAAGGTTCTTGACAAGGTATCCATGGTTTACGGCCAGATGAATGAGCCACCAGGGAACCGTTTACGTGTAGCTTTAACTGGTCTGACCGTTGCTGAGAAGTTCCGTGACGAGGGTAAGGACGTGCTGTTGTTCATCGACAACATCTATCGTTATACCTTAGCCGGTACCGAAGTATCAGCTCTGCTCGGTCGTATGCCATCAGCTGTAGGTTATCAGCCAACCTTAGCTGAGGAAATGGGTGCACTTCAGGAGCGTATTGCTTCTACTAAGAAGGGTTCCATTACCTCTATTCAGGCTGTGTACGTGCCTGCTGACGACTTAACTGACCCATCCCCAGCTACTACCTTCGCTCACTTAGACGCAACCATCGTGCTTTCACGTCAGATTGCATCTTTAGGTATTTACCCAGCTGTGGATCCGCTTGACTCTACTTCACGTCAGCTTGATCCGCTCGTTGTTGGTCAGGAGCACTATGAGGTAGCTCGTGGCGTTCAGACTATTCTGCAGCGCTACAAGGAGCTCAAGGACATTATCGCCATCTTAGGTATGGACGAACTGTCAGAAGACGACAAGCTTACCGTAGCTCGTGCACGTAAGATTGAGCGTTTCTTATCTCAGCCATTCTCTGTTGCTGAAGTATTTACCGGCTCCCCTGGTAAGTATGTATCCTTAAAGGACACCATCCGTGGCTTCAAGGGCATCATCAACGGCGAATACGACAACTTACCTGAGCAGGCATTCTACATGGTAGGCTCTATTGATGAAGTTGTAGAGAAGGCCAAGAGCTTATAGTCAGGAGGTATGACGCATGGAAGATATTACTTTCCATCTTAACGTCGTAAGTGGTGTTGGCAGTATGTATTCAGGTCGCGTCAGAGCTATGTCTGTAACTGGCTCTGAGGGTGAACTGGGTATTCGCCATGGCCACACTCCTTTAATTACCACCATCAAGGCAGGTATGGTTACCTTAGTTGACGCTGAGGGTAAAGAAGATCAAATCTATCTTGCAGGCGGTATTTTAGAGGTTCAGCCTGAGGACGTAACTGTCCTTGCTGATACTGCTCTGCGTGCTGATGACATTGATGCAGCTAAGGCTGAAGAAGCAATGCGCGCAGCACGTGAGGCCATTTCTCATGCCAATGCTGGTGATAAGGACTACACTCAGGCCTTCATCAAGCTGTCCGAGGCAATGGCTCAGCTCAAGGTGGTCGAGCTCGCACGCTCACGCAGACGTTAATAGATCTTCTATTAACTCGACAAAAAAAAAGGGACCAATTGGTCCCTTTTTTTATGCCTTTTGAGCATGATTTAGATAAAGAAGCTACGTTCGTATAAACCGTAGTGACATTGACCTGCTTCGCCATCGCGAATCATAGTAAGACCAAAGAGCACTTTCTTCTTAGCCTTGTTCATTTCAATATAGACTACGCCACCGTCATTGAGTAAATCTTTTTGTACAATCAGTTCTACTGCAGGCTCGAGTAGATCTGAGCTAAATGGTGGATCTAAGAAGATAAGATCAAAGGTTGGTTTACTTTCCAGGTTCTCAAGGAAGCGTAAAGCGTCCTGATTGACTACATGAGCTTCACCTGCAGCATCAGGCAGGGTGGAGATATTGCTTTTAAGGATTGCTGCTGTATCTGCATCCTTTTCAACTAGGGTTAGAGATTTTGCGCCTCGTGATAAAGCCTCAAGGCCCAAAGCTCCAGAACCTGCAAATAAATCTAAAACTGCAGCGCCGCTAGTTCTTTCGCCAATCCAATTAAAAACGGTCTCACGAACGCGATCGGTGGTTGGACGTAGGCCATCCATGTCGATAACTTCTAACTTACGGCCCTTAAATAGGCCACCTATGATACGGATCTTGTTGTCGTAAGCCACTTATTTCCCCTGAAAGCCTTCGTTAATTTCTTATCTGCAAATCGTTTTAGTACAGATTTTGGCTCCATTGTAAGGCTTTTCTCTCATTCTTGGGCATTTTCGCTATAATGTTTAGCGCTTTGCATTGATAATTGGTTTAATGCTAAGCCTCACTAAAGAGGCCAACTATCTTCTATCTTGATCAGGCCACACTTTATCTGTGACCACTTGGTCAATTTTGAGCAATGTTGCTCTCAAGCAGCCAAACAAAGAATCGATAGCTTTGTACTTCACAACTATGCCTAAAATTTAGGGCTTTAACATCTTGTGGAAGTAAGCTGCAGCAAGCTGAATCATACAATTGTATGGTCTAGTTGTGTTTTGTCATATGCCTCTTCTGCACTGGCAGTCGAGCAGAATCGGAACTTATAAGCATGGGTTTTTTTTCAAAGTTATTCGGCAGAAAAAAGAAAGACGAAGCTGATGTTTCACAAGAGTCTCAACTAGAACAACAGTCTTTAAGCCGTAACGAACAGGATGACCAGCCGGTTGTTGATGCCATCGTTAAAGAAGAGAAGGCTGAACAGGGTCATTTGAGTCTACAAGATGACAATGAGTCTGTGTTTGCTGATGGCGACAAGGATAGTGACCTTAACTCAGAGATCATCGACGATATTGCTGCTCAAGTTGAGGAAGCCGAAAAAAAAGAGCCATCTTGCGACAGCGCCAAGCAGGGAACGAGCTCTGAGTCTCAGGATGATGCAACCGATGCGGTTGCTCCAGCTGTTGCAAGTAAAGAGACTGACAACGTAGACGCCGCTGCAGTTGCAGCCGCTCAGGCAGAAGCCGAAGCAAAGGCTAAGGCAGAGGCAGAGGCCGAAGCACAAGCAAAGGCTCAAGCAGAGGCCGAAGCAAAGGCCAAGGCAGAAGCCGAAGCAAAGGCCAAGGCAGAAGCTGAAGCACAAGCCAAGGCCAAGGCAGAAGCTGAGGCAAAGGCTAAGGCAGAGGCCGAAGCACAAGCTAAGGCAGAGGCCGAGGCAAAGGCTAAGGCAGAGGCCGAGGCAAAGGCTAAGGCAGAGGCCGAAGCAAAGGCCAAGGCAGAGGCCGAAGCAAAGGCCAAAGCAGAGGCCGAAGCAAAGGCCAAGGCAGAAGCCGAGGCAAAAGCCAAGGCAGAGGCCGAAGCAAAGGCCAAGGCAGAGGCTGAGGCAAAGGCTAAAGCAGAAGCTGAAGCAAAGGCCATGGCAGAGGCTGAGGCAAAGGCTAAGGCAGAAGCTGAAGCTGCAAGCGAGGTTGTAGAATCAGAGGACGCAGAAGAGGCAGCTGCAGACGAGGCTGAAGGTGAGGTTGAGTCTGATGAAGATGGCAAACCTAAAACTAAGCGTCGTGGCAAGCGTGCTGCTAAGGCCGCTAAAGAAGCCAAAGAAGAAGCTGCTGCTGAGCAAGAAGACACCGAGTCTGAAGAGACTGAGGTTGCTGAACCTGTCGAAGTAGAACAGCAAGAAGAGATTAAGAAAGAGAAAGCCTCATTCTTCAGCCGCTTAAAGAAGACTCGTGATAATCTTGCCTTTGGTGTGAGCTCTCTGATCTTTGGTCGCAAGATCGATGAAGAGTTATACGAGGACTTAGAGACTGCTCTTATTCAGGCTGACTTAGGTGTTGATACCACCATGAAAGTCATTGAGCAGTTACGCGATGAGTCTCGTATCCGTGATCTGCGTGATGCCGGTGCGCTGCGTAATAACTTAAACCGTATTCTGTCCAATATCCTCTATCCAGTGGAAAAACCACTGATGGTGATGGATCACACTCCATTTGTTATTCTGATGGTGGGTGTAAACGGTGCCGGTAAGACCACTACCATTGGTAAGCTTGCGAAGAAGTACCAGGATATGGGTCTTAAAGTCATGTTAGCTGCAGGTGATACTTTCCGTGCTGCTGCAGTTGAGCAATTACAAGAGTGGGGCCGTCGTGCAGATGTTCCGGTCATTGCTCAGGCTACAGGCTCTGATAGTGCATCAGTACTCTTTGATGCAGTTAACGCCGCAAAGGCACGTGATATCGACGTACTCATCTGTGATACTGCAGGTCGTCTGCAGAACAAAGACAATCTCATGGAAGAGTTGCGCAAGATTGTTCGTGTAATGCAGAAGATCGATCCAGCTGTTCCTCATGAGACTTTATTGGTACTTGATGCTGCAACTGGTCAGAACGCAGTATCTCAAACCAAACTCTTTACCGAGGCAGTGAATGTATCTGGTTTAGTGCTAACTAAGCTTGATGGCACAGCCAAGGGTGGTGTGGTTATTTCACTTGCTGATAAGTACGGCATCCCTATTCGCTATGTTGGTATTGGTGAGAAGGCTGAGGACTTACGTGAGTTCAAGGTAGAGCCTTACGTTGAAGCTTTAGTAGGTGAAGACCTCAAATAGCAATCTATCGCTTTAGATTCATTGATAAGAGCCGGCTTTATGCCGGCTTTTTTATGTCTCAAAACAAATTTTGCACAATCAAATACGTATGTTTTGGTAGTGCTTTAGGGCGATATTTTGATTTATTTTGGGGCTTGATACAGGCTTTTTATACACAAAATTATTTATAAACATGCGCTTTATTTGAGTTTAAGGTTTCTACTCTATACAGATTGTTTTAGGACTATCGTCTTTGGTACAAAATGGGTGTTTTAAGCGCACTTTTGGCTCAAAAGTGAGAGCTAACCGTCAAATTTACTTAAATATCCAAACTAATTGCGAAAAAGTATCAGTAAGTTTTTGCGAAATTTTTCTATAAGCTCATAATGCAGACTTTCTTTTAGCACTGAAAATCCCTCAAGTGGAGCCATTGTTAGTTGTTGTAATGGTGTTTGTCTGTATTCGATGCTAAAAATTTTGTATCACAAACAGAGAGTGTTTTTGAATAATGTCTTCTAAAAGTAAGTATAAGAAAAGCCTGTTAGCAGTGGCTTTATCTATGGTAACCGTTCCTAATGTCTACGCAGCAGATCAGACTAAAGGTACTAATTATGATCGCATTGCTGGCGAGACTGTAGTTATCACCGCTGCTCGTACTCAAAAAGCACTTCTCGATACTGATGCTTCTGTAGCTGTCGTTACAGGTAAAGAGACTCAGCTGTTAAACCGTGACAGCGTACCTGATCTGTTAAGCACCCAATCAAGCTTAAACATCGTTTCCGATGGTACTCCTGGTGCTAAGCGTGTTGCTATTCGTGGTGAGCACTCAAACCGTACCTTAGTAATGGTCAACGGTGATCGTATTTCCGATCAGAAGACCAAGTCAGGCGCTCCAATGCTCATGAACCCATACTTCATTGATCGTATTGAAGTAGTAAAGGGCCCTGCATCTGTTTTATACGGCTCTGATGCTATTGGCGGTATTGTTAACGTTATTACCAAGCAAGCTTCTGCAAACCCAATCGATGTTGAGGCTGGCGTAGGTTACAACAGTGCCACCTCTTCATTTACTGAGTTTATGAATGCAACTGGTACTGTAGATCGCTTTAAGTATGCAGTAGGCGCATTTAATGATAATGCAGGTGATTTACGTATCGCTGATGGTCGTTATGTAGATAACACTGCCTATAGAGCACACGGCTTCAATGCTGACTTAAGCTATGACGTTACCGACAAGCTTACCTTAGGCTATAACGGTGAGCTGTACATTTCATCATCTGAAGTATCTACCACCACCGATTACCCTGCATATCAAAACTTCCGTGGTTCTATGCCTAAGTGGAACCGTATGAAGCATAAGCTCTACTTCAAGGCTGTAGACTTAAATGACTATGTAGCTGCTGTAGATGGTTCTTTCTACTATCAGACCAACGATAAGGATTATTTAAACACTCCATATGCTGGTGTAGATATCGACGTAGCTAACGAGCAAGAGAGCTTTGGTGCAAACCTCCAAGCTGAGTTCTCCTTATCCGACACTTTCTACCTCGTAACTGGCTACGAAGGTCGCCTCGACAAAGCTAAAGCATACTCTGTCATGGATTTAGACATGAGCACTCTTATGGGCGGCCATCTTCCATCGGGCATGCCTTATAAGCGCATGGTGCACACATTCGATGATGCTGGCTTTAAGCAACAGAATCATGCTATCTACTCCATGCTCTCAACCTACATCACTGATGAACTGACCTTAAATACTGGCATTCGTTACAACTATGTAAAGAATGAAGCTGGCACCACTACTATGGGTGGCATGAACTATTTTGCAGCTCCTAAGCCAGGTATGCCTCCTGTAGCTCCTGCAAAAGTCAAGAAAACAGCTTATGGCGATCAGACTGACAATAAGCTCTTAGGCTCGGTGGGTCTTGTTTACCGTCCATTTGATAACGGTGCTTTCCGTGCAAATTGGTCACAGGGATTTAGATCCCCAACCATGCAGGAGCTGTTCATCACCACCTCAACTGGTGAAATGCAGTACGGTAACCCTAACTTAAAGCCTGAAGAGTCCGATAACTTTGAGATTGGCTTCCGTTGGGATGATGGTGCTTTAGCTGCTGATTTTGCAGTGTTCTACACCATGGCTGATAACTACATTGAGACTCAGAAAGTCATTAAGCCTAACCCAACAGGTCGTCCTGATATTTTCTATACCTTCCAGAACATTGCTCAGGCTACTACTTATGGTTCTGACCTGTCACTTGCATACCTCATCGATGGTACTTACGAGCCTTATGTAAACTTAACTTACCTGGTGCGTGAGTATGAAATTGAGGGTAAGTCATCTAAGAACAATGGTACTCCACGTTGGTCAGGTAATGCAGGTTTACGCTACTACGGCTCTACTTTCAATGTAGATGGCTATGCTAAGTTTGCTGACAACTCTAAGAACGACGACATTGCTGAAAGCTCATACATTGGTGCGTACAACTTAGCAGGCTTCGTAACTTGGAACTTAGCCGTATCAGCTCACTTCGGTTCAAATGATCAGTTCACTGCATACGCAGCTTTAGAGAACATCTTTGATAAGAAGTACATGACTAATGAGCTGATTCACGATGCTGGCCGCAGCTTCTCATTAGGCGTTCGTGGCAAGTTCTAAGATCGTACAGTTCTTGTGACTAAGGGCTTAGTCCTAGACTAAGATAAGCTCGTACTCATGTAATTGAGCTTACTTTTAGTCAATACTAAAAAAGCAGCGCTATGGCGCTGCTTTTTGCTGATGACAAAAGAAAAGGCAGTTTCCTTTGTGGTTACTGCCTTTTCTTTTACCCTTAGATAAGTTCGTACTTGATTGGGATTAGTACTCGATTATTCATTGAAGATAGTTTGGTATTGAATCTGAGCATGCTCTTGGCAAGTTTGCCTGCAGCCTCATCTAAGATCTTATGGCCAGAGCTTTTATTGATGGTGTATGAGATCACCACGCCACGTTCAATTACAAACTCAACCATCACAGTGCCTTCAAGTTTGCGTCTTACGGCATTACGAGGGTAACGCAGCTTGCTTTTGATCTCTTTTACGAGCAGAGATGACAGCTCAGCTGTGATCTTGCGGCTTTGCTGCTCGCTAGCTTGTGGTGTTGGTTGTGTAGTTTGCTTTGCCTGTGTATCAGGTTTTACTGATGTTTGATGTCTAGTGCTTGAGGTTTGAGCCTCTCGTTTTGGTTGTGGCCTAGGCTCAACTTTTGGCTTAGGCTCAGCTTTTGGTTGAGGTTTTGGCTCCGCTTTAGGCTTAGGCTGGGGCTTGCTTTCAGGCTTTGGCTCAACCTTTGGTTCTACTTTAGGCTCTACCTTAGGCTCAGGCTTAACTTCCTCTTTTAGCTCAGGTTTAGGCTCTTCTTTAGTTTCAACCTTCTCTGGCTCAACTTGTTTTGGAGCTGCTTGAATAGGCTCATGATCCTCAAGAGTTTTTTCTTGTGGCTCTATCTTTTCGGCTGCAGCAACATTTAAAGAGAGGATTACAGATTCAAAGTTTTGCTGTGGAGTAATGATGAACTTTGGATTGTCCAAGACTCCTATAGCCACGAGGGAACCAAGCACACCCATGAAGCCACAGGTGCGTGCAACTAAGTCAGGATCCATCGAGAAACACTTATGAATCATCTATTTTGATCCTGCGCTGCTATTTGTTGGAGCAGTACTCTCGCTTGCTGGAGTACCAACATCGGAGCCTGGGGCACCTGGGGCGTTATCGTTTTTCTCAGCAACAACTAAAAGGCGACCATGGGTATAGGTACGAGCCAGATCAGCAACTGTGATTAAGTGCTGAGTAGGAGTGTCACTAGAGATCACCAGCTCAATGCTGAGCTCTTCGTTATTGTCGTTGCACTCAACCATGCGCTTTTCGATGATAGTTTCAAGCTCATCTACAGTACATGGAGTCTCTCCAGCACTAAAGTTACCGTGAGCGTCTACACTGACACGAATAGTGGCAGTACGGCTTTCGCTTTGAGCAGTACCTGATTGAGGTAAGTTAAAGTCAATCACCGGCAGGGTAAAGCTCATGGTCATGATGAAGAAGATCACGAGCATAAAGATCACGTCAATCAGTGGTGTTAGATCGACATTTAAGTCATCATCATGCTCGTTCATGGAAAATGTCTCCTGACATTGAAACTTGGTGGCCGCAAGCAAGGTAGCTATGGGCTAACTTGTTGATATGCCTAAAGGGTTGTTTGGGGTTGTGCTGTGCGTTAGTGGAGCTTAATGTTGCTAATTGCAAGGTTGATTTGGTTTCTAAATGCTCTGAGGTTCATGAGCAAGTAGTAATGAACAATCAGCGCTGGGATCGCAAGAGTCAGACCCATCACAGTGGTTAATAATGCTTCCCAAATACCGCCAGCAAGCATAGATGGATCAGGCATAGAGCGCGCTGAGAGGTTGGCAAATACATCTACCATACCTAAAACAGTGCCTAACAGGCCTAATAAAGGGCCGATAGCAGCACATAGCTTTAAGAAGTACATGGATGAATAGATGCCTTTCATCTGAACTTGCATCAGAGTGTTAATGATGAGCTCACGATTAGGCTTATTACCCTCGTCTTGACTCTTATTGGCTTCAGCCTCATTAACTGAGGTAATGATGCTGCTAGCAATGCCATTGGCTGATAAACCTTGTTTCTTAACGAGGATTACCAAGACGGTGCCACGAATAGCCATGAAAAGACCGATGATGCCGATTAAGAAGATAAAGGCACCTGAATAGCCGACTTGGTAGAAGAAATTGATCATGATTGTTTAAACACAAAATGCAATTATGGTTGATGCTGTTAGCTTGTTCACGCAGGAGTGACATTTATATACGAGTATGTACTGCTGCTCAATGACCCAAGATCTTGGCACAGTCATCGACCATTTTGATTGACTTAAGATCCTAATGATTTGCCTGACATTTTAGCAAGCTGCAAAATCGCATCATTTTATCTGTTTTGTAAGCTGCATTCTATATTCATTTGTCACAAGTTGAATGCTGCACGATAGATGAGAGCGATTACACAATTATAATTACAATCGTAATATAGATTGTGAGATACAACACATGCGTATGGCTTTTTTATCCAATTGATAGTCGCTTGTAAGGTAAATTGCTTAATCATATGAGATTTGGGTATCGATTGCCTTTGTTCTGCATAGTTATCGCTACTCGTGGATTGTCTTTGGTGTGATTAGGTAGCGCTATGATCTTTGATAAGCTAAATATTTTTGCAAACTCAGATTACAAGCATAAAGCCGGTCGTGGCTGTATCGGTACTTTCGACGACAGATGTTCAAGACAGTGGACCCCGCTTGATTATAGTGGCAAGGCAGATGGTAAGACCGATAATACTCAAGCATTGCAAAAGACCATTGATACTTGCTCACAAAAAGGCGGTACCGTCTTTTTAGGTGCAGGTGTTTGGTTGAGTGGACCTTTAAAGATCCCAGCTAATGTGCGTATTCGTTTGGAAAGAGGTGCGATCTTAAAGGCTGATATGCAAGCCTGCGCTAGAGCTATGAATGATGTGTTGGCATCAGATGAGGGCAAGCTCAACGTTAATAGCTCCTTTATTTTGGTAAATGGTGTCAATAACGTGCACTTTGAGGGCAATGGAGTGATTGATGGCAGCTTTATGAACTTAAGTTCTAAAGAGGCCAAAGAGTTAGCTCGTGCAGTATTAAACGACGATCTCAAGGCTTTTGAGGGACTGAGCCTGTCTTCTTCAGATAGTGCGCCTTTTGAGAATCTTATTTGCCTGAATAATGTTACAAATGCTTCAGTAAAGGGACTTACGATTATTACCGCCTCTAAAAATGGCTTAGTAATGGAAGGTTCACACAAGATCCTGCTTGAGGATATCCGCACGGCCAAGACTGTTACTGATGATGACAATAAAGTCTTATCCATTAACTGTGCTACAGCAGCCGATGCTTAGGGCCGAGAGATAGATAACTCTACTAGCAGCGTGCTGTATTAAAGTCATTAAGTTAATCGCTGCTAGTCTCTTTTATCTCATGTCAGCAAAGATAGATTGATTAATAGAGGAGATGTGTCCTAAAGGACGTGATCTTTAGCGATCAATCCTCTGTAGATTTGGATCCGTAATGACGCTAAAGTGGCTAATACATTTGTCAATGCCAGTTAAAGAACATGACTCATTGATTAGAGCTTTGGTAGTTGAGCCATAGGATGGTAGGGGAGGTCTGCAAAAGCTGCAATCTTTTGCAAATGGCGTGTAAATGGTGTTTGTACGCTATCTGTTGGATGAGCTTGTAGATGGGGAAAGGTTCTTGTGTAAGGATGGTAATTTAGGGTTTTTTGGGTTAAATAATGCTCAACTTTGAGAAGAAGTGCTCAATTTTTGCAAAAAAGTGTCAATTTGTTAAATATCTTTATTAAATCTTAGTCTTAGACAGAATGGGCGATCGTGACATTTTTGCATAAAGTTTTGCATCAAAATAAGGCAAACGATAAAGTGATAAGTTTTTGCGAAAAGACGGGCGTTGTTTTTACAAACTTGCTTACGAATATGCGCATAAACAAGATAAATAAGGGCTTTGGCCATAGTTTTTGACATCTATGTCCTTATATGACACTGATCGCAATGTTCACACAAGATAAGAAAGTTAGTGACATGAATAGCATATAATGCGGCCTCAACTTAACAAGTAAGGAACGCAAGTTTACTATTTGTTCTAGATACGCCTTGAGCATTTATGCCCTTTTAGCACACTTGCTGAGTATTTGACGTATCGGTAATCCTGCGGGTACTTTCATAGGGGTCTTCCATGGTCAACGAACTAATGGTGGAATTATCACGTTGGCAATTCGCTGCCACGTCTTTATACCACTTTCTCTTCGTTCCGCTTACATTAGGCATTTCATGGCTGGTCTTCGTAATGGAGCTGGTCTATGTTGCAACAGGACGTGTCATTTACCGCGATATGGCAAAGTTCTGGGGTAAGCTGTTCGCTATTAACTTCGCGATTGGTGTAGCTACCGGTATTACTCTTGAGTTTGAGTTCGGTACTAACTGGTCTAACTACTCTCACTATGTAGGTGACATCTTCGGTGCTCCATTAGCTATTGAAGGCTTAATGGCATTCTTCTTAGAGTCCACCTTCATCGGTCTGATGTTTACTGGTTGGAACCGCTTCTCTAAGAAGACTCACCTGGTCATCACCTTCTTAACTGCACTGGGCTCTAACTTATCAGCCATGTGGATTCTTATCGCTAACGGCTGGATGCAGTACCCAGAGTTCTCAGAGTTCTCTCCAGAGAGAATGCGTATGGAAATGACCGACTTCTGGGGTCTCATCTTCTCAGAGGTTGCACAGGTCAAGTTCTTACACACCGTAGTAGCTGGTTACACCACTGCTTCATTCTTCGTAATCGGTGTAAGTGCATTCTTAATGCTGAAGGGCAAGAACTTCCAGTTCGCCAAGCGTTCTATGACCATTGGTCTCGTATTTGGTTTCTGCGCTATGGGTGCATCAGGTTTAACTGGTGACTTATCCGCTTTAGCTGTAACCAAGCATCAGCCATCCAAGCTTGCTGCTATGGAAGCTGAGTTTGAGACCCAGACTCCACCTGCTGCATGGTCAGTATTTGCTATTCCTAACCAGGACAAGATGGAAAATGTTGTTTCTATCAAGATCCCTGCTCTGTTAGGTCTGATTGCTACTCACTCTTTTGATACAGAGGTTAAGGGTTTACGTCAAATCGTTGCTGAGAACGAGGAGCGTATCCGCAGTGGCCTTATCGCTAACCGCACTTTAACCAAGATGCGTGCTGGCGAAGCAACTGAAGAGAACATGGCTTTATTTAAGGCTCACCAGCGTGACTTAGGTTTCGGCTTACTCTTAGTTGAGCATGCTGCTGATCCTCTCAACCCAACTGAGGATGAGATTAAGCTTGCTGCCCACAACTCCGTACCTCCAGTATGGATTAACTACTATGCCTTCCGTATCATGATTGGCCTGGTTGGTCTGTTAGGTCTGGTTGCTGCAGTTGCTGCATACTTACTGTTATACAAGAACGATCTGCATAACCGTCCACGTATGCTCAAGATCCTCATCGCTTGTATCCCTCTGCCATTCATCTGCTGTGAGGCAGGCTGGATTGTAGCTGAGGTAGGTCGTCAGCCATGGGCTATTAATGAGATTCTGCCAACTTATCTGGCAACCTCAAGCCTTTCACCTCTTGACGTAGGCTTATCATTACTGTTCTTCATCGGTATCTACACTGTCCTCTTAATCATCGAAATGAAGTTGATGGTTAAGGCTATTAAGCAAGGTCCTGAGATCACTGATGAGAAGGAACTGGCCCCAAAGGCCGATGAGCCAACTTCATCAACTGAGCCAAACACCGCTGTTTAATGGAGGAGTAAGAGATGATTTTTGATTACGATACCCTCCAGGTCTTATGGTGGATTTTAGTAGGTGTACTGTTAATCGGCTTTGCGCTGACTAACGGTATGGATATGGCAGTTTCTGCACTGCTGTTCAAGGTTACCAAGAACTCAAAAGAGCGTGGCGCTATTATCAGCACTATCTCTCCACACTGGGACGGTAACCAGGTTTGGTTAATCACTGCTGGTGGTGCTGTATTCGCAGCTTGGCCAGAAGTTTACGCTGCATCTTTCTCAGGCCTGTACTGGGGTATGCTGTTAGTCTTAGCTGCCATTTGGTTACGTCCACTGGCATTTGACTACCGTAACCACAACCAGGACGAGACTTGGCTTAAGCGTTGGGACATTGCTTTAACTGTAGGTTCTTTCTTACCTATCTTACTGTTCGGCGTAGTATTCGGTAACCTTTTACAGGGCTTACCATTCTGGGCTGACGAGAATGTCCGCTGGCACTATGACGGTGTATTCTTAACTGCATTACTCCCACTGCTCGATCCATTCTCAATCCTCTGTGGTTTAATTAGCGTAACCATGCTTCTGACCCAGGGATGCTTATGGATTCAGTTACGTACTGTTGATGAGATTAGCACCCGTGTTCGTGGCTTAACTTTCAAGCTCGCATTCTTAACCTTAATCCTTTACATCATTGCTGGCATCTGGGCTTACACCTTTGATGGCTACAGACTCGTTTCTTTAGCTCCAGAAGGTTCATTCCACATGATCACTGGCAAGACTGTTGAGGTTGTTGAGAACGGTCTGTTTGAAAACTATAAGAACTCATATGGCATCCTGTTAATCATCCCTATTGCAGCTATGTTCTGCATGTTAAAGGCTGGTTTATTAGGTGCCAAGGGTGAGGCTGGCAAGGGCATAATCTACAACTCACTGGCTATCGCTTGCGTGATCTGCACAGCTGCTGTTGCAATGTTCCCATTCGTGCTCCCATCAAGCATGGATCCAAACTCATCACTGACCATTTGGGATGCTTCTTCTTCTCACTTCACTTTACAGTGCATGCTGTATGCAACTATCATCTTTGTTCCTATCACCCTGGCCTACACTTTCTGGGCTTACAAGAGAATGTGGAACAAGGTATCTGAAGAAGACGGCAATACCGGTCACTACTAATAGACTAAAAGCGCTACCCCTTACTCTTAGTCTGGAGAGCTTTAAATAGCTCTCCACTCAGGGGAGTAAAATCCCCTGTACCTTGCTTGCATCAAGCTGCATCGTAAGGTGCAGCTTTGTAAGAGGTAACGGTTAAGGGTACAAAAGTTTTAGGAGTAACAATGCTTTATCTTGCATGGATAATTGGATTACTCGGCGTTTGTGGTTTATGCCTCGCCGTAAGTTATTTATTTGATCTTTGGGACTGGTTCTAAAATCGATACTTCAGTTCAAACAAACGATGCTCCAGCGCAGTTAAAAAGCTGGGGCCGTCGCGCCAAAGGTACCTTGCATCTGCTGATGTTCCTAGCATTCACAGATGCAATTTTTTTGTGCGCTGTCTACGGAATCATCTGTCTTGCTTTTGCCGACTTTGTCGTTAAGCAAGATACAGCTTCTTTACACCTCGCCCCATACTGCCTTATCCCATTGGCAGGTCGCTTTGTTATGCGATTCTTCATTGCTAAGGCCATCGCTAAGGTCTCATACTTAGTTGAAGGTGCTGTACGTGAAGAGCTCATCGCTAAACTATTGCGTGTAGGTCCGCTTTCCTTTGCGGTTAAGTCATCTTTGAGCACCATGTTTACTGATGCTCTGGACGACATCATGCCGTATTTCAGCTCATTCTTAGTGACCTTGCGTTATGCTATGGTCATTCCTGTAGTCTGTCTTATCGCTGTAGCCTTAGTTTCTCCAGGTTCTGCCCTGATTCTCTTTTTAATGGCTCCAATGATTCCTGTCTTTATGATCTTAATTGGCAAGGGTGCCGAAAGATTAAATCGTAGACAGTGGAAGCAGATTACTCGCCTTTCAGTACGCTTTGCTGAGGCTTTAGATAAGCTGTCATTATTAAAGCTCTTTAACATCGAGCGTCAGGAAATCACCAAGATTGCACGACTTACCAAGCGCTGGCGTGTCGAGACTATGCAGGTTTTACGTATTGCGTTCTTATCTGCTTTAGTACTCGAGTTCTTTGCCACCTGCGGTATTGCAATCTGTGCTGTGACCTTAGGCTTTGCTGTGTATCAGCATGGATTTGATTACACCAGAGCGCTCTTTGTACTGTTGCTTGCCCCTGAATTCTTCTTGCCATTGCGCCAGTTAGGTGCCACCTATCATGCCAAGATGCGTGCTTTAGGTGCTATGTCAGGACTTATGGATTTACTCTCTGAACGCAATATCTTCCCAGATCCAAAGCTGCGTTCTGGTGCTGAACTTAATCGTTTAGCTGCTCAAAGAGAGGAAAATGAATCTTGTAAGGCTAACGAGAATCAGCTCTCATCACTTAATGCTAATGTGCCTAATGAGGCAGCTTTGGCAGAAAGCGATAATAGCGATACATCGTGGCTCAAGGCCCCATTTGTTATTGAGTTTGCTAAGGTGGATGCAACCTATCCAAACGGTAGAGTAGGTTTAAAAGACTTCTCTAGCATGTTTGAGCCAGGTGTTATCACTGCCTTGGTAGGACCTTCTGGTGCCGGTAAATCTACCGTACTGCAGACAGTAGCAGGCTTTACTGATGTTTCTGCCGGTGTGTTAAAGGTAAACGGTCATGAGTGCGATCGCGAAGATCTCATTAAATTCATGTCATGTATTACCTACATTCCTCAGCTGCCAAATCTACTCTTTGGAACCCTGCGCGATAATCTACGCTTAGGAGCTAAAGACGCAACTGACGAGGATTTACTCGCCGCTTTAACCTCAGTTGGAGCCGATCATTTGCTCAAGCGTTTTGCTGATGGTTTAGATCATCATGTGGGTGATCAAAACCGTGGTATTTCAGGCGGTGAGACTCGTTTGATTGCGCTTGCTCGCGCTATGTTACGTGATTCACCAGTGCTGCTTCTTGATGAGCCTACTGCATCGCTTGATCGTGATAGCGAAAACCGCTTCTTACAGGCGCTGCGTGTGCTCGGTCAGGATAAGACTGTGATTGTGGTTGCCCATCGACAGGAGCTTATTGACTTTGCTGACAAGGTCATTGAGGTAGTTCCTCAAAGTACCGTTGACAAGGAAAGTGATTTGCACGAGGCAGATGTTGAGCGTGAGGCTTCAGCCGCATCGGTTGTGGTCGCTGCAGATAAGGCCGAAGAGGAGTTGCTGTAATGGCAGAGTATCTGCGTTTTGTCGGTCTTATTAAGAAAGAGATGTATGGTGCTATTTTCGGCATCTTCATGTCTTTTATTGCCACGTTGTCATCCATTGGTTTGATGGCCTCTGCCACCTGGTTCTTAAGCGCCATGGCGGTGTACGGTTTTTATGACATCGTATTAAACATCTTTATTCCATCAGCTCTGATTCGTCTTTTGGCAGTAACGCGTACCTTATTGAGATATGGTGAGCGCTACTACACCCACGACGCTACATTCCGTCTTATTGCTTATTTAAGAGTATTCTTATTTGAGCGAGCATTAGATCTTAAGCTTGAAGATGCTCTCAAGCTCAAGAGCTCAGACATTCAGCGTCGTATGCAATCAGATGTGGAGCGTTTAGAACTTATCTACATCAAGCAGTTTGTACCTTTTGTCTGTGCCGTATTAATGGGCATGGTTGTAGGTGGATTCTTGCTGTATTTTTCAGCACTAATGGCATTCGTTGCTTTAGCTTTGATGATCCTTGCTGGCGTAATCATTCCAATTTTGATGACTATGCTTGCTCGTGAGCACTCCTTAAAGCAAGGATCTATGGCTGTTCGTCTGAATGATGAGATGAGCGATTTCATCCGAGGCTTCTTCGATCTGATGCTGCTTGGTATGCATAAGCAAAGAGCTGAAAGCTTCCTTGCAACTGCAGACAAGCTCGCTTATGCACGTTCCCGCATCATCTTCTTAGATCAGCTTGCTCAAGTGTTCTTGATGACTTTATCTGAGATCACTTTGTTCTTGCTGCTCGTCATGTCTGTGCCTTTAGTGATTGCAGGTCAGATGAGTCCATCTATGATGATGATGCTATCTGTAGGCGCTATGGCTTCATATGAAGTTTTAGTACCTCTTAGTGGTGCGTTCTTAAATCTTCCATATGTACGTCATGCTGCAGGGCGTGTCAGCACCTTACTTAAGATTACTGATGAGAATGCCGATCTCAATCCGCGTTCTGTTAGTGAAGTGACGCGTGATGAAGAAGAGTACAGCTCTTTGGCAGCTCAAGCAGCATCTGGTGGAAAGCTTTCAAAGTTTAGTAGCTTTGATATAAGCAAAGTTAATAGCACTGTATCTAATAGTGAAAGCAATGTAAGCGCAGCTAATGCAGAGCTTGATGTGCATACTGTTGAGTTCAAGGATGTGTCCTTTAGCTATCAGATTGCCCAAGATCAGTCTTTAACTGTGCTTAATCGAGCCTCACTGTCTTTTAGAACTGATCGCAACTATGTGATCAAGGCTCCATCAGGACGCGGTAAGTCCACCATGGTTATGCTTATGACCGGACTTTTGTATCCACAAGAGGGTGAGTTGTTCTTAGACGGTGAAGCCTATTCAGACTTAAAGTCACGTGATATCAGAGCTTCTTTCTCTGTAGCATTGCAGGACATTACCCTGTTCTCAGGTACTGTATTTGAGACGTTTAAGCAGATCAAACCAAAGATCACTCGTGATGAGGTTATGAGTGCTCTTGCAATTGTAGAGCTTACAGATCTGATTGCTCAGTTGCCTGCAGGTCTCGATGAGTGGCTTGGTTCAACTGGTCTTACTATTTCAGGTGGTCAGGCCCGTCGACTGTGTCTTGCTCGTGCTTTAGTTGCCGCAAACGCTGTCCCGGTTGGCGGTGCTGCTGTGGATAACAGCAAGTTTATCGTGCTTGATGAGCCTGGTGAGGGTCTTGATGAGGTTCAGGAACTGCGTATTATTGAGCGCATTCAGAACCTAAGAAAAGGCATCATCATTATTACTCATAAGCAGGCTGGTTGCCGTCTTGCAGACGAAACTATCAATCTTTAGTTTCGCAATGATAACTTGCAGTCTATAGCTTGCAGTATATTGACTGCACTCTGTAGGCAGTTGCCAAGCCTTTATAAAGCTTAGTATTATTAATTAATTGGCCGTTGGTGCATTAGCATTGACGGCCTTTTTCGTTTTTTATCTTGCAATCTTAGCTATACAAGCCGTGTCTTGTACTGTGTGCTATCATTACACGGTTGTATTAATGAGCTGTGTGAGCATGTCTAAGTCAGATTCATCATCACAACGCCATTACAGTGGGAATACCACAGAAAATGGCGCTATGCCTTTAGGTAAATATAATGAGTTAAGTGGCCTTAAGAGTAAGGACGCCGCGCTTGTGAATGCCCCAAATTTAACCTCACATGATTTAAGCCCTACTCAAGAGAGTAGTTCTGACAATGTATTTGCACACGCTAAGTCAGTCAATCCCCACGATGATGGCTTTGTCGAGGCTGTTGCTCATGATCCTGAGGATAGTTCATTTACAAGTTATGTTCATGCTAAGCATCTGCATCAGCAGGATAATAAGCTCATTAAAGATGTTGAGCCAGAATATATCGATGCAGATGTCATTGAGGATGATGAGTTAGCTAAACTTGAAGAGCACTTCAAATCAAGCTTTGAAAATGAGTTTACAGATGCCGAGGCAATTGAGCCTCAAGAGGCAAGTGTAACTCAAGTAGGAGCTGTGGAGTCTCAAAGCCATGGCACACATGACAAGATAGCAGGATCATCTCATGCTGTTGCTATTGCATCATCTAAATCAACCGCTCTAGTAAAGCATCAGTCAACTGATCTAGTTAATCAACCACTAGCGGTAGCTAGCAAAGCTTCTAGTGAGCTTGATGATGGCGAACACAAGCATGATAGCTTTGATGTTTTTAATAAGGTCAAAGAACTTACTCATGAGCATGATGGCTATGATCTTGATGATAGCGATCATGAAGATGAACTTGATTTAGAGTCTAGCAGTTACGGTAACTTTGAGGATGAAGATGACTCAGAGGCCGAACACGATGATTTTGCATCTAATGAAAGCGGTATGCATGTCTTTGAGCATGATGGCCAAGACTCTTTAGATGATGACGGAGATGGTGAGCAAGATTATTCATCGACTACTCCAAATCTTCCTGTAACTCATGGTGATGGGCATAAGAAGCCATCCACAGCTTTAGTGAAAGCTTCTTCAACAGCAGGTATTGGTGCTTTTATCAAAGCTGCCAATATGGTGCCGATGCTTAGTGAGGAAGAGGAAGAAGAATTAGCACGTCGTTTTAGAGAGGATGGCGATTTATCCGCCGCACGTCGCTTAGTAGAGTCACACTTGCGCTTAGTAATCAAAGAGGCACGCGGTTTTGCTGGCTATGGCTTACCGCTGTCTGATTTGATTCAAGAGGGCAATATTGGACTTATGAAAGCGGTTAAACGTTTTGAGCCAGAAAAGGGCGCAAGACTTTCAACCTTCTCAAGAACCTATATTCTCTCAGAGATCTACGAATACATCATTTGCAATTGGCGTATGGTAAAAGTGGCCACGACCAAGGCGCAACGTAAGATCTTATTCAACCTCAACAAGTTTAAAAATGAATTACGTCGCTTTACCGCAAGTGAGCGTAATGATGTTGCTGCAAGTTTAGGTGTATCTGCTAGTGACGTAGCAGAAATGGAAAAGCGTCTTTCAGGATCGGATATTGGTTTTGATCTTGATGAGGCAGACAGCTCAGAAAAGGGTGTCGCCGTAGCTATGTCTCCTTCAGCCTATCTTGAAGACGATACCTCTGATTTTGCTAAAACTTACGAGCAGAGCAATTACGCTGCTTGGGAGATGAAGAAGCTGCGCGAGGCCCTTAAGTCGCTTGATGATCGTTCACGTTATATTATTAAGCGCCGTTGGCTTGATGAACAAAAGGCTACACTGCAAGAGCTGTCTAACGAATTTAATATCTCCATTGAGCGAGTGCGACAAGTTGAGTCTAACGCCATGGCCAAAGTTAAGGCTATCTTGCTCAATGAAGGCGTACAGTCAGATGAGTATTCAGATACTCCGGCCCTTGCTGATAAAAGCAGTAAACGTAAGGGCAAAAAAGCCGTATCCGTACGTCATAATCAGACTGAGCGTTCAGCATCGACTCAGCTTAAACGTCATGCCATAGCAGGTAGTGGTGTTAAGGCCTTACCGAACAAAAAGTCAGTTCGATCTCCAAAGGGTGAGGAGCTTGCATCTAAGATCGCAGCATCGTCAGAGCCGTTAAAGAAGAGACGTGGACGCAAAAAGGCTTCTACTAGCGCATCTGAATCGGTTCGTTCTACCTCAACTGCACTAGTAACAAATGAGAGCACAGCCTTGCTGCCAGCTCCTAAATCTAGCTAACGTGATGAATAGGGCACTCAAAGTGAGCAAGATGCTCAAGGCAATCCTTACCCAATCCTATCGATGCGTCTCGTAAAATAATTGCTCTTGATTCGTAGCTATCTAATGCTTGGATATATCTAATGGACAAGAGCTAGGGGGCGCACTAAAAAGTTTTAGATGGGGTGGGACAAAAAAAAACGCCCAGAGTGCGCCCAAAGCGCACCGTGTAAGGTGCGCAGACAATGCGTTTAGGCTAATTCAAGGCGGGAGCCAAAGCGCAGATCGAAGTCGTTGCTGAGCTTAAACATGCCGTTTAACAGTTCAGTTCTAATTGCTGTGCAAACAAATTCTTTTTCGCTCACAGCGAACATTACTGTTAATGCCTTAAAGTCGTGTGCAATAGTCTCTGCTTTACAGAGCATGGCATTAAGGCATTCTGGGCGTCTAAACTCTTTTTCTATTGGATGCAGACCTTGATCATTAGTAGAGATAGCTACTGGTAGAACATTTAAGTCGCAGTCTGCAAAAGTAAGTGCACCATTTGGTCCTGTAATGAGCATGAACTGTGCTTTGCCATTGAAGCACACTACCTGCACCATGCGGTGAGCTTTATTGCTAAAGATTGGATTGTCAAAGACTACAAAGTCAGGACTTACTTTAGCTACAGGATGGAGTTTGTCGACAATATTCTCTCCCAAAGCATTGGCCTGAATAGCGTCGAGAACACGCACGTTATCCTGGATCTTAAGATCTTCCTTGTTGCCAGCTGAAATAACAGTGCCTTGCATGCCATTGCAGATCATAGAGATCGAAGTAGGCAGATCTTTTAATGCCTTTAAAAGCTCATCAGTGTCCTTACAAATGGCCTTAACATTGATAACTTCATCTTTGTTGAAGCCATACTTGTTAATTAAGGTTTCAGGCATGGTCTTAGCGTCAAGCAGAGGAATAGCCTCATTGATCATGTCTGCACCAAAAGCCTTAATGGAGAAGAACTTTTCAGTAAGAGTTGCTGGCACTGCACACAGATCAAGCTCTAAGTTAAATTTCTCTTTGTACAGTAATTCGTAAATGTAGGCACGTTCTGATACTAAAAAGTCAGTCTGATCTTGGTTGTAGCGATCAACAATGTTTTTGCCAAACTCATATGAGCGGTAACGACCAGGGCAGCCTGAGGCAATATAATGCACAAGCGGATTGTAGTCGCTCAGGTTGTGATAATCGCTATAACGATTGCCATCAAACAGCGGGCTAGGCAGCTTGCCTTCTTTATAGCCGTAGTTAGCGTAGTGGAATGCTGCATCTGGGCAGCCATCATCGTGGTACTCAATGCCAGGGTACTGTCTTTCGTACCACTGAGCATCAAAGTAAGGGCTTGTGCGTACAAAAGAAGCAAGCTCGTGTGGAGCATAGCCATTAGTTACAAGCCTCTGAAAGTCGATACAAGTAGGCTTTGCATTGGTAACCATGAGAATACCTCAGTTAATAAGGAATCGTTAAGATAGAACTAGCCATCATTTAATTAAGCGACACACTTAGCTAAAGCCTTGCTATGCCGTGTGAAGCATTGTTTTGCTAATAGTTAAAACTAACATTTAGCTTACTAATCTCTACTCTACAGTAAAATACGTAGATACAACTTATGAACGGCTCACAAAAACTTAATGGTGCAGACAAATAAGTTGAAGCATTACAAAGATTAGAGCAGTGTTTGCTGTGTAAGCTTAAGAGAAGGCTAATGCTTGCTAGATCCTGATCAGATCGCTTAAGTAGCGCTTATAATACAGCAAGTTCTTAATAAGTATTGCACACCCGCGACGTTTTAGCCTAAAAATAAGATGTACGTCGCTACCCATAGCACAAGTAAGATTTAAGCTTGTATAGCTTAGTTGCTTAAGGATGTTAAAAGAGAGCATTTCATGGCACAGTTTAAGATTCTACCTAATACTTACATCCTGTCGCCTCTAACATGCTTTAGTAAAAAGCGTTTGTTTGAGGAGATTTGCGCTGTTGCCTCAGAAGTATCTGGAATTGATAAGTTAGATCTGCTCCTAGCGCTAAATGAGCGCGAGTCTTGTGGCTCAACTGTGTGTGCTAAGGGCATTGGACTTCCTCATGCGCTTATTCATGGCCTTGATAAAAGCATTTGTATTTTGTGCATTTTACAAGATGAAGTGGCTTATAACAGTGTCGATACTGACTATCACGGCGTTGATATGGCTATGGCTTTCTTCATTTCCTCTGAAGATCAGTACGAAGATGTTGCACAGATGCTGCGCCTAGTAAGCTCGAATCTAAATAACACTGAGCTAGCCAACTCCTTTAGACGCATTCGACAAGATAACAATAAGCTCTTAATGCTTTTGCAAAAACTCGACTCACTACTCTCCTTAGAGGCAAAACCAACGATCGCCGCCACAGAGCAAAGCGCAACTGCAACTAACACCATTATGCAGTTCATTAGTGATGCTATACCTGATAGCCTCAAAAGCTCCTAGTCATTAAGCTCTATGAGATCTTAAAAGCCCTTAGTTATTAAGCTTCATGAGGTTCTTTAAAGATCATGGTTCTGCAATTGTGCAAGATCTTTTAAAGATCATGGTCATTAGGTTATCTGAGATCTTAAAAGCTCATGGGCACTATGTATAAGTTAAGAAAACTTATGGCGATCTTAAGATCTTAGATGAAATGAGCTAGTTAGATTTGGAAATTTTGTTGAGGATCATGGCCACAACAGAGCATCTAAATTTCTCTTTGTTAAGATTTTATATAATGAGAATAATTAAGTAGTACACTTGCAAGAGATAATAAGCTTAAGAGCACTAGTGCAATACTACTTAGCATATGTGATGGCTAGTGTTTTTAAGATAAAAGAACTTAGTGACTAAACTTAGGTCATTGCAAGTGTGGTAAAGATCGCAGCGTTGGCTAGGTTATAAAATACTAAACTTGCCTATAGCAACATGTTTTCACGAGGTCTGAAAATGGGCGATGCATCAGTTCAGTTGGTAATCATCTCAGGTCGTTCAGGATCAGGTAAGACCGTAGCTTTACGTGCTCTTGAGGATTTAGGCTATTACTGCATTGATAATTTGCCAGTAATGTTCTTAAAAGAGCTTACTGAGATAGCTCCGCAGCGTTATCCTCGTTTAGCTGTTTCTATTGATATCCGTAATATCCCTGAGGATGACTCCTACCTTGAGTCTATCTTCAATAATATCAAGTCAGATGCTTCCATTCACTCTACTCTGATCTTCTGTGATGCTGATGATCAGGTGTTAGTAAAACGTTATTCAGAGACAAGACGCCTTCATCCATTATCCAAAAACAATCTCTCACTTGAAGAGGCGATCTTACTTGAGCGTACCAAGCTTGCAGGAATCTCAGGTTTTGCTGATCTACGTATTGATACCTCTGAGCTATCTGTTCATAGCCTCTCTAATGAGATCGTCACAGCTATTATTGGCACTCCAGAAAAGCGCCTGGTAATGGTATTTGAGTCTTTTGGCTTTAAGAATGGTATTGCCAAGGATGCAGACTTTGTATTCGATGCTCGTTTCTTACCAAATCCATTCTGGGAAAAGGAGCTGCGCTCCTTTACTGGCCTAGATCAGCCTGTGAAAGATTTCTTTGCGCGTTATCCTGAAGTTGATGCTTACGTAGATCAGATCGATAACTTGCTAAGCTCATGGCTGCATGCAATTGAGTCAAGTAATCGCAGCTATCTTACAGTCTCTGTAGGTTGTACTGGCGGCTGCCATCGCTCCGTGTATATTGCACAGAAGCTTGCTGATCTGTACCACTCTCGCGGTCTTAATGTACAGGTTCGTCACCGCTCATTAAACATCAATTCGCGCCTTTCAAACTCTTAAACAGTTTAGTTGATATCTTATGTAAGCTATATAATATTTATTAAACCAGCTTAGAGCTTATTTTTAATATTACATCTACGGTTTGTTGAGTTGCTTGCTAATGACTCATTTTTATTGAGTCATCGAGGTTTTCATGTCTGATTTTACTTTCATTGATTTGTTTGCAGGAATAGGCGGAATTCGTCTTGGCTTTGAGTCCATAGGCGGATACTGCGTATTTACAAGCGAGTGGAATAAATGGTCAGAGAAGACTTACAAAGCTAACTTTGGTGATCGTGAGATGTTTGTCGGCGATATTACCCAGATGCATGAGGATGATGTGCCTGATCATGATGTGCTCTTGGCAGGATTCCCTTGTCAACCATTTTCTATCGCTGGTGTTTCGAAGAATAATTCTTTAGGCAGAGACCATGGTTTTTCCCATGCAACTCAAGGAACTTTGTTCTTCGATGTTGCAAGAATTATTGCAGCTAAGCGTCCAAAAGCGTTCTTGTTAGAGAATGTTAAAAACCTTGTATCGCATGATAAAGGTAGAACATTTAAGGTCATTAAAGAAACATTAGAACAAGAGCTCGGTTATCAAGTGTTCTATAAGGTCATTGATGGCATTCATTGGGTCCCACAGCACAGAGAACGTATCATTATTGTAGGTTTTAGAGAGGAAACAGACTTCTCTTGGGATAAATTAAAGGTACCAAGCTTTAAGCAAGCTCTAAGCAATATCCTGCACCCAGAAGACGGAACTGAAAAGGGGGATGGTATCTATACAGAAGAGGGGAGTGGAGCAGTTCTTCCTAAATACACTCTTTCAGATGGGTTATGGAGCTATCTGCAAGAATATGCTGCAAAGCACAAAGCCAAGGGAAATGGTTTTGGCTATGGCTTAGTAACACCCGATATGACTTCAAGAACTCTATCAGCCCGTTATTATAAAGATGGATCTGAGATTCTAATTAGTAGAGGAGCAGGTAACAATCCCCGTAGGCTGACTCCAAGAGAGTGCGCTAGGCTTATGGGATTTCCTGATAGCTTTAAGATTGTTGTTTCTGATACTCAAGCTTACAAGCAGTTTGGAAATTCTGTTGTTGTTCCTGTAATTAGCGCTGTCGCCAAGATTATGGAACCATATATTGCAGAAGAGCCTATTCTAGTTCCACAGGCGCTTTAAAATGAACAAGTTTGATCTTTCAACATATTTTGTTGGGGCTGGGGGTAAGATTCTAAGTCGCGTTGAGGTAGAGGAAAATCTCAGCAATCAGCATGAGTTTAATGGCGTTTCATCATTGAAGCACCTTTTGGGAGAACAAAGAACAACATTTTCTTCTGTCTTCCTCTATATGAGTGATGACTCTTTTAGCGAACCTATTATTAGGGATACAGGCACGTTAACATGGTATGACGCTAGAGAAGCTCATCCTACTCGATCAGAGTTTAGATTGTATTTCTCATCGAATAAGGTAATGGATGAGGCTTGTGCTGGAGACTATCTCGTTATTGCCTTAAGAACTGATGGAACTCTGGTGACGATTCTAACTCCATCAGAATCAGACATTTGTTCATACATTAGTACATTGTTTGATCTTAAGATTGACAATAAATTCAGCATTTCAAGCCATAAGTACAATAAGATTTTAACTTACTCAAAGAAGCTAATATTAGATGCATTGGGTATTGAGGTTTATAACAATGAATCCAAATACCTAACTGAGATGTTGAGAATATTTAATGGAGATTTTCCTTCAACAAAAGTATTTTCAGAATACGCAAGATCTACATTAAACGAGATTGATGGTAAAAGTAATGCCGACAGTGCGGTATTAAAGTGGATGGAGCGAGAAGAGGGCCTCTTTAGGACTCTTGAACGTTTTTTTGTAGATGACCGTATTAAAGATGGATTTAGTAGTACAGATGAGTTTCTGTCTTATGCACTTTCACTTCTAAATAGACGTAAAAGCAGAGTAGGTCACGCTTTAGAAAATCACCTTGAACAGATATTCATTTCTAGAGACTTAAAATACGTCAGAACATGTGTAACAGAGAACAAATCTAGACCTGACTTTCTTTTTCCTAGTGCTTCTGCATACCATGACCAAAACTTAGACGCAGAATTTCTTACTATGTTAGGCGTTAAAACTACTTGTAAAGATAGATGGAGACAGGTCATATCTGAAGCTGCAAGGATTAAATCTAAGCACTTACTTACTTTAGAAGAAGGTATTAGTGAAGGTCAGACAGATGAGATGATTAGTCATAATATACAACTAGTTGTGCCTGAGCCGTTGCATGATACATACACTGCTAAACAGCAAAAGTGGTTAATGACTTTAGAGCAGTTCATTGAGCTAGTTCAAGACAAGCAAGATCGTTTTATTGTGCTATATCCGCATTACTAGACCTTTTGCTTTTCATACTTTGATAGTCTTTATACCGTCATAAACCCAGTCTTAACTTAAGATCTTGCCTAGGCAAAAGCCTATATATATCAACTTTATGCGCTGAAGTGCATCCTTTTGTTAAACTTTTTTAATATGGGTGTTGACAGCTAGGGCTTTGCTTTGTAAAATGTGCATCGCTTTGATACACCACGGTGTTTTAAAGCAGTTTTGTTTGATGAGTTCCTCCTTAGTTCAGTCGGTAGAACGGCGGACTGTTAATCCGTATGTCGCTGGTTCAAGTCCAGTAGGAGGAGCCAAAACAACCCCACCAAGAATCAGCCTCGAGCTGATTTTTTCGTTTTTGCGCCCTGCAAAATTCTTTTCTACTCATTAATCCTTACATGGTCATCCTTTAAAAAGCCTTGTATACAAAGCCCTTAAGCTGTTTTGTATCTGCTCTAAGCAAGCAACTAATCACTTTCGTCCAAAGCCATTACTTAACATCTGTTCTTGCCTCTCCTAAATTCCAAGCCATTATTGTCCTGAGACGTATAGACGCTAATTTTTAATTTTTTCGACCAAATCACTAGCCTTACTAGAAATAATCTGA